>Ga0209647_1000623_pt1 | contig 32624 bp, 34 predicted proteins | sample GraSoi_2013_60cm_FD_185827 | JGI IMG/M metagenome (GOLD analysis project Ga0209647, IMG submission 185827) | Grasslands soil microbial communities from the Angelo Coastal Reserve, California, USA - Sample 9_17_2013_60cm (SPAdes) (version 2) | ecosystem: Environmental > Terrestrial > Soil >... | reverse complement strand
GGAGCGTGAACCAGCGGATGCAGGCCACGCCGATGACCCTCCGCAGCCACGCGGAGGTCAGCCGGTTCTTCGACGGGCTGAACGTACTGCCGCCTGGCCTGGTTCCGCAGAACCGCTGGCCAGACCGGGCAGCCCAGGACGACGAGCCCGACATCGGCTGCTACGGCGCCGTCGGCCGCAAGCCCGCCTAGCGTGCGCCAGCCCAGTGTCAACGGTCACGAAATCCGCAGCGGTGCTGCCGCAGCGACCAGTCACCTGGCGTTCATAGCTGGCTGCTCTGCGCGGCCGGACCCGCTCGCGGATACCCGTCTGACCTGCCACGATCGATGATCTGCCTGATTCCTGCTCTGTCCTATGCTGTCCCGTTCCGTCCCTCCCGGATGTTGCTCGGTTGTGTTGCTCGCACCGCTTCGGCCTTGTTCGGAAAACCTCATTGTGCCCGCGGCATCTTTCGTTGTTGCTGATCTACACGACGCTCCGGCCGTGCCCGCCCGCGATGATGGCGCGGGCAATGATGGTCCCCCGCCGGATGCCGCCGCCCTGGCCGTTCTCCGCGGCGAGCGACGCAGCGACCCGGAAGCCGAATTCCAGGAGATCCAATGGTGATAGCCCAGTCATGACCAGGGTTCCCTCCGGACTCGCGTCTGCTATGGCGCCGCCGGGGTCCGGAGCGGCTGTGACGAGCTTTGGCGACGATCTTGGTCGCGAGATGATGAGTTAAGCTGGAGCCGGGCCGTGTGGCTGCTGGCTAGCGCAGGCGCCCTATCCCACGGTCGCGGATCCGGCCCCCCGGCCTAATTGCCGAGATTCGCGACCGATTTGGTTGCGTTCATCTCTTCCCTACATTGGACGGCTTATCGGTGGCCGTAAGTACCACCGTCCCAGGCGTCCCATACTAGCCAAACGCCAGAGATCCTATGTACGGCTTTCGGGCTTTTCGTTCCGCTGGCCGAGGTGCGGGGACAGGGCGGTTCCTAGGCTAAAGACACAACGCCAGGTCATTGACGTTTGTCTGGCCGACCCGCGGCCTGTCGGCCCCTGCGAGCCGGGCACCGAGGTCGGCGAGCAGCGGGCATCCAGATCAGCCTGGGCGGCCGTTCAGCAGTTCGGTCAGGTTGCCTGCGTAGAAGAGCTCCTGGTCGGCGGGGCTGGTAGAGGTCAGGGTCTTGGCGAACTTGGCCAGGGGGTCCCGGCCACCCTCAGGATGCGGGTAGTCGGTGGAGAACATGAAGAGCTCAGGTCCCGCCTCTTCGATCATCCAGCCCACCGGCTCACCAGGGAACGGGGTGAATTTCAGATGCCGGCGGACATAGTCGGACGGCGGGGCCTGCAGGCGCCGCAGCGGCTCTTCGGTGAACCGGAACGCGCGCTGGGCGTGATCGAGATGCCGCATCCAGGAGACCACCCAGCCGGCGCCCTGCTCGATGCACCCGCCGCGGAGGGCGGGGAAACGGTCGAACAGGCCATCCAGGATCAAGGTGCCGAGGAAGATCTCCGGCGAGTGGTGAATGGCGAGGAAGTCCTTGGCGCGGATGTTCTCGCCGCCGCCCAGGTGGTCGGTGACCGGCATGCCGTTGTTGTGGAAGGCCCGATCGAGCAGGCGCCCACCGCCGCCTACGTGCAGGACGAACGGGACATTGGCGCCGTTGAGTACGGCCCAGAACTCATCGAGGTCAGGATGCGTCGGCGCACGTTCGCCCGCCGCCGTCGACGGGACCATCACCGCCGCGCACCCGCCGGCGACCGCCTCCTCAGCGAGCATGGCGGCCCGCGCCGGATCTGCCAGCGGGACGAACGCGACCGGGAGCAGGCGGGAGTCGGCGGCGCAGAATCTGGCGACAGCCTTGTTCTGCGCGGCGCTGCCGGCGTAGAGGCGGTCCAGGTCGGGGCCAAGGAACATGGCCGGGGCGAACGTAGCGAACACCAGCTGACCGTCAAAGCCGAGCAAGTCCAGCACACTGCTGCGCTCGACGGGATCAAACGCCCCCATCGCGTGCCAGCCCTTGTCCAGCAGGAGGCGCTCCCGCGCCTGGGCGGCACGCTCGGGGTAGATGCTGCGCGCCCGTGCCTTGGCTACCGCGTCGTCAATCATTGCGGTCCGGCCGCGCAAGCCATCGCGGCTTAGCCGGTCTCGCTGGGCCGACTTGATGAAATCGTCGAGGAAGCCGGGCAGCTCCATCACGTGGCTATCGGCGTCCAGAATGGCCCGCTGCCCGGCGTACGTCATCGCGGCTCCCCAGGTTCTTGCGCAGCACCGGATCCAACGCTGGTGACATGATGTCACCAGCTATTGTGGTGACATAATGTCACCGTGGTCAGCGACCCGGCAAGACTCCCCCGCTACGTTCCGGAAACCGCCCCGGCCCGGATGCCCGGGCCGGCGCGCCTGAGCCGGGTGGACCGGCGGGACGCGCTCCTGACAGCGGCCGCCGCGATACTCACCGACGAGTCCGTCGAAGCGGTCACCATGGAAGCCGTCGCAGAGCGAGCGGGTGTCAGCCGGCCCTTGGTGTACAAGCATTTCGCCAACCGCGGCGAGCTGCTCGCCGCGGTTTACCAGCGCGAAGCAGCGGTCCTGCACGACGAACTGGCCACCACTGTCCGCCAGGCCACGACCGTCACAGATATGTTCCGGACACTCATCCGCGGCGCCCTGAAAGCCCAAGCCGACCGCGGGACCGCCCTGGCGGCCCTGCGCGCCGCCGGCGGCTGGAACCACGCTCTTCGCCAAGAACAGCGGCAACGAGACCAGACCACCGTGCGATACTTCGCCACACATGTCAGCCGGGAGCTCGGCGTCGGGGAGCCGGAGGCCACGCTGGCCGTAGCGATCCTCCTCGGAGCCATTGAGACGGTCCTGGCGCAGTGGCGCAGGCGCCCCACCCGCCGGTACGCCACCCAGCTGGAGGACGCCTACGTCACGCTGGTCACCGGCGGGCTTGCACAGCTGGCCACAATCTCTGCCTGAAGCGTCGCCAGGCTCACCGACCCAGTGCGGACCTGACCGTCCGCAGCAGATCCGGCTCTTGGTCATCGACGTCGGCACCCTCGACCAGGCCTGCCAGCCACCGGCCCTGGCGAACCCGCGGCTGCGCCGCCGCCTCCTGGCCGACCTGCGTCATACCAAAGCATCACTTCCGGAGGCTGCCAGCGGATGACGACTGCAGGGTCCCTGCGGCAGAGGCTTACTGCATGCCAGCCATCCACCACTCACGCAGGGAGAATGCAATGACTACCACGACCACAACGCGCGCTCCGCAACCGGCGATGCCAGTCCCCGTCCCCACCGCCGCCACTCAGTCAGGGACCGGCTCGCCCGGAACTAGCGGCGTGATCGCCGGGCTGCTCATGGTGACCGGGATCGGGTGGAACGCCGGGCTGGAGGCGCGGCCGTTTCAGCCCGCGATGATGGGGGTCACTGCGCTCGTGATCCACATCCTCCCGCTGGTGGCCCTCATGATCTTCCTCGTGCCAGTGCTGCGCTCGGGCTTGGCAGGCGCTAGCCGAGGACGCGGCGTGTCAGTCGCAGCAGTCCTCGCGCTCGCATTCGGCGCCTTCTCGGCAGTCTTCAGCGTCACTCACCCGCACGCGGTGGCGGGAATCCACGACGTCAATGACATCCTGCCGATCGCGATCCTGGACGCTGGCGCGCTGCTGTGGCTAGTGCGCGGCCGCCGCCCCAGCGCAAGCAAGATCCACCGCACGACCGCATGACGCGCGGCAAAGGGCGAGATCTCGACCACCAGGACAGAACATGCCAGGCTGGCAGGATGCCCCACGTCCCGGTCGGCACGGCGGTCGCAGCTGAAGCGGCAGAACGATCGCCTCGTGGTGTGCTAGCTCTCGCTCGTGAGCACCCGGTCGCCACCGACCGGGTGCTCACTGCCGTGCTTACCGCCGTGTCCCTCGCGGGCCTGTGGCTGGTGAGCTGGTCGAAGACGGCGCACTATCGCCCACCGGACGCCGGCGGGGTGCTCCTTACGCTGGCCATAGTGGTGCCCCTGCTGTGGCGCCGTCGGCGCCCGGAACTGGTACTGGTGATCAGCGGAACGGCACTGCTCGGCTATGACGCCATCGGTTACCCGTCGGGTCTGGCGTGGCTGGCCTGTTACTGGGCCGTCTACTCCTACGCCGTTCACCGCCGTCGGAACGCCTACTGGCCGCTGGCCGTCTGGGTCGGGGAAATCGTGGCCCACCTCGCCCTGCCCGCCAGGGGCAGCAACACCGAGCAGACCGCGCTGATCTTCCTCGGCGTCACCGCCTTCGTCTGGGTCCGCGGCGACGCGGTGCGATCTGGGCTGGTCGAGGCCGAGCGGGAGCGAGAGCTGCGGGCCCGGCGGGCAGTGGCCGACGAGCGAGCCCGCATCGCCCGCGAGCTACACGACGTGGTGTCCCAGGCGCTCGGAGTTATCGTCATGCAGGCCGGCGGTGCCGGCAGTGTGCCCGCTCTCAAGGAGGCGGACGCCAAGGCGGTGCTGAGCACCATCGAGCAGACCGGCCGTCAGGCGTTCGCGGAGATGCGCCGCCTCGTCGGCGTGCTGCGCAACGACGACGAAGCCGCAGCCCTCGCGCCGCAGCCGACGGTAGGCGAGATCCCCGCCCTGCTCGCCCGCCTGGCCCGTGCGGGCCTCGACGTCGACCTGGAGATAGAAGGGACCCAGCGCGAGGTCCCGGCCGGGGTCGAGCTGTCGGCCTACCGCATTGTCCAGGAGGCACTCACCAACACGCTGAAACACGCCGGCGCCGCGCACGCCACGGTCCGCCTCGTGTGGTCACCAGACCACCTCGACGTCGAAGTCAGCGACGACGGTCCGGCCGCAGGTGCCACCGTTCCCCCGCGAGTGCGCGCAGATAGCGGCGGAAAGGGACTGGTCGGCATGCGCGAGCGAGTCATGCTGTTCGGCGGTGACCTGGAAGCCGCGCCAAGTCCGCACGGCGGTTACCGGGTCGCCGCGCGCCTTCCCCTGGGTGGCCTGGCATGACCACGTCGCGAGTGCTGCTCGCCGACGACCAGGCGCTGCTGCGGCACGGCCTGCAGATGATGGTCGACGCTCAGCCTGGCCTGGAGGTGGTGGGCGAGGCGGCCGACGGCGCCGAGGCGGTCGAGCTGGCCGCGCGGCTCAACCCCGACGTCGTGCTGATGGACATCCGCATGCCCCGGATGGACGGCGTCGAGGCCACCCGTCGCATCTGCGGAGCTGCCGGGCCAGACGGCGGGCCCAAGGTGATCGTGCTCACCACTTTTCGACCTGGACGAGTACGTCGTCGGCGCGCTATCGGCAGGTGCCAGCGGGTTCCTGCTCAAAGACGCTCCGCCGGCCGACATCATCGCCGGCATCCGCGTGGTCACCGCGGGCGACGCGCTGCTGGCCCCGTCCGTCACCAGGCGGCTGCTGGATCGGTTCGCCACCCGGCCGGAGATCACCAACATGGCCCCGCCCGCCGGCCTTGACTTGCTCACCGACCGGGAACGCGAGGTCATGGGACTGGTCGTACGCGGCTTGTCCAACGCCGAGATACGTAACGAGCTGTACCTCAGCGAGCCGACCGTCAAGACTCACGTCGGGCGGATCCTCATGAAGCTCGGCGTCAGGGACCGGGTCCAGCTCGTCGTGCTGGCCTACGAGCGCGGCCTGGTGCAGCCGGGCCGGGGCTGACCGGAAACGAGCGCCGAGCCGGCCGGACGCGGGGTCATACCCTCGTACCATCCCCGGACGACACCGGCGGACGACGACCAGGCGGGCTTTGCGGCGCAGGCTTTCACATAAGGAAGCCCCTACATCTCACGCAGGGAGAACGCCATGAACCCGCTCGCTATTCACCCCGGCACCGCCCATCTGCTGCTGCAGGCCACGCTGATCGGCTGGGCCGCCATCGAGATTGTGCTCCGGCTGCGCAACATGGGCGAGCGAACCACATTCGACTGGACGTTCGGGCTGGTCATCGCCGCCATAGCGGTCGGCGTCAACCTCGGCTTCCGCGCCGCCCAGGTGCACGCCACGGTTCTCGGCGGCGGCTGGGCGCCCGTCGCGGCCGGCCTGGTCGTGCTCGCGCGGCCGGCGTTGCGCTGCGGACCTGGGCGATCCTGACCCTCGGCCGCCTGTTCAAGTTCGTCGTGGTCATCCAGGAAGGCCATCGGGTCGTCGCCGCCGGGCCGTACCGGCTGCTCCGGCACCCCAGCTACACCGGCGGCCTGGTCGCCTTCCTCGGCGCCGGGATTGCCCTCGACAGCTGGCTGAGCATGCTCGCTCTCGTGCTCATCCCGCTCCTCGCAGTGCTCGTCCGCATCCACGTCGAAGAGGCAGAACTCGCCGCTGCCCTCGGCCCGGAGTACACGCCGTACGCCAGCCGCACCCGTCGGCTGGTCCCCGGCCTCTGGTGATAGCGCGCCGGACTCGCGCGGACGCGCCCGGCGAAACGGGTGGTGGGCACCTCGCTGGTGTTGTTTGAACAGCGGGGGCCCCACGACCCGTTAGGAAGTACTCGCGGCCCGCCGCTCGCGGCTCCGTCAACGTGCGGTCACATCATTCGCGGCCACGTCTCGCTGCGATAACAATCCTTGACAGTGCTAGATGCTATAGCGTTTGATCTAACCAACCAGCCCATTCCTCAGCCGACCGGGAGGAAATATGCCCAGACGCAGGCTACGGACAGCGGTGGCCGGGGTCTTGGCGACAGTGCTGGTCACAGCCGTCGCCGCCTGCTCGGGCTCGTCGGGTTCCTCAGGAGCGGGAAGTAAGCCGACGATCACCATCTGGAACGATGCGCTGGCCGTCGGGTCGTGCGGGGTGCCTGCCGCCGACTCGTTCCTGACCAAGGCCGTCAACCTGTTCCTGAAGACGAATCCCGGCTTCAACGTGAAGATCGCCCAGGTTGCGTGTGACGCCTCCCCCGCGTTCAACACGCTGCTGAAGTCGTCTGAGGTCGCCGGAACCACTCCGGATATCGTGCAGTTGTACGTCGGCGGTCAGGTCATCCAGAACGGCAAGTACCTGGTGCCGCTCAACAACTACCTGCCGCAGTCGTACATCAGCTCCCTGACCGGCTGGAAGTACGTCACCGATGGCTATCAGTCCAAGCCCAACGGCTCCATCTACGCGGTGCCGTACGGCGCGGGTTACTGGTATTTCGTCTATTACAACAAGTCGCTCTTCGCGAAAGCGGGGATCACGAATCCTCAGCCCGCGACCTGGGCTGACCTCATTGCAATCGCGCGCAAGCTCAAGGCCAAGGGGATCACGCCGTTCGATATCGGCGAGAAGGAGGGATACGTCGGCGCCTGGACCCAGGACGCGCTGATCTCCGCACTCGTCGGCGATGCCGGGGTGCTGAAGATGTTCTCCGGCGCGCAGTCGCTCGACTCCCCCGCCCTGACCCAGCCCTACGCGGCCTGGCACGAGCTGTTCGCCGACGGGCTCACGAACTCCGACGCCCCGTCGCTCACCTACTCGAGCGGGGTCGCGGATTTCGCGGCGGGCAAGGCGGCCATGAACATGACCGGCGGGTTCTACAACAGTCAGTTCATGAAGGGACTGGGATCCAACGTAGGCCTGTTCCCCATCCCGGTGCTGCCGGGATCTCAGTTCCCGAAGAGCCTGTCCGGCGGCCCGAACAACGCCTATTCGGTGTTCAAGACCTCGAAGTACGTCGCCGATGACATCAAGCTGATCAAGTTCCTGACCACGCTGCCGGTCCAGGAGCTGTCGGTCAACGAGCTCGGTCAACTGCCGAACAACGTGTCGTTCGCGCCGTCGGCGTCATTCCAGGCCCAGCAGCCGCTGCTCACGGCCCAGTACAAGTACATCCAGGTCGATCACTACGCGCTCGGCGAGGCCTTCGACAACATCATGCCGGGGACCATCGACTCGTACTGGTACCAGACGAACTCGGCCGTCTTCGGCGGCAGCCTCAGCCCGTCGAGTGCCGCGGGAAGCATGCAGTCGCAGATGAAGAGCTACCTGGCCACGGCGTCGAGCGGGTAGGGCGTCGTCGCCCAGTGAGAACTCGATCGGTGCGGGATCGCAAGGCAGCGCGGTTCCGGTGGAATGTCTTTCCCTACCTCGCCGTGCTCCCGGCCGCGGCGCTGGTCATCGTCCTGATGGTGCTGCCCATCGGCGAGACGATCTACCGCAGCTTCACCAACTGGGACGGGCTGACCAGCAGCCTCATCGGCCTGGAGAACTTCCGGCTGATCTTCCAGAATCCCGTGATCATTCAGGTCTTCGAAAACTCCGCCATCTTCCTGGTCTCGGTGCCGCTGATCCTGGCCGCCTCGGTCGTGGTCGCGGTCCTGGTCTACGAGCGCGTGATCGGCTGGCGCGTGTTCCGGTTCCTGTTCTTCATCCCCGCCGTCCTGTCGCCGGTCATCGTCGGGGCGCTGTTCAGCACGTTCTTCCTGCCGTCCGGCCTCGTCGACAAGGCGCTCAGCCCGGTCGGGCTGTCCTCGTACCCCTGGCTGTCGCATCCCTGGACCGCCCGCGCGGTGGTGATCCTGGCCCTGGTCTGGACGTCCTTCGGCTTCGGCATGGTCGTCGTGCTGTCCGCGATGTCGACGATCGACCCGGCGCTCTACGACGCGGCGGCCATCGACGGCGCGTCCTGGTGGCGCAAGCTGTGGTCGATCACGATCCCGATGATCTCCGGGTCGCTGCAGTTCCTGAGCGTCATCAACGTGATCTACACGTTCACGTCGCTGTTCAGCTTCGTCTACGTCATCACCGCCGGCGGCCCCGGCTTCGCGACGACCACGGTGGACTATTACACCTACCTGACCACCTTTGAGAACGGCCAGTTCGGCTACGGGGCCGCCCTGGCTGTGCTGCTGTTTCTGGTAGTCCTCGTCCTGACCATCGTGCAGGTGAAGCTGTTCCCGCGCCGCGAAGTCCAGGGAAGCTGACGATGACGGTGCTGGCCCGGGGGGACGACCCCCGCAAGCCCCCCCACACGGTGCTGGCCCAGGAGGGCGACGCCCCCAAGCCCCCCCGCACGGTGCTGGCCCAGCAGGGCGACCCCCCCAAGCCCCGCCGGATGGGCGCACGCGCCGCCGCATCGTCGTCTTCGTCGGGCTGTGCCTGGTCGGGGTCACGACCGTGTACCCGCTGATCTTCATGGCGCTCAACTCCATGCGCACCTCGCAGGCGTACGAGGTCAGCCCCTACGGCCTGCCGACCCGCTACAGCCTGGACAACTTCCGGGCCCTGTTCAACCAGGTGCCGTTCCTGTCGAGCCTGCTGCACTCGGTGATCGTGGTGGTTCCCGCCGTGCTGCTGGCCACGCTGTTCTCGGCGCTCGCCGCGTTCGTGTTCACCAAGGTCCCGATCAGGCTCGGGAACGTGCTGTTCTGGCTGATGCTCACGATCATGTTCATGCCGGGGATCGTGGTGCTGATCCCGCTGTACGTGGAGATCGGGCACCTCGGCCTGGCGTCCAACTTCACGCCCGCCATCCTGGTCTACACGGCGATCAACATTCCCTACGGCACCTACCTGCTCCGCTCGATCTTCCGGAGCATCCCGGACGCCGTGATCGATGCCGCCCGGGTAGACGGCGCCGGCTGGCTCAAGATCTTCGCGCGGGTGGTCATGCCGATGGGCCGGGCCGGGGTCATGACCGTCGGGATCCTCACCTTCCTCAACATCTGGAACGAGCTGTTCATCAGCGTGGTGCTGCTGCACACCTCGTCCACCCAGATGCTGACGCCGACGCTGGCCCAGCTGAGCGGGCGGTACGCGACCAACATCCCGGTGATCATGACCGGGCTGCTGCTGGGCTCCATCCCGACGCTGCTGGTGTATTTCGTGACCGCGCGCGTCTTCATCCGCGGGATGCTGTCGGGCGCGATCCGCTGATGGTCGCCATGACCAGGCAGCCAGGGCGGGGGGGGCCAGGGTGGGAGGACGGGCACGGCGCGGGTGGGAGGGGCCGGGGTGGAAGGGCCGGGGTTGATGAGAGCGGGAGGGCGGGTTCATGACGATCGAAGCGGTGGTGACCGGGGCGGCCAGCGGAATCGGGCGGGCCTGTGCGGACCGGCTCCAGCGCGAGGGCGTTGCCGTTCTGGCGGTCGACCGGAACGGGCCTGGACTGGAGGACTTCCGCGCGCGGGGGGTCGCCACCCTGGTTGCTGACCTGAAGTCGCAGTCCGAGCGGGACCGCGTGGTCGGCGCCGCGGCCGGCGCCCGGTTCCTGGTCAACGCGGCGGGGGTGATCCGGCTACGGCCGATCCTCGAGTCGGGCGTCGCGGACATGCGCGAGATCTACCCGGTCAACGTCGAGGCCGTGTGGGACCTGACCTCGCGGCTGGGCCGCGCCATGCCGCCCGGCGGCGCGGTCGTGAACATCAGCTCGTTCTCGGCCAAGGTCGCCTCGACCATCGAGGCCGCCGTCTACGCGTCGTCCAAGGCGGCCGTGCTCAGCATCACGCGGTCGTTCGCCCACGCGTTCGCGCCCCAGGGCGTGCGGGTCAACGCGGTCGTCCCGGGGATCATCGATACCCCGATGCAAGATGAGGTCATCGAGAAGCTGGCTGCGTTCCGCCAGACCACGTCCGCCGAGCTCAGCCAGGCCCGTAACGCCACGGTCCCGCTCGGGCGGACGGGCAGCCCCGAGGAGTGCGCGGGCGTCGTCTGGTTCCTGCTGTCCGCCGAGGCCAGCTACCTCACCGGCCAGGCGATCAACATCACCGGCGGCCAGATCATGTTCTGAGCCGGGTCCGGGTCACCCACAGCGCCCCCGCGCGCCAATGTGCCCGGGTGGGAGGTCACGGCCACGGCCGCTGCGTCAGCGAGCTGGCGGCGCATGCGGCCCCGTGACGGTTCTAGCGGCTCCAGGTGGCCAGGGCCTGCGGGCTGAGCGGCCGCTGCATGGCCTGGGCCAGCTCGACCGCGCCGTCCGGCGTGACCAGGAACAGGTTCTCGGTGCGGACGCCGAACCGGCCGGGCAGGTAGACGCCGGGCTCCAGCGCCATCACCATCCAGCTCTCGAGAGGCCGGCCGTCCGACGGGATCACGTGCGGGTCGTCGAAGACGGTCAGCCCGACGCCGTGCCCGCCGTGATGCGGGAACTCGCCATCCGGCCACGACGCGGCGATCCGGTCCCGCATCCCGCCGAAGACCTCCGCGCCGGTCCCGCCCGTGCGCAGGTCGGCAGCGGCGGCGTCCATGATCGCGTACAGCTGCTCGCGGATCTCATCGACTTCGGCACTGCTGCCGTTCACGTAGGTGCGGCAGGTGTCGGCCCAGTAGCCATCCGCGCCCACGCTGAGATCGGCCACGACCGGCTGGCCCGGCCCCGCCCGGCCCGCCCCGGCCACCGCCACCGGCGCGCACACCTCGGCCGTGTTCGGGCCGGCCAGTACGTCCGCGACGAACCCCACCGGCGCGCCGTGGCCGACCTGGGCCGCGGCCTGCGCGGCGCTCATCATCTCGATCTCGGATGCGCCGGCCGCCGTTCCCTCCGCGATGGCCGCGTGCGCCAGCCAGCACATCTCGTACGACCGGAAGATCCTGGCCAGCTCGTCACCGTCCTTGACCAGGCTCATCCGGCGCAGCGCGGCGCCGGCCGCGACGGCGTGCGCCGCCGACGACTCAGCCACCGCGCCACCCCAGTCGCCGGCCACGCCAAGCCGGCTCGCCGAAGCGACGGGGCCCGTCCGCAGGACCTCCGCGACCAGCAGCGGTACCGGGCTGAGCTCGAGGCCGAACCCCCGCTCGCCGTAGCCGGCGACGACCTCAGCGCCCGGCATCTGCCCGGCGACGGCGACCTCGTCGCGCGGCACCACGAGGGTGCGCTCCCCGGACGGGCTGAGCACGGCGGCCGCGGCCCCGCCGTAGTAGCGCGCGTAACCCGTGATCCAGGTGACCAGGGCCGGCCCGGTTACAACCAGCGCATCAAGGTCGCCGTCCGCCATCCACGCCGTCACGCGTTCCAGCCTCGGCGCCGGCGGCGCGATCGTGATCCGCTCGCTGACGACGGCCGACGGCGCGGGCCGCCGATCACCAGATTCCACCACATCCTCCTCCGGCTCCTGCAACGTCACCGCGCCGATGTCGCCGTGCGCTCCGTCCCGCAGGTTCCGCAGAAGGGTGGCGGGACCCTGGCTGGGGCTGTTTGCCCAGCGTGGCGCCCACGACCCCGATGCGTGCACCTGTCATAGTTCGCCATAACGCTATAGCATGTGCCGGGCCAGAGATAGCCCAGGCGGACAGGCACGACGGAGGTGGATGGATGAAGCTGGCTGACCGGGTCGCCGTTGTCACCGGCGGGGGGCGCGGCATCGGCGAGGCGATTGCCACGCGGTTTGCCGCCGAGGGCGCGACGGTCGCGATACTGGACCTGGACGGCGCGGCCGCGGCCGCGACCGCCGGGCGGCTGGCCAGGACCGCCGGGCCGCTGGCCGCGACCGGGCACTCCTGCGACGTCAGCTCACGGGCCTCGGTCGAGGCAGCGGTGGCGGAGGTCCTGGCCGCCCACGGCCGGATTGACGTGCTGGTCAACAACGCGGGGATCGGGCTGGCCGGCCCGTCGGAGAGCTTTACCGATGACGACTGGAACACCTCGATCGGCGTGATGCAGACGGGGGTCTTCCTCTGCTCGCAGGTGGTCGGGCGGCACATGCTCGACCGGGGGCGCGGAACGATCGTAAACATCAGCTCGATCAACGCCTGGGCGGCCTTCCCGATGCGGCTGGCCTACTGCGCGGCCAAGGCCGCCGTCGTGGCCATGACCGAGGTGCTGGCGATCGAGTGGGCCGACCGCGGGATCCGGGTCAACGCGGTCGCGCCGGGAGTCACGCGCACCGCGCTGGTGCAGAAGGGCGTCGACGACGGCGTGATCGACGTGGCCGCCTACCGGGCCCGCACCCCCATGCACCGGTTCGGCGAGCCGGACGAGATCGCCCGCGCCGTCCTGTACCTGGCCTGCGACGAGGACTCCTCGTTCGTCACCGGGACCACGCTGTGCGCCGACGGCGGCTGGAGCGCGATGGGCTGGGTGTCAGCCAGCTCAGGCTGAGCCGCGCGGGCTATTGACACCCGTAGATGCTATAGCGTTTGATTCTCTCACCGGGTAATTCCGGCGTGACCGGCGGCGTCTCCGGTTCTATTCAGCAGCCGGCTCTTCCGACTCGGGAGGACGCGATGGCGAGGCCGACCGGACAGGATCCCGCCACCAGGCCGGGCGAGCAGAGCAGGCTCAACGTCAACGCCCTCGGCCTGTGGGGCCTGGTGATCATGGGCATCGCCTACATGGGCCTCGCGCTGACCGCCTACTTCAACTTCGGGATCATGGAGGGCCTCACCGGCCCGATCGTCCCGCTGGCGTTCGCCGCCGTGACCGCCGCGATGCTGCCCACCGCGGCCAGCTACGCGATCATGAACAGCCGCAGGCCGTCGACCGGCGCCACGCTCACCTGGCTGTGGGAGGCGACCACGCCGCCGCTGGGGGTCTGGCTCGGCTGGGTCCTGGTCATCGCCTACATCGTGGGCTGCATCCTGCAGCCGGTCATGTTCGGGCTGTTCTTCAACTCGTTCCTGAACTTCTTCGGGGTGCACACCGGCTACCTGAGCGCGACCCTGGCGGGCCTCATCCCGATCCTGGTCGTCGGCTACATGACGAAGAAGGACATCCGCATCTCGGCCCGGATCATCGGGCTGTTCATCACGATCGAGGCCGGCTTCGTCGCGCTGCTGTGCCTGTACATCCTGATCAAGCAGGGCGTCGACGGTCACCTGTCGTGGCAGCCGTTCAACCCCGCGGCCGCGACCGCCGGGTGGACCGGTTTCCTGAACGCGCTGCTGTTCGCCGTGCTCGCGATCGCGGCCTTCGACATCGTCGCGCCGATGGCCGAGGAGACCAGGACCCCGCGCTCGCTGGTGCCGAAGGCGACGATCTATGTCACCGTCGGCGCCGGCCTGTACTGGGTGTTCACCTCGTTCGGGATCATCAACGCGGTCCCGGCCAAGACCATGGCCGGCTACGTGGCCTCCGGGCAGTTCACCCCGATCTACCTGGTCGCCGGGCACTATGTGAGCTGGCTGAGGATCCTGGTCCCGCTGACCGGCTTCACCGCCGTGTTCGCCGCGTTCAGCGCGATCTCCCTGGCGGCCAGCCGCCAGCTTTACGCGCTCGGGCGCGAGGGCCTGGCGCCGCGCGCGTTCGCGAAGACCGACCGGCACAAGACGCCGTGGAACGCGCAGGTTCTGGTGCTCGCGTGCTGCGTGGTCCTGCCCATCCTGATCAGCCTGTACCAGCAGCGAAACCCGCTGCTCGCGTTCGGCTGGATCGGCGAGGCGTACGTGTTCTTCATCCTGATCCCGTACACGCTCACCTGCGTGGCCAACATCTTCTACCACCGGCGGTACCACCGCAGCGAGATCAACGTGGTGACCAACCTGGTGCTGCCAGTGCTCGGGATCGTGATCAACTGCTACATCTTCTACAAGAACTTCTTCCAGACGTTCGTGCTGAACGCGACCAGCTTCGTGACCCAGACCTCGATCAGCGTGGCCTGCGGCCTGGCCTTGCTGCTCGCGGTGGTGTTCACGGTGATCGGCATCCGCCGGACCGGCCGGCTGGGCCGGCCGCACAGCTTCGTCGAGAGCGACCCGGCCGTGGACGAGGCGGTCCCTGGTTGAGCGGGCGGTTCGCCGGCCGTAACGTCATCGTCACCGGGGCCAGCCGCGGGATCGGCCAGGCCACGGCCCTCGCCTTCGCCGCCGAGGGCGCCGACGTGCTTGCCGTCGGCCGCAGCGTGGCCGACCTGGCGCAGACCGTGCGCCAGGCCGGCGCGGCCGGCGGCCGGGCCTGGCTCGCCGAGTGCGACGTCACCGACGAGTCCGCCGTGGATGCGGTGGTCATGCGCGCGGCCGAGCGCTGGGACGCGATCCACGTGCTCGTCAACAACGCCGGCATCGACGACGACACGCCGTTCCTCGACATCGACCGGTCCCGCTGGCGGGCGGTCATCGACACCAACCTGACCGGCGCGTTCCTGATGGCGCAGGCCGTGGCGCGGCAGATGGCCCGGACCGGGGGCGGTGTGATCCTGCATACGGCATCGATCGACGCCGGCGGCGCCGACGGGCCGTTCGCCGCGTACAACGCGTCCAAGGCCGGCCTGCTCGGGCTCAACCGGACGATGGCGGTGGAACTGGCCCCTAGCGGGATCCGCTCCAACTGTGTGAGCCCGGGCTTCACCCACACCGTCATGACCGAAAAGGCGGTCGGGGCGCAGCTCATGGAGTACCTCAACGGATCCTTCGCCCGGGTCCCGCAACGGCGCCTGGTGCGCACCGACGAGGTCGCGCAGGCCTTCCTGTTCCTGGCCTCCGACCATGCTTCGGCGATCACCGGCATCGATCTGCGCGTGGACGGCGGCCTGACCGCCAACTGGTACATCCTGGAGACGCTTCCCGGTCAGTGACCGGCCCTGGAGCGCTGCCCCGCCGCCAGGAACCAGGCCGCGCCGCGGACGTTAGGAAGGTCAGGGAGCCGGGGCCACCGCGCGGGCCCCCTCAGAGCCTGCCCCGTCCGGGCCGTCCGCGCGGGCCCTGGCCCGGGCCAGGTAGTCCGGGTTGACGATCGACGGCACCGGGCGGCCTGCGAGGAAGTCGACGACCTGGCGGGCCGCCTGCACCGGCAGCTCGGCCAGGCTGGCCGCCGAGTACCAGGCAGCGTGCGGGCTGAGCAGCACGTTGGGCAGCTGCCGCAGCGGGCTCGAGCCGGGCAGCGGCTCGGTCTCGAACACGTCGAGGGCGGCGCCCCCCAGCCGCTCCGAGCGCAGGGCCTCGACCAGCGCGCCCTCGTCGACCAGGCCACCCCGGCAGGTGTTAACCAGCAGCGCACCCGGCCGCATCATGGCGATCGTCTCGGCCCGGACCAGGTGCCTGGTCTCACCGGTGAGGGGCGCGTGCAGCGTGACCAGGTCGCTGCGCCGCAGCAGCTCATCGAAGGTCGCCAGCGGCACCCCGCCCGCCTCCCCTTCCGCCTTCTCTGGCGCCGCGGCGTAGGGGTCGCAGGCCAGCACCCGGAAGCCGAGCGCCGCGGCCTGGGCCGCGACCCGGGCGCCGATGCGGCCGAGCCCGACGACGCCGATGGTGGCCTGCGCGGGACGGCAGGCCCGCGGGTACGGCGCGACCGCGCTCCACTCCCCCTGCCGGACCGCCGCGTCGAACCGGCCCAGGCCCCGCAGCAGCCACAGCGCCATGGCGAGCGCGTGCGCCACCACCTCGTCGACGCAGTAGTCGGGCGTGTTGGCCACCGCCACGCCGCGCTCGGTCGCCGCGGCCACGTCGATCATGTCGTACCCGATGCCGAGCCGGCTGATGAACCGGCACCGGGGCGCCGCGTCCAGCACGGCGGCCGACACCGGTGCCCACTGGACGATGAGCGCGTCCGCGCCGGCCTGTGACAGTCCGGCAATGACCTCGCTTTCCGTCCTGGCCCGCAGCCGCACCGTCGCGAGGCCTGCCTCGCGCAGCACCTGCTCGTCGTCATCGGAGGAGAGGTCGGAATCGGTGATGGCGACAGTCGGTCTGGCCAGCATCGCCTACTCGCCCTCTGTGCGCGCGAGCCCCGCGTCCGCGATGCGCTGCGCGGCCTGCTCCACATGCTGCTGCATGGCGCGCTCGGCCGCGCGCCGGTCCCCCGAAGCGATGACGTCGAGCAGCTGCTGGTGGCTGTCCGCGTGGCGGCGCACCTCGTCGGGCCCGAGCGAGGCCGCGGCGGCGCGGTAGAAGTGCGACGTGCGGCTGCGCATCTGCGCGGCGAGCTCGACCAGCAGAGCGTGGTCGGTGAGCTCCCACAGCCGCTGGTGGAACTGCTGGTCCAGCTCGTGCACCCGCACCAGGTCATGCTGCTCGGCGGCCTCGACCATCCGGTCGACGATGACCTGCAGCTCGGCGTGGGCCCCGGGCGTAAAGCGGTCCTTCAGCCGCCGGACCACGAACTGCTCGAGGACCACGCGCAGGCTGGACACCTCTTCCAGCATCCGCGGCGTCAGGCTGGCGACCCGCGCGCCGCGCCGCGGCAGCCGCTCGACCAGGCCCTCCTCGGTCAGGCGGGCCAGCGCCTCGCGTAGCGGGATGTGACTGATGCCGAACTCGCGTGCCAGGCGCCGCTCGACCAGCCGGTCACCGGGGGCGTACACCCCGCTCCAGATGGCGGTGCGGAGCCGGTCGACGACGGCGTCGGACAGGCTCTGGTCGGGCAGGGGATCGTTGACGTTCACGCGGCACGGTACCGGTGGATGACGCGCCCGGCGGTCAGCGTCAGGTCGATGGTGCGGTGCAGGCCGAGTACGACCTCGCGGACCGCGAGCAGGTGCACCGGGAGCTGGGCGTTAGCCCGCAACTCGAGCGTAGCCGGCCCGGTCCACGATTCATGTTCCGTAACGTCGGCGAAGCGCCTGGTCACAAGCTCGCGGCTCACGACGCCTTGCTCCTCCTGGCGCACCCTCAGGTTGACATTCAGGTCCGCTCCCGGCACGAGCCCGGCGAGCTCGCTGCCGCTCGCGGGCTGCTGCTTCCAGCACATCGTCGCGGTCGCGACGTCGATCCCGTTGCGCTCCACCACGCCGACCAGCAGATCGCCGGCGGGCCCGAGCCGGACGTGCCCGGCCTTCTTCGGCTGCCCGTACGCCTCCCGGCCTGCCGCCACGGCGCCATCCGACTCGAGCACGAGAAACGGCGAGTAAACCGCATCGGTATCGTCCGGCAGCAGCACGGGAATCTGCCAGGCCGACTCGCAATATACGCCGAACCACTCGGCATCGTGCATGTGGTATACGTGCAGCACGCACAGGTCGGACGACAGCCGCAGCGGCTGCGGCAGAAGTGATTCTGCGGCGTCGCGCGAGGTGCGGTAAACGATGGTGAGAATCTCGGTCCGGCGAAGGCGGATGGGCAGCGGCGGAACGAGCGGGGCCCCGAACGGCGTGGAGGCGGTATCGAGCGGATCGAATGGGGTCACGCGGCCGGCCGTTCGAAAAGCTCCACAACATGCCCGTCCGGGTCACGCAGGTACAGCCCGCGTCCCCCGGCGTTCGCGCCGGTATCGACGGTGACCGGACCGGTAATGGCCGCACCGCCGGCCGCGACTAGCCGCTCCAGCCGTTCCTCGATATCGTCGCAGGCCACGCAGACATGCGCGAACCCCACGTCGGCGGGGCGCTGGACGTGACGGCCTCCGGCTGGAGAAACATACTCGAAGAGCTCGATCCGCGTTCCCTCGCCGTCGAATGCGAGATGGGCCATGCGCACGTGGGCTCCGGGCTCGCCGACGATGGTCTCCAGGTATCCGCCCTTCTTTTCCTGCTGGAAGAGCACCTCCATCCCCATGGCATCCCGCCAGAAACGCAGCGACCGGTCAAGGTCGGAGATTGTCAGCCCGGTGTGGTGCAGCATGGCCATCCCAGATCTGCCTTTCAGAATGTGACGAGCAGGCCGCCGTCGACGACGATCCGCTGACCCGTCAGGTAAGTATTGTCCAAGGAGACCAGGTGGCTGACGGCCGCCGCGATCTCGGCCGGCTCCGCGGCCCGGCGCAATGGCAGCCTGCCGTGATCGAGGTAAATCTGCCGGAACCATTCCGACTGGAGTTCGTCGACGCCGTCAACGACGGACATGCGCGTGCGGACGAAACCCGGTGCGACGGAGTTGACCAGGACGCCGCGCGGTCCCAGCTCGATGGCCAGGTTCCTGGTGGCCGCCTCCAGGCCGGCCTTGGCCGTGTCGTAGGCGAGCGAGGCCGCCTCCCCGTTGCTGGCGTGCACGGACGTCACGCTGACGATCCGGCCCGACCCCCGGGCCGCCATCCGCAGGCCGGCCGAGCGGGCGAGCCACACCGGGCCATCCAGCATTACCGCGTGCTGGCGGCGCCAGGCGCCCGGCGTGAGCTGCTCGAGCTTCTCGGGCAGGAACACGCCGGCCACGTTGACCAGCGCAGACAGCGGGCCGAGCTCCGCCTCGACGCGCTCGAGCACCTGGTCATGGCCGGCGATGTCGGCGACGTCCAGGGGACAGGGCATGATCCCTGCGGCCGGCTCCACCGGCTCGATGTCGGCCGCGGCGACGGCGAACCCGTCGTTCCGCAGGCGCAGGGCCACGGCGCGGCCGATGCCGTTCGCCGCCCCCGTCACCATGGCAACAGCCGCCCCGGGTTCCATGCCTGAAGTAAACGCTATAGCATCTGAGGGCGTCAAGTGATCCGGGAGTGCCCTTCACTGCGCCGTGTAGCCGCCGTCGACGACCAGGCTCTGTCCCGTCATCCACGCGCTGTCGTCCGACAGCAGGAACACCGCCGGGCCGGCCATGTCGTCCGGCTGCCCGATCCGACGCAGCGGCAGCCGGGCCGCGATCGCCGCCACCTGGTCGTCGAAGTCGGGCCGGTCCACGTAGGCGAGCGGGGTCGCCACGACGCCGGGCGCCAGCGCGTTGACCCGGACCCCGGACGGCCCGAAGTCGACGGCCAGCGCGCGCACGAGCGACTCGACGGCTCCCTTCGACGCGCAGTAGCTCGCGTAACCCGGCGCCGCGACCTGGGCGAGCTGGCTGCCGATGAGGACGATCGACCCGCCGTGCGGGACCATGGCGCGCAGGCACGCTCGCGCCAGCCGGAAGCTCGCGTCGAGGTTGAGGTTCATCATCCGCGCCCACTGCTCGTCGGTGGTGTCGCGCAGGTCCTCCTGCCGCCGGACGATGCCGGCCGCGTGCACCACGCCGTCCAGCCGGCCGAACGCGCTCAGCGCGGCGGCGACGCACTCGTCCGCGGCCGTGACCTGGCCCAGGTCGGCGGCGTGCCCGATGATCGACCCTCCAGGCCCCGCCCCGCCGGCCGCGCCCGCCGGTCCCGGTGCGGCGGCTGAGCGCTCCAGCTCGGCCAGGCGCGCCTCGTCCCGTCCGGTGGCCAGCACGCGCGCGCCTTCCGCGGCGCACCGCTGTGCGATCGCGTGGCCGATTCCCGACGTAGCCCCGGTGACGAGCACCACCTGCTGCTCAAGCCGTCTCATAAACGCTATAGCATACGGTACGGCCGGGCGGCTGCGATCAGCGAAGCGGGATCGTGAGGTCGCCGACGGTCTCGGGCGCGGCGGTCCGCTGGTCGGCGATCAGGACCTGGCCGTAAGCACCGGGCACCACCGTCGTCCGCCCTACGACTGCTTTCTCGATGGCGGAGAAGCTGATCCGTTCTTGTTCCAGGCGGACCGACGGGGCGTAGGTGTTCGAGATCAGGTCCGCGTAGAGGACTGACTCGCCCTCATCGAGGCGGTCAAGGGCGGCGGCGGTCGGGGCTGGCTCGGTGGCCCAGTGTTCCCGGTGGGCCAGCAACGTGGCCCGGTCCATGAGCATGGAGCGAGCATGTGGCAGGTGGCGGCGCAGCCGGTCAAGGATCGCGAAGCCGTGCGTGTCGATGTCACCCCAGTACACGACGTCGAGGCCGGCCAGCCAGCCGAGCGGCTCGAGCACGGGGACTGCGTACCCGCCCCCAAGGATCGCCATCGCGGCCGCTGGGACCGGGAACGCGAGGTAGGTGATCTCGTTCTCGATCACATAGGCATGGGTGAGGCCCTCAGGCGCTGCGGTGAGCTCGTCCGTGCGGACAGACAGCTCGGAGAATCCGCGGAAACCTCCGGCCACCCGGAAACGGACGTAGCCGGGCCGGCGGAGGAAACCGAAGCGCCCGGCGAAGTCGGGCGCGGCGGCCTCCATGCGCGACGGGTCGAGCTGCGCGTCGAGGAGCTCAGTGAGCACTCCTTTGTGCCGCTCGATGAACTTGGTGTCGACGCCGGGCACGTCGACCTGCCGCAGGTACATGCCAGGCGCCTGCCGCTCCTCGATCCAGCAGACGGTGGCCAGCAGCTTGTGCCACTCCTCCGCGAGCCGCAGCGCCCGCATAGGGTGACCAATCACCCATGGGATCAGGCGGGAGCCACGGGCGGCCTCGATGAGCTCGGTCAGGCGGCGGACGTCCGGGCCGGCCTTGAGCAGTGCCCAGGCTTCGTCGTAACCGTCGAGCCGCGCCCGGCATGGGATGCTGTTCACGCCGAAGTGCCGGCCGCCGACCTGCTTGTACTCCACGCGCAGCGGCCCGCGCGCGGCCTGCGCCCACTCCGCTGCCCACTGGCGGACCTCGGCCAGGCGGTCACCGATCTGCCTGGCGGACGGCCCACGGATCGGGACGCTGAACGGCTCCCAGTCCTGTCCGGCGGCGAACCGCGTCAGGAGCGCGCCGGAGTCCCATTTCTTCCTGGCCGCCGCGCGGACGTCAGCCGGGCAGGTCCACTCGCCAGTGCGGCTCCGCACTCCGGCCACATCAGCCGCCGGCGACGGGGACAAGGTCGGGGAACGCGGCCGGACTCGCGGCGGGCGCGGCACCGGATTCGGCGGGGACCTCGCCTGCCATGATCTGCTGGCCGAGCGCGTGTGCGAGGCGACGGGCACGGTACTCCTCGATCGTGAGCGTCTGCAGCCGCGAGTAATTGCTCTGCGGGTTGTCCACGAACCCCACCGCGGACACATACGGCTCGATGATGTGAATCTTCTGCAGCGGGGTGACGATCAGCAACTGGAGGCCGAGCCTGGCGAACAGCTCCAGGGCGAACCGTGTCGACTCGTCCGAGCCGCGGCCGAACGCCTCATCGATCACCGCGAACCGGAACGTCCGCGACTTCGCCGCACCCCATTCCAGCTTGAATTGGTAGGCGAGCGATGCGGCGAGGATCGTATAGGCGAGCTTCTCCTTCTGCCCGCCGGACTTGCCGCTGGAGTCGGCGTAGTGTTCGTACTCGGTGTGGTCTTCGCGGTACCGCTCAGACGCCGCGAACGTGTACCAGTTCCGCACGTCGGTGACGAACCTCGTCCATCGGCGGTCCGCCTCGGTCATGCCCTCACGGCCGCGGAACCGTTCGATGATCCGGCTCACCTGCAGGAACTTCTGCTCGGAGTAGTGGTCGGAGTCCTCGCCGGACACCGCGTCGTCGGTGCAGGCCCGCAGCTCCGCGCGGAATTCGCGGATGTCGGCGTGCGGCGACGTCAGCGGTTCCAGCCGGATGTAACGGCCCGGGTTGTAATCCACGCCGACCAGCGAGGAGTTGATCGTGGCGATCCGTTCCCTGATCAGGTCGGCCTGCTTGTTCAGCTGGGACTGGAAACCGGCGATGTCGCGGATCGTGTTCTGGTTCAGGTACGCCTTGAACTGCTGCCGGAACCGGGGGAGGTCGTCGCCGGTGAGCCGGCTGTGCAGCTCACGGTAGCCGTCCGCTGAATCCACCGAGTCGTCGAGTTCCGTGGTTTCTGCTGGGTACTGCCGGCGGAACTCCCCCATCGCCGCGACGATCTTGTTGGACAACCGGGACAGCCGGTCCGCCCGCCTCGCAGTCAGCGACGTGATCTCCGTGCCGGCCGCCGTTTCGGCCTTGTCGCACGCCGCGGCGGTCGTCGGCCGGGGCTGCCCGGCCTTGGCCACCACCTCCTCAATCGCGGCGAACTGCGCCCGGGCCGGCTCGCAACCGTGTTCGGCCAGGGTCTCCCTCACCTCGCGCAGTATCCCCTCGGCCGCCTGCTGCCGGGTGTCGAGACCGCCGAGCCGCCCGTTCACTTCGCGCAGTGTGCCATCGGCGCCGGCGATCTCCTCCTTGACCGTGTCGAGGTCGCGGTTCAGCCGGGCCAGCTCGGCGGAACCAGCCTCGAGCTCGACCATCTCGGCCCTGAGCCGCGCGGCGCGGTTGACCACGGACTGCCAGTCGATCTCGGCGAACTCGTGCGTCTGGTCCAGCCCGGCGAGCACCTGCCCCCGCTCGATCGCCGCCTCCAGCGCCTGCTCATGCCGCTTGTGCTCGGCCGCGACCTCGCTGATCCGGCCGGTCAGCGTCCTCGCCGCTTCCAGCAGCGCGTCAAGCTTGCGCTGGTTCGACCAGCCGAGCGCATACCGGCTGCGGTCGTCGATGCGGAACCGGTCGTCCTTCTCGTGCCGCCCGCCACTGCCCTTCACCTGCCCGGATTTGGTGATCGCCTTGGGCATCCGGCGGAACTCCGCCATCGTCTCGACGCACACGTGGTCGGCCCGCCGGCCGAGCTCGTGTTCCAGCCACGCGGCGAACGGCGTGTCCTTGACCACCAGCTTGGCGGCCAGCGTGCCCGGCGCGAAGTAGGCTGGCGCTTCCCGTGCCCGCGACGGCTCCGGCACGCGGTAGTACACCACTCGGTCTCTCAGATGGTGGCTGTCGATCCAGTCGGACACGGCGGCGTAGCGCCCGTCGGGCACGAGCACCGACAGCGCGAAGCCATGCAGCACTCGCTCGGCTGCGCCCTCCCAGTCGGCCTCGCTGTCCCGCACCGCGATCAGTTCCCCGGCGAACGGCAGCGAGTCCTCCCGGATCCGCAGTTCCCGGCACAGCCAGGCGCGGAGCTCCAACTGCTTCTTCGGGATGTTGTTCTTGTGATCCCGCAGGCTGCGCAGCTCCCCGTTGACCTCAGCCGCCTCGTCCTGCAGCGCTTTGGCCCGCACACCGGTCTCGGTCAGTTCGTTCTGGTGATCCGCGAGATCGTTCTTGGCGGCGTCCCGGGCGGCCGTGATCTCGTGGCGACGGACAGCGAACTGCTCGGCGGTCTGCGCCGGGTCCAGGCCCGCGGCGGCCAGCAGGGCGGCGAATCGCTCGGCCTTTTCCATCCGGGACTTGCGCGCCTCGTCGCATTCGGTGAGCTGGCGCTCGATCTCGGCGAGCCGGCTCCCGCCGTGCCCGGCCAGCTCGACCCGTAGGTTCGTCTCGCGCTCGCGCAGCCGCGCGAGCGCGGCCTCGAGATCTTCGCGCCGGGCGCGCAGCCTGTCCCGTTCGGAAGAGATCTCGGTCAGCTCCCGTTCGGTCAGCCCCGCCTTGAGATCGGCGAAGTAGTAGCGCAGCGCCGCCCGCTGAGCGTCCAGCGCCGCGATGTCCGCCCGGGCGGCGTCGGCCAAGGCGCAGTCCTTGAGCAGCGGGGCCAGCGCCGCCAGCTGAGCCTCGGCCCGCCGCACCGCGTTATGGGCCTTCGTCAGGTCCTCGAAATGGGCGACGATATCGGAGACGGCCCTGGCAGCGTCGAACGGTTCCAGCATGTGATCGCGGACGAAGTCGGTGAGGTTGCCCACCGATTTCATCGAGACCGTCTGGTGGAACAGCTCCATAGCCTGCTCTGATTCGATCCCCAGCCTGCGGCGGAAATCCTTGCCGTAGTCGGGAAACACGTCGTGCACCCGGACACCGCTGGCGCCGCGCAGCCGCCTGCGGAGGGCCGAGATGTCGGAGCCGAAGTTCGCGAAATCCCGGGCCACTGACAGTGGCCTGTCGGCGGCCACGTAGAACCGGTCGGGCTGGCCGCCCGCGTCGCCGGCGCGCGGCCAGAACACCTGGGCGAGGCTGACGGTCGCGTCGTACCCGGGGTTGGTGAAGACACCGAGGATCACGCTGTAATCCGAACCGTCGCGAAGCGCCGCCGGTTTCGTGGCGCCAGTGACCTCGTTGCGCTCGGTTTTGTAGTAGCCGAGCACGTAGGAGCGCAGGCTCCGCTCCCGGGTGTCAGCCCCGGCCGCCTTGTTGTAAGAGATGCGCTGGGCAGGCAGCAGCAGCGTGGTCACCGCGTCCACGATCGTGGACTTCCCAGAGCCGATATCGCCGGTGAGCAGCGTGTTCTCACCGCCCAGCCCCAGGGCCCAGACGCGGCCATCGAACGTTCCCCAGTTGTACAGCTCCAGGCGGGCCAGGCGGAAGCCGGTCATTCCTGCTCCTCCCCCTCCAGCAGCGCGGCGTACTCGGCAAGCTTGGCGTCGAAATCGGCGAGCCACTGGCCGTCGACAAATGCCTTCAGGATGCGCCGCACTTCGTACACCTGCTCCGAACTCTTCGCGGGCCGCAGGAAGCCGAGCTCGACGGCCTTGTTGATGTGCGCGTCGATCTGGTCGGTGAGCCGGGCTTCGTTACTTGTCGCCGGGAGGAACACCCGGGCCGTCTCCGTCATCTGCTCACGGGTCAGCATCAGCCTGGTGTCGCCACCCTGGGCGTCGAACTCGGCGAGCTTCTTGCGCAGCAGCGCCAGCAGTAGGCTCACGTGAAAGGACAGCGCGCGGCGCGGGATCAGCCGGGGCAGGGGATCGGCGTCCTCGGGGTCGGCAGCGCGCTGGCGGAGGTACGCGTAGCCCTCCCCCTCGTCGATGACGACCTGCAGGCCCAGCACGTCCACGTAATCCCGCGCCTGCGGCTGCAGCTCAAGCAGGCTGCGCCACGCGCGGTCGTGCGTGTCGCGGTAGACGACGCCCTTCATGAGCTGAGTGACCGCGAGCGACAGATCCGGCTCGGCTGTCATATGCCCCTCCTGGAGTACGTGACCCGCGGCAGCGTTGCGGTTCGCTCCCGGCCATCAGCGGCGCACCAGGTGATCTGCTCGCGGTGCCGTTCGTCAAAGACGATCGCGAACGCCTCGTCTTGCAGCGAGAGGTAGGTGACCAGCTCCGCGACGCCCTGCTTCAGCGGATACCGTGCGACCAGCTCGGCCAGGCCTACTTGCGGCTGGCTGCGCAGAGCCTGGCGGACGCCACCGCGCAGCGGCTCCGGGTCCACGTAGACCTGCTCGAACAGGGCAGCCGGATCCGTTTCCTCGTCTGCGTCCCGGACGGTGTCGCTGGTGACGCGCGCCTTCTTCACCGGCGCGTATAGCGGGCGCTCCAGCGGCAGCCGGATCGCCGGCGATGGCGCCTCGAGCTCCAGGGTCACCGGGATATTCCGGGTTTCCCGGAGCCGCAGCGCGCGGCCTTCGATGCTGCGCAGGATGTCGGTCACCCGGCGGTTCTCGAACCAGACCTGATCGTCTAGGAACCGCCTGAGCTGCTCGGAGAGCTGGCGGACCGTCGCCTGGGTACGCTCAGCGGCATCCAGCCAGTCATGGTGGATGTGCCGCAGGCGGCTGTCGCGCTCGGCGATCTCGGTGAGCGAGTGAACCCGGTCCAGCAGGCCGGACAGCTCCTCCTGGCGTGCCTGGGACAGCAGAAAGCCGTAGAACGCCTCGAAGGACTTTCCCTGGTCCGAGCCGGCGATAGACTCCCGGCTGCCGAGCACGTCATCCAGCAGCTCGCCCTTGCCGCCGTGCCAGCCGGCGATCTTCTCGCGAAGCTGCCGGTCCAGCTTGCGGAAGTTCTCCTCCACCTCGCGAAAGTCAGCCTGGAGTTCCAGCGCGGTGGCGGCGAACTGCTGATAGCGGTCGCGCACCGCAGTCCCGTCGAGAATGGGCATCTCGCCCGCCTGGACGCGGGCTATCTGCTCGTCGATGGCCTCCCGCTGTCGCTGCAGTTCGGCCAGCCGCTGCCCGGGATCCGACTCGGTGCCGAAGACGATCTGGCGCAGCAAGTCGAAGATCACCTTGAGCCGCGACTCGGTACCGACGAACTCGCGCTCGCCCAGGCTCTTTATCCACTGCAGCGCCTTCTCGACCGCTGGAGTGGCATCGTAATGAGGCTCGTCGGTGCCCTCGCGATAGTACTTGCGAAGCCAGCCGACCTCAGGAGCCGCCCAGTCATCGAGGTAGGCCTTCGCCGACTTCGGGAACCTCCTGCCGCCGCGCTCACTCTCCCTCTGGTTGAGGGCGTACAACTCATCGTCCAGGCGGCTGGCCAGCTCGCTCGCGGAGATGGACCGTATGTTGTCGGCGACGAACACCCGGTGCAGGAAGCTCAGCACCAGCGGCGCGTTGTCCGCGCGGAGCAGCCGCCACGCCGGACTGTTATCACGCAGCCATGCGATCTCGTCCAAGCTCGGCACGACCGATATCGTAGGGCGGCGCGCCGACATTCTTGCGGCACCACAGCAACGCGCCGCTACTTCGCAGCGATTCGGCTCTGACTACCGGAACCCCTTCCCCGTGAAGGAGACACCCCACGGCCTCGGTGGCCGGGCTTGGGGCGGCGATCAGCGTGGCCAGCTCGACCGGCTGTCCGGTGACCTTGGCGATCGCGTCGAAGTCCTTGTCGAGGTGCAGGACTGTCGCCCGGCGAGCTCTGCGGCCGCAGCGGTGATCAGGTCGGGCAGGGAAGGCGCGCGGTGCTGTCCCCGGTCAGCGAGCAGGGCGAGCACCTCGACCGCCCCACCGAGGTCGTCTACCGCCGCGAACTACTCCCCGTGCTCACCACCGGAGCAGAGGTCATGGACACGATCTTCAAGCCACAAACACCCGGGTGAGCGAACCGCGGGCCCGGATAACAGCTGGCTGCTCCATGACGGACCGTCACAACAACTAGTCGCAAGAAAAGTCAGCATTCCTCGGCTCCGGGGGCGTAGGACTTCGGTCGACGACCCTGACGACGGAGGCCTGCGGCAGGCAGGCCGCGCTTGGGTCGATCCCCGAGGCCCACCTCGTCTGTCGCGATCTACAGCACCACGTGAATGACCCAAGGGGTCAGGGAGAGCGGCCGCCGAGCCGCCGGTCCTGCCGTGTCGGCGGAGGCGCGGCCGTTTGTCCCGCACCGTGTGAATGGCTGATCTGGCCTGGCACTGGCCTGGTTCCTGGCGCCGGATGGCTGGCGCGGACCTGACCGGAGCAGGCCGATGGCCCGGTGGTCAGCGGTCGGTGTCCTTGGGATGGCGCGGCGAGGCGTAGATCAGCCAAACGGTGCGTTTGTCGTCATCGATGACGTAGCGGACCCGGCCGCCGCTGGTTACCTCGTACTCCCAACTGCTCCATGTCACGGCCGTTGTGCCGGTGTGTTGCCAGGTCGCCGCGGAGCCGATGCTGGCGGTCGTGGTCGGCCCCCGACCGCGGGTCGGCGCGCAGGATCTCCAGGCAGCGACGGGTATTCGCCAGCGCGTGGCGGCACAACTCCTCCCAGCCGACCGCCGCGTCGCTCGTGCCGAACCGGACATCCCACTGGCCTTCCGGCGGCGGGACGGTGACCCGGTCACCGCGCCGGGGGCTCACCCGGTAACCTCGGCCGGGCCGAAGTCCCCCTCGGTCCGCGCGTACTGCCTCGTGTCCGCCTTGATCCGCGCGGTCGCGCGCCAGCCGGCGACCACCTCGTGCGCGTTCTGGTCGATGGTCAGTTCAGCCGCATCAGACAGCGCGGCGATCAGCTCGGCGGTGAACTCGGTGCGCTCGGCGGCCGACAGGTGACGGGCCCACGGGAACACCTCCGCTAGCGCGGACTCCACCGCCCGCGTGCCGGACTCGCTGCGGGCCAGCGCGGCGAACATCCGGGACGCGGTCACCAGGTTCTCGTCCCGCTCCTCCTCCCGCTCTGCCGCCGTCAGGAAGAAGTCCGGCGCATCGCGGTGGGTTACCCGCAGCCGGCCCAGCCGCCGGGCGCGCTCGGCGACAGCCCGCGGGTTGCGGGACAGGTCGGAGAACGTCACGGCATCGGCAGGCTCGGCGCTCATGCCCGAAGTATATTCAGATCACGTTCTGATATCCATCGGCGTCTGCGGCTACCCGCGCCACCCCGCCACCGGAACCGTGCCGCACGACAGTAGGCCACCTCGCTGTGGCCAGGCTGCTGAGTGCCGGTCCGTGGCGTTGGTTGCGGCGGGCCCAGGCGGTCACATGCGTGGGCGGGGAGCAGGTCGCGTTTGTCGTTGTTGCACTGCCGGTCGGCCAGCATTAGGTTGTCGATGGCGTCGATACCGCAGCGGATCAAACGGTGGCCGTCCACCGTCCAGTCCGCTTCATCACCAGGTCACGCCGTCCGGCTGAAGTACTAACCCGGTTGGACTGCCTTCCTCTAAGCCAGCTTGTCCGTGAACAACCTCGCCAAGCCAATCTGCCAAACGCGGACGGCACATAGATCAGCGAACTTCGGTGTACTCGCTGCGGTCCAGCGCCACGACGTCGGGGTAGTCGCTGCCCTTCGGCTCTGCGACGTCAGTGAACTGGCTGCTGTCCAGTTGCACGACACGGAAGCCGCGCCCGGAGACCAGCTTGCGCAGGTGCCGCATCCCGCTCATGCCTGCGACCGCGACAGCTATGGCGGCGGCGAGGATCGAGCCGCCGAACAGCGCGAGCCCGCCGATGACGTGTCCCAGCAGCATCATGACCACTCCGGCCAGCAGGGCCACGGGCACCGCCGCCACCAGCAGTAGCGCGAGCAGCATCACGGCGATCACAGCCTTGGCGGACCCGTCCGGCGTCCGCTCTGCGTACCAACCGGTCATCACGCTCACCCCTCAAGACCCCGAGCTCCTCAAGGGTCCATGCTAGATACGTAACACGATATGTCGTGTCCCCCAGAACAACGCAGCTCTCGATCAGAATCATCCCGTGGCCTTCCGGCACGCTGACCGTGGGCGGAGCGGCGCACAACCAACCCAAGACTCCGCGTAACGATCTACGGCAGGAGTAGCCCGAACGGATCGCTCCCGCCAGGCCACGTTCGCCGTGAACTGGCTGGGAAGGGGATACTGATGACTAATGCGACGTACGCCGGGGAGCTTCCGGTAACGGGGGATCGGGTGCCACCACGTCGCCGCCGAGGAGGCCGAATGCCGGCAGATCCGCCCAGCTCACCCGCGCTGCGCGCGTCCGATGCGGACCGCGACCGGGTCATCGAACTGCTGCGCGCCGCCGTCGCCGACGGCCGGCTCGACCCGGTCGAGTTCGACGAGCGGCTGGACGCGGCGCTGGCCGCCCGCACCATCGACGCGCTGGCCCCGCTCATCGCCGATCTGACCGCGATGCCAGGCAGCGACGGCGCGCTCACGCTGCCGCTCGCTGGGACACCGGCCGAGCAGGCCGCCGAACTGCTCACCATCAACGAGCGGCACGGCTCGGTGCGCCGCGACGGCCGGTGGACGCTGCCACACCGGCTGGCGCTGCACACCGCGTGGTGCGACGTGATGCTGGACCTGACCAGCGCGGTGCGCAGCGGGCCCGAGCTGGTCATCGAGCTGCGGGTGCGCGGCGGCAACGTGGAGCTGGTCCTCGCGCCAGGCATGGTGGTGGACGCCAACGAGCTGGCGGTGCGGCACAGCAAGCTGGCGATCAGCAGGGACGCGGGCGACAACACGCCGGAGACGCTGCGCGTCCGCTTGGTAGGCCGGATGCGGCACGGCCGGATCGACACCCGGTGGCTGACGCCGCGCCGGTGACGCAGCAGGGCCCGGATACCGCGGTATCCGGGCCCTGACATTGTCGCGCGTGGTGCGGGCGCGCCGCCGTGCTGCGCCTCGACCGGCGCGCCCAAGTCGATCAGGTGCTCGTGTACCGGCGCGAACATCTGCTCCGGTGACGGCATCCCGCTGCCCCGGGGCCGCCTTGCCTGCCTTGGCCTGGTTGGTCCTGGCCGCCGCGCCGCTGATCATCTCGACGCGTGGCCGGCGAAACCACTCGTACGCGACGAACGCGGCCTCCGCGGTGGGCAGGTCGCGCAGGCAGCGGGCCAGCTCGATGGCGCTCTCCGCGACCTGCGACGCGAGCCGATGCGACTCAACGGCGCGCAGCGGACGCAGATCTGGTCGATCTGCGACCTGCGTCGCCGTGGCTTGCACGCTCATGCAGCGTATTGTGCGCATGCCTGGCCCGAGGAGTGGCGGCGGGTGTTCAGGCTGCTTGTGAGCTGGCACTGCGGCTGGCGGGCGCACGCTGAAGTGCGCGTGCGGACAGGGCGGTGAGCCAGGCGAAGCCAGTGATGATGCTGGCGCGCTGGAACAGCCCGCCGAGGTTAACAAGGCGGGGTGACTGGCCGAATCCCGCAGCGGCCAGTGCCATGGTGGCCAGCATTGTTATAGCGGTGCCCGCGCTGTAGAGCCCGAACCCGCGCTGGCCGGCCCGCCACGACCGCCAGCTGCACGCGAGCGCGGCGGCGGGCAGGCCGAAGAACACCGGGACGGCCGCCAGATTGTGCGCCGCGCCGACCGGGCTGGGCCGGACGAGCGCATCGGCGGTTCCCGGCGGGTAGCCGCTGACCGGGTCAGTAGTAAAGACCGCCGAGGCGATAAGCCCTGCGCCCGCCGCGCCGATCAGGGCCGACGCTGCGCGGCTGCTGGTCGCGGGATCCCCGGCATGCGCCAGCCCTGCGGCACCGGCCAGGAGCAACGTCCCCGTCACAGCGAAGTTCCCGGCCTGGATCCAGCCGCGCGATCCGAGCGCGAGAGAACTGACCGGGTGGCGCAGCGGCCGGTAGCCGTCCCGGGCGGCGCCCTCAAGCAGGAACGCCCCGACGAAGACCGGGCCAGCGGCCACGCCACAGCGCAGCAGGCTGCGGACCCACGCCTGCGCCCTGCCGGGGTTACTGGCAGTCTTCACCAGCGAAGCGTAACGGGCCAGGCACTGCGACCACCGCGTGCATCAGCGGCCGGCAGCGCATCAGCCGCCTGTGCAGGCGCGGCCCAGGGCGGGCACGGCAGGGGCCAGCAAAGCGGGGCGCGGACGCAGGGCAGGTCCTTGCTTAGAGCGGCCAGCGACAAGGAACCGGGCCATCGCCATTGGGTGCAGCTCGTTTCGAGTGAGGGTGGGTTAGGCCCCGAGTGTGTACTGCCCCTGGGCCGTGCCGGGGTAGAGCCGCTGGCGCTCGCGGTCGAGGTGGAAGCGCAGTATTCGCCGAAGTCGCCGTTGCTGATCACCGCCCGGAGGGTGAGGATGGCTTCGGCGCCTTCCAGGCCCAGGCCGCCCTGCGGCGTACGACCCGGCGCCCCGCTCCGGATTTCCCGGCCAGGTGTCGGCGTGCCCATGCCTGCCAGTGCTCCCCCGCCGCGCCGTCAGCCAGCTCGGCTAGCGACAGGTCGCGCTTGCGGCTGTTGCAAAGGAAGCAGACCACGTGGGTGTTCGACCAGCCGCGTTGGCGATACGGTCGAAGCTCGCTGAGGCATCCGCCGCACCCTGCGCGCCGCGGTTCCAGATCATCTCCACCTTGCACACCGGGCATAACCCCGTCCGCAGGGTAGGCCGACTTGGCGAACGCCACGGTGAGCGAGAATTCGCGGCCGGTCTCCCCAGCTCGCCGTCGTGCCCGCTTCACGAGGTGGCTGTAGATCGTCGCGTAGGACTTGACATGCACTCGGTGCTCGCGCATGTAGGCCGCCATGCAGGTCCGGTTGTGGTCGTCCGCGCAGCTCCTGCAGCGCGTGCCCCAGAAGTTCACCTGGGTGCCGCAGTCCGTGATGCATAGCTTCGGCTTCGGGGTCCGGCACTCGTCGCAGAGCCTCCGTCCCTTGCCGGTAACGGCGTGCGCTCCGCAGTCCTGGCAGGCCCGGACCTTCATCCCGCCCGGCCGCTTCCGTGGTCGGCCTACCTAGTACGGCAGCATCCATTGGGGCTTTGACCTGCGAAGACAGCGCCCTGGCGCAACTGTTGGCGCGTGGCGCGCCAGGGTATTACTGGGCCTTCAGGGTGATCAGCGGCCCGAGCGCTGGCAGCAGGGCGGTGTCGTCGTTGTCGCTCAGGCCCAAGTCCATAAGGGTGAGCGTTCTGGCGTCGAGTATCACCGCCAGCGTCGATCCGGTCAGCGGAGGGCGCTGCCGTGGGCTTGGCGGGCCGCCGCGGTGGCTGATGAAGTGGCCGGTCATCACGACCGCGTAGACGGGGACTGATTCGCTGCCGGGGATCTTGGTGCCCTTGCCTACCACATCCAGGGCCTTTGCCCGGGTGGTGGCCACCGCGGCGATGGATGCCGGGCTGGGTTCTGCG
>Ga0209647_1000622_pt1 | contig 32643 bp, 26 predicted proteins | sample GraSoi_2013_60cm_FD_185827 | JGI IMG/M metagenome (GOLD analysis project Ga0209647, IMG submission 185827) | Grasslands soil microbial communities from the Angelo Coastal Reserve, California, USA - Sample 9_17_2013_60cm (SPAdes) (version 2) | ecosystem: Environmental > Terrestrial > Soil >... | reverse complement strand
GCGCAGCACGCCAGCCAGCGGTCCGGCGAAAACGCGGAGGCCGAAGATGAAGCGGGCAAAGAAAATGGCGGCTGCGCCGTAGCGGGCGAACATGTCCTCGCCGCGTTTCAGCGTGGCCGGCGAAATCCGAAAGAAGCGCTGATAGCGATCGAGCAGCGGACGCCCGCCGTAGTGACCTATGGCATAGCCAATGTTGTCGCCGAGCGTGGCGGCACAGGTGGCGATCACGATGATCCATCCGAGATGGAGCCGGTGTTCGGAATAAGCCAGAAAGCTTGCCAGCAGAAGCGTAGTTTCGCCGGGGACTGGGATGCCGGCGTTCTCGCACAACAATGCGACGGCCACGGCCCAGTAACCGTAGGTGGCGACGAATTCGCGCAGCGAATGAAAAATCGTGGGGCCCATGAATTGATGAAACGAGTTCTCAGTTCTCAGTTCTCAGTTCCTCAGCTCTCAGTAGAGGGGGTTTGACTGACAACTGAACTGGGAACTGAGAACTGGGAGCGCCAATGAGGAAATCGACGAGTGCACGGTTGAAGTCCTCGGGGGCCTCTTCATATGGCAGGTGGCCGACGCCCTCGAGTGTCACCAGGCGGGCATCACGAAAATTCCGACGCAGCGGCTCGGCGGATTGAAAATGCACGGCCGTGTCTTTCGTTCCCCAGATGAGGAGAGTGGGGTAATCGCGTATTTTGGGGAGCGACGTTTCCAGTTCCGTGAGGTCTGCCGTCCAATTCCTTACGACCCGCAAGCCATGATGAAACACGCCGTTCTTGAGCACGGGCATAAAGTAGCCATCGAGCGAATCAGGCGGAATTTTTGAGGTATCGCCGAACATGCGGCGAAGCGCGAGGTCGTGGAGTGAACGCGAGCGCGCGAACGTCTGGCGGAAGAGCATGGAACCGAAAGCGCTGCCCACAAAGGGCGCGAGTCGCCTGCCATGCGGTGACCAGGGATTGACGGGCGCTACCAGCACCAACCGCTGCAGGCGGGCGTCTTTCTGATCCGCACATCTTTCGGCGCATCTCTTTTCGGCACTTCTCTCCGCACGTCTTTCCGTACACACCGCCGCCACCATGATGGCGACGCCACCGCCGTGGGAAGTACCCAGCAGGTCGAAATCTGTAATGCCGAGAGCGTCCGCAAACTGCAGCACGCGCTCGGCGGTGGCGCGCACGCTGCAGTCCATATCGTCACTGGCTGTCGACAACCCGGCGCCCAGATTGTCGATGGCATACACAGTCGCGTGAGCCGCCAGCGCGGGGATGGTGAATCTCCAGGAAAAGGAGTATCCCATCAGCCCATGAAGCAGGATGAGCGCCGGGCCTGATCCGGCCTTGAGGTAGCGCATGCGCCCGTGTGGGAGTTCGAGCCAGCATTCTTCGACTTGAATTTGCGGCTCTGATGCAATTCCCACTACCGCAGTCCGTGGGCTCGCGTTGCGATCATCGGACGGGGAGAGGATAGATTTTTCTTCGGGATATTGCGTTTCGGTGGGCAACGAAGTCCTCGCAGGCAGAGTCTCACTAAGTTGATACCGCTTCTATCGCTTTGGGGGAGCTAAAGCGGTGTGGCTCCCATTTTTTGATTTATTACACGTCGATTTATTACACGACGCGCATTAGTTCGCCAGCGCGGCAATGCGGGCTGGAACCACTCTCTGCGCTTTCTTCCGTTTCTTGCCCAGCAGTTTCTTCAGCACTTTGATGCCTTTATCCACGTGTTTTTCTTCCAGCAGGAACGGCGGCAGGAAACGCAGGACCGTGTCCTGGGTCACGTTGAAGAGCACGCCTTCCGCCAGCCCCTGCTCCACCAGTGGGCGTGCGGGAATGTCGAGTACGAGGGCCTGAATGAATCCGCGGCCGCGCGCTTCGCGGGTCGCGGCGCACTTGGTGACGAGTTCCTGAAGCTGGTGACGCAAGTAGCCGCCAACCTTCACGACGTTTTCGAGCAGGTGTTCTTCTTCGACGATTGCCAGATATTCAAGCCCTACGCGGCAAGCCAGCGGACCGCCTCCAAAGGTGGTGCCGTGTTGCCCGGGCGAAATCGCGGAGGCGAAATGTTCTTTCGACAGGAACGCGCCGAGCGGCACTCCCGCGGCGATCGGCTTGGCGAGGGCGACAATATCGGGTACCACGCCGAAGCTCTGGAAGGCGAACATCGTGCCGGTGCGCCCGAGGCCGCACTGGATCTCGTCGAAGATCAGCGCGGCATGATGCTGGTCGGCGAGCGCACGGCAAGCGCGCAGGAAGTCCTCGGAACATTCGAGAATGCCGCCTTCGCCGAAGATGGGCTCCAGCACGATGGCGCAGGTGTTGGCATTGACGGCGGCGCGCAGCGCTTCGACGTTGTTCTGCGCAACAAAGGTCACGTCTTCGAGCATCGGCTCAAAACCCTTGCGGTACTTTTCCTGGCCGGTCAGGGACATCGCCCCAAAAGTTCGGCCATGATACGACCCTTGCAGCGCCACTAGCTGGGACTTGGCATCGCCGCCCGCCTTGTGTCCGGCGAGACGCGCCAGTTTGATGGCGCCTTCCATCGCCTCGGTGCCGCTATTCGAGAAGAACGCTCGATCAAGGCCTGAAAGCTGGCACAGGCGTTCGGCAAGTTGTCCCTGATACTCGTTGTAATAGAGATTCGAAATGTGAATGACCCGGGCCGCCTGCTCGCGGATGGTCTTCACGATGCGAGGATGCGCATGCCCCAGCGCGTTCACACCGAGCCCGGCCACGAAGTCGAGATACTTCTTGCCTTCGAAGTCGTAGAGAAAAACACCTTTGCCGCGCTCAAAGCCAACGGGATACCGGTTGTAGGTGGGGAGAAGAAAGCGCTTTTCAAGATCGGCGATCTGATCGAGGCGGGACATGGGTTAATTGTAAAACGAACGGATGGAGGACGGCGTGTGGACGGAGCCGTTGCCGCGTCTCCGCGTGAAGCGATTAATTTTCACTCTTCGCCGCGAACCTTCGGAGTTCCCCGGGGATTTTCCGGATCCAACCCGGCCGCGGTCATGATGGCGCGCCCCAGTTCTTCGGCGGAAACGGCAAATTTTTCGGTCGACGCCAGTCCACCCGCATCTTCTTCGGCGTTGGGCGCGACGAAGCGATAGCCTCTTCCGACGACGGTCTGCAGGTACTGCGGCTCGTCGGCATCGTCCGCCAGGGCGCGGCGGATCTTGCGGATGGCGGTATTGATGCCCTGTTCGACGTCAACGAAGACATCCTTGCTCCACAACTCACTGGAGATCTGCTCGCGCGTGACCAGTTCGCCCCGCTTCTCTACCATGAACATCAGCAATTGCAGCGGCAAGCCTTCCAGCCGAACCGGGCTGCCACAGCGGCAGAGCTGGAAGCGACCATAATCCAACTCGAAATCGTCGAAACGGACCTTCTTATCCGGCAATGCAGAACTCCTAGGCGCACTTGTAGCGAATCTGTTGCTTTCACCTGTGGCGGCTGCCGAGCTTTGCTCGGCTTGCACCCTTCGACTTCGCTCAGGGCAGGCTCGCGAAGGCGCCCGTCCCCACACGAATCCAGTCTAAATAGGGCGTCTGAAATTCTGTTCTGCCGGGCTTGCCCTGTCAAGCGGGCTATCGTGAATTTCTTCAGATCAGTTCAGATGGCTTCAGACTGGCTCCATGGACGTTCCCAGGAATCGGGCGCAATATCACACTCACTTGCGGGATTTGCTCACCTCTCCTAAGCGAGTCAGGTGAGCCCAGTAAGTGAGGGGTTCGGGAAACGGGGAAGGTTTCCGAACCCCTCAAACACCAAGAAAGGGTTTGGGCACGTCACCTCACTTCACCTCAGACACACGCCAACCACAAAAATCCGCCAGCTCCCTCAAGCTTACCCCCGCACCCAGACCCTCTTCCCGCAGCCAGATGGCATCCCAAATAGCAGAAGCAATATTCCATAATTCATAGCCGCTATCCCGAATCCTCTCTATAATTGTGGAAGTCGCTCTATGGAAGCGACTTACAAGCACTGGACAAGACTGGAGGGGTGGCAGTGAAGTTGCTGATACCCGAGTGGCGTCGATTGTCTGGCCGCGTCGTCCCTGCAACCGTCCTAGTCCGTGAGTCGCGAACTATGAACCGCGAATTTGAGGCCCGGTTTACTGCCATCCTGCTGACTCTCCTTACGGTAGCAGCGGTGGTTTTCGCTGGATTCAACTACAAGATCGAACATCAGTCCGCGATTCCCGACGATGGCGCATGGTGGATTGAGCGGAACGGACGGCCAGTAGCGGATCGACTGGAGCCGAACGGGCCGGCAGAACGGGCCGGCATCCGCCGCGGGGATGTGGTGGTAAACATCAATGGCCGCGCGATCGATACTGCGGCTGCGGTGACGCGCCAGCTCTACTATTCCGGCGTCTGGTCGAAGGCAACCTACTCGCTGATCCGCGGCACCGTTCCGTTGGATGTGGAAGTGGTGCTGGTTCCGGCCGAACGTTCGATGAACGACTGGCTGCGGCTGATCGCCCTCATCTACCTGGGCATTGGGCTTTATGTATTGTTGAGGCGCTGGACGGCGGTCGGTTCCACGCATTTTTACATTTTCTGCCTGGTATCTTTCGTTTTCTACTCGCTGCACTATACCGGCAAGTTCAATGCTTTTGACTGGACCGTCCTCTGGGCGAATGAGATCGCGTGGCTGTTGCAGCCAGCGCTTTTCCTGCACTTCGTATTGACCTTCCCGGAACGGCGCGAGTTCGTCAGCAAGCATCGTTGGTCGATTCCGCTGCTCTACCTTCCGGGAGCGGTCCTGCTCGGAATACAGCTCATAACCCTGCAGTTCTTGAAAGCCAGCGCATGGCTGCTGTTTAACCTGAACCGGGTGCACTGGGCGTATCTGACAGTCTTCTTCGTCTCGGCTGCGACGGTCCTATGGCGCAATTACCGCCAAACCACCACTCCGATTCTGCGGCAGCAACTCAAGTGGATTACGCGCGGCACCATCCTCGCCATAACGCCGTTCACGCTTTGTTACGTTCTGCCGTATCTGTTCGGAGTGATGCCTTCACCCACCATGAAGGTGTCGGTGCTGTCGCTCGGATTGCTGCCGCTGACTTTTGGATACGCCATTTTCCGCTACCGGTTGATGGACGTGGATCTGATCTTCAAGCGTGGCATGGCGTATACGCTGGCGGCGGCGGCCATCGTGGGAGTCTATTTCGCAGGAGTGGCCGCGATTGCACTGCTCGTGAACACGCGCGTGCCCAGTTCCGGGCCTTACGGCTTGATGGTGGCCATCGTAGTCACCGCGCTGCTGTTTGATCCGGTACGGAAATGGATTCAAGAGAAGCTTGACCAGTTCTTCTACCGCACAGGCTATGACTATCGGCGCACCCTGATCGAATTCGGACGAGAGTTGAGTTCGGAAACCGACCTCGACAAAATGCTTTCCTCACTGGTGGACCGCGTGGCCCGCACGCTGCTGGTGGATCGTATCGCGATCTTCCTCGGCAACGCCGACTCTTCCCGCTTTGAACTGTCGAAATCGTACGGGATCGCCCACGTCACCGGTCTCGACCTGTCATTCCTCGCGAAACCGCGGATCGAAGACGCGGTCGGGCATATCTTCTTCGAAAACACGCACCAGTTGCCGCGTGAGAATGCCACCGCGCAGGAAGCAATCAGACGTCTGGATTTGAACTACTACATTCCCTGCCATGCGCGGCAAAAGACCATCGCCTTCCTCGGACTGGGCAAGACCATCCAAGGTGACTTCCTCTCCAGCGAAGACGTGGAGTTGCTCGAAGCGCTGGCGGGATACGTCGGCATCGCGATCCAGAACGGGCGGCTGTACGCCTCGCTCGAGCAGAAGGTCAGCGAGTACGAGCGGCTCAAGGATTTCAACGAGAACATTGTTGAATCCATCAACGTTGGCGTGATGGCCGTGGATCTGCAAGACCGCATCGAGTCCTGGAACTCGCAGATGGAAGTCATGTATGCCCAGCCGCGCTGGCAGGTGGTGGGGCGTTCGCTGAGTGAGGTTTTTCCGGCCGCCTTCGTCGAGGAGTTCTACCGCGTTCGGCAGAATCCAGGTATCCACAATCTTTATAAGTTCCGACTGGGAACTCCCACCGGCGAGTCGCGCATCGTTAATGTTGCGATGGCGCCGCTGGTAACCCGCAAGTTCAGCGTGGTGGGGCGGCTGGTGATCATGGACGACATCACGGAGAGGATCGAGCTTGAAGTCCAGCTCACCCAAGCCGACAAGCTCTCATCGATCGGACTGCTGGCCGCTGGTGTTGCCCACGAAGTGAATACGCCGCTGGCGGTGATCTCGTCCTACACGCAGATGCTGGCCAAGCAATTGCAGTCGGATCCGCAAAAGGCCGGTCTGCTCGAGAAAATCACCAAGCAGACGTTCCGCGCCTCGGAGATCGTCAACAATCTGCTGAACTTCTCCCGGACCACGGGCACGGAATTGACGGAAATCAGTCTCAACAAGGTAATCGCCGATACGCTGGCGTTGCTTGAGCACCAGTTCAAGGTCGCTCACATCCAGGTGCAGTCGGAGCTCTACGACAGTCTCCCTTTGATTCAGGGCAACGCCGGGCGTCTGCAGCAAGTGTTTCTGAATTTGTTCTTGAATGCCAAGGACGCGATGTCCAGGGGCGGAGTGCTGAACGTAACGACGCAGAACGGTGAATTCGTCAGCGTGCGCGTCTCTGACACCGGCTCGGGCATTGCACAGGAGAACATTCAGCGCATCTACGATCCCTTTTTCACTACCAAGACGTCGCCCGAGGAGGGCCAGAATCGCGGCACCGGTCTTGGGCTTTCTGTCACCTACGGCATCATCCAGGAGCACGCGGGCAATATCCGCGTGGAGAGCCGCCCGGGCGAAGGCACCACCTTCACCCTGGATTTCCCGCTGATCAGGAAGGCAGTCCATGTCTGACTTAGCAATCTCTGAAATTACGCCGATCACGCGCCGGAGCCACCCGGAAAATCCGCAGCGAAGCGCGGGCAGAATCCTCATCATTGACGACGAAGCGGAAATCCGAGAGTCGCTCGAGACGCTTCTTCAACTCGAGGGCTACACCGTCGCCATCGCGGGAAGCGGACGGGAAGGTCTGGCGCAGATTGGACAGCGCGCCTTTGACGTGGTTTTGCTTGACCTGGCGCTACCCGACAAGAACGGGATGGACGTGCTCTCGGAGATTCGGCTGCTCCACCCACAGCAGGGAGTCATCATGATCACCGCCTATGGAACGGTGGAGAACGCGGTCCGCGCCATGCAGTCCGGCGCCACCAACTTCATCCAGAAACCATGGGACAACGAGAAACTGCTGGCCGACGTCCGCGCTGCGGTCGCCCGCCAGAAGGCGGAAGAAGAAAACATTCAACTGAAGCGCGCGCTCAAGCAGCGTTACAACTTTGAGCACATCGTGGGCAAAAGCGAGCCCATGCTGAAGATTTTCGACTTGGTCGCCCAGGTAGCGCCCAGCCGGTCGACAGTGCTGCTGCAAGGCGAAAGCGGAACGGGCAAAGAATTGATCGCCAAGGCGATTCATCTGAATTCCACGCGCCGCGACCGGCCGTTCGTGCCCGTCAATTCCGGGTCCACACCGCCCGACTTGCTCGAATCCACGCTGTTTGGACACGTCAGAGGCGCCTTTACCAGTGCGATTGCGTCGAAGAAGGGGCTGTTCGAAGTCGCCGACCGCGGAACGCTCTTCCTCGACGAGATCGGCACCATGACCATGGACACGCAGAGTAAGATTCTGCGCGTATTGCAGGACCGCAAGTTCATGCATCTGGGCGGCGTGCAGGAAATTCAAGTGGACGTACGCATCATCGCCGCTACCAACGTTGATCTTCGCCAAATGGTCCGCGAAGGCCGCTTCCGCGAAGACCTGTTCTACCGCCTCAACGTGATCAGCATTGATCTGCCCCCGCTGCGGCAGCGCCGCGAAGATATTCCGCTGCTGGTGCAGCACTTCCTCCAGAAGTATTCGGAGGAAAACGAGCGGCCCCGGCGCCGCATTAGTACCGAGGCGTTGCGCCCGCTGGTGAGCTACTCGTGGCCAGGCAACGTCCGAGAACTGGAGAACACGATCGAACGCGCCGTGGTGCTGTCTTCCGACAGCGATATTGGACTCGAACTGCTGCCCGACCACATCGTGGGCCGAGGCAGTTCAATTCCCACTTTGGACGCGAATGCGGGAGCCACGCTGTTCGGCATCATGGAGGACTGTGAACGGCGGATCATCATCGACATGCTGGAGAAGTGCGGCTGGAACCAGACCGAAGCAGCGGAACGCTTCCACGTCCCGCTCTCCACACTGAATCAGAAAATCAAGCGGCTCGCCATTGAGATCAAGAAGAAGAGTCGGGAATAACCCTGCGTGGGGACAACCGTGTTCGGCTGTCCGGCGAGCGTAGCTCGCCCGGTCTGATTTGTTCCCTGAACTCAAGAGTGGGCTGGCCTTCGCCCCGTGGACAGCCCGGGGGCGGCTGTCTCCACGTGGTTCCCCCCTCTGCTATAGTTCCCTGAGCAGACATGGCGTTCGAACTCGAACTGATTTCGCCCATTGAAGTCGCCAAAGACGTTGCTCTGGCGGTTCAGGAATACACCCTGCTGTCGGCGCAATCCCTCGCTAACTTCTTCCGCCGTCCCCTGTACATGGGCGACATGGTGCAACAGGCGGACCTCATCGGCGTCGGCTCCCTGCCTATCGTCATCCTCACGGGACTCTCCGTCGGGGCGCTCCTGGCACTAAACTCAGCCAGCACTTTGCAGCGATTCGGCGGGGTCACGCTCATCGGCCAGCTCGTGTCGCTCGGTATGGTCACCGAACTGGGACCGCTGATCACCGGGCTGATGGTGGCTGGACGAAATGCCTCCGGCATGGCCAGCGAGCTCGGCTCCATGGTCGTGACCGAACAGATTGATGCCATGCGGGCCCTGGGCACTGATCCCCTGAAGAAACTGGTGACGCCGCGAGTTGGGGCTACCGCCTTCATGCTGTTTTTTCTGACCATCATCGCCGATCTGCTGGGTCTGATCGGCGGATATGGGGTCGCGCATCTGCTGTTCGGGCTCGACACCCAGCAGTATTGGACCTCCGTGTGGCAGATCCTTGTCTTCCGCGACGTCTTCACCGGCCTCATCAAGCCCGTGCTGTTCGGGTTCATCATCGCCACCGTTGGATGCTATTACGGCATTTCCACGCGCGGTGGAACGCAGGGCGTGGGCCGTTCGACGACCCAGGCCGTGGTCGCTTCTTCGGTGTTGATTCTGATCGTGGACTTCTTCGTTACCAAGTTGATCTTCGCGATTTTTGGCTACAGGTGATTCATGCCGGCTCCCACTCTGCCCAGCAAAAATCCGGCGGCTTCGGCGGTCAGTCCCTCCGGCTACGCTATCGAGTTCGAAAACGTTTCGATCGCATTTGACGAGAAAGTCGTGCTCGACGGAGTTTCGTTCCAGTTGCCGCATGGCGAAACCAAGGCGCTGTTTGGAGTGGCCGGCTCCGGCAAGAGCACACTCCTCAAGCTGGCCATGGGACTCATGCGGCCCGATAGCGGTCGCATCTTCATGCTGGGCGAGGAAGTCACCCGCATGTCGGAACAGGAACTGTTCGAGCTGCGCCGACGCGTGGGCATCGTGTTCCAGGAAAGCGCCCTCTTCGACTCGCTCAAGGTATACGAAAATGTCGCTTTCCGCCTGATGGAAGAGGGGATTTCCGCCGAGGAAATTGAGCGCCGGGTCCGCGAGGTACTGCGCTTCGTGGAACTGGAACGAACCTACGACATGTTTCCCTCCGAACTCTCGGGCGGCATGCGGCGGCGCGTTGCCATCGCTCGCGCCATCATCACCGAGCCCGAGGTGCTGCTCTACGACTCGCCTACCGGCGGACTCGATCCGGTAACCTCGAACACGATCGTCGAACTCATCGTGAAGCAACGCGATGTCTATAAAACCAGCGCTCTCATGGTGACCCACCGCCTCCAGGATGCCTTCACCATGGCGACTCACTTTTTCGACAAGACCACCAACCGGATGGCCGTTCTGCCCAAAGGCCAGCACTGCGAAGTCCCGATGAGCTTCCTGATCCTGCGCGATGGTAAAGTCATCTTCGATGGCGACGCTCAAAACCTCGCCACCTCGCGCGATGACTATATTCGCGAATATATTTCGTAGCGGCTCGTGTAGGAATGGAGCGACGGGCGTCCTTTCTGGGCGGGCGGGGACGCCCGGCTCTCCACCGGCAAGCGACGACCATCACTGAGCCAGCGCCTTCTCCAACGCCTTCGAGATTTCACCTTCCTCTACTTCGCCGGAAGCGTTGTAGGCGGTCTTGCCATTGCGATTCAATACCACCACGTGCGGAATGTATCCCTTATAAAATTTCTTCACCAGCTGTTCCTGCGCCGGGGAGCGCGGGCGATCGAGATCGACCACGACGAACTGCACCCTGCCCTTGTACTTTTCGTAGAGTTCCACCGTGCGCCGCGCCTGCCGCTTGGAATTGAAACAGCCTTCGCCGTAGAAAATCGTGTAGGTCGGCTTGCCGGAGACTGCCCCGTCTTCGAGACGATCACCGGTGATCAACGGCCCATCCTGGCTGTCGCTGGTGTAATCGAGATGTTCATTGAGTTTAAGGTTCTCGGCCGCGTGCGCGGGCAACGTAATTGCCAAGGTCGCAACAGATAAAACCGTTGTAAGCCACTTTGTCATGTCATCACCATACGCATGTGACTCGCGAGTGGACTCAAAGTTTCATGATTCCCCAGCCCCTAAAGGGGCATTTTGATTTCGGAGGTATCGGCATCGCAGAAGCGATGCCCTGATACGAAACCCAAGTTTCTCCGCAGCCTGTTTCAGTCGCTTGCCTCTGAATCGCTCTTCTCTCCGTCGCCCTTTTTTTGGCCACTCTTCTCCCGAACGCTCTTGCCCGGCAGGCCCACCGGACTTTCGTGCGTGCGCTCGCGGAATCCGCCTTTCATCCCTCTTGCGAGGCCGATCGTCGATTCTCCAAATTTGTCGCGCAGATGATCGGCGGCTGCCAGGGCATTCTGCCAGCGCTGCTGCCGCGAAGGCTCCAGCAAATCAAGCTGTGTTGAACCCGATTCGAAATTCGACGCTTGTACGCCCAGCAATCGCACCGGCGCACCCGCCGTCCAGTTGTCGAAAAACAAGCGCCGCGCTTGCTCAAAAATCTGGTTATCCATTTGCGTGGGCTGCTCCACCGAATGCGCTCGCGTAATGGTCGTGAAATCGCTGTAGCGCAATTTCAGCTGCAGGGTGCGCGCAAAATATCCGCCTTCGCGCAGCCGCCGTCCAACCATCTCGCTCAGCCGCATCAGCGTGGACTGCAATCGCTCGGCATCGCCCGTGTCCTGGTCGAAGGTATGCTCGTGGCTGATGGATTTGGGGTCGACGTTTTCTCCAACTTCGTTGTCGAACCATCCACCTGCATCCTCGCCCCGCGACTTCCCTGCCAGTGCTAGCCCCCATTTTCCGAAGCGCTGTTCCAGATCCCGGTCCTCCATGCCCGCCAGGTCGCCCACTTTCTGAACGCCAATGGCGTGAAGCTTCTCCTCCATGACCTTGCCCACGCCGGGAATGTCACCGACTGCGAGCGGAGCCAGAAACTTCGTCTCTTCTCCGGGCAGCACCCAGAGCACTCCGTTCGGCTTGGCTTTGGCGGAAGAAACTTTGGCGACCAGCCGCGAGGTGCCAATCCCGATCGAGCAGTTCAGTTGCGTCGCTGATTTCATCTCCGCATGCAGACGGTGCGCCGAATGCAGCGGCCGCCCATGCAGGCGCTCGGTTCCGGTCATGTCGAGATACGCCTCGTCCACCGAAGCCATTTCTACCAGCGGAGAAAAGTGGCCGAGCACTTCGTGCACCTTCTGGGAATACTCGCGGTAGCGATCCGGGTGCCCACTCACAAAAATCGCCTGCGGACAGATCTTTGCCGCAGTGCGTAGCGGCATGGCCGAGTGCACGCCAAACTTCCGCGCCGCATACGATGCGGCCGAGACCACGCCTCGCTCGTTGCGCTGCCCGCCGACCACCACCGGCTTGCCTTTCAGCGACGGATCAAACAATTCCTCGACGGAGACGAAGAAGGCGTCCATATCGACGTGAAAAATGGTGCGCGGGGTGCTCATTGAGTTCTGACTGCCTTCCGGAAGTGTATCGCGAAGGGATCGTGTGGCGCGGGTGCCCTCGCCCGCGATTTTTATCCGCGAACTGCGGCTGCTAGCCCAGCACCGGCTCTTTCTTCAACTCTGCCGCTGCGAACGCGTCCGCACTGGCGCGCACCTGCCGCGCACGCTCGTAGACCTTGCCATACTCGCGCGCCGATGCTCCCCAGGAAAAATCGCGGCTCATTCCGTTTCGCATCAGCGTCTGCCACGACGATGGATCACGGTAGGCGAGCAGCGCTTGTTTGATGGTCGCTAGCAACGCTTCGCCCGTGTAGTCGGAGAACTTGAAGCCTGTGCCCTTGCCGGTACGCACGTCCCAGGGCTCGATGGTGTCGTCGAGACCGCCGGTCGCCCGCACGATGGGAACGGTGCCGTATTTCAGGCTGTAAATCTGGTTCAAACCGCAAGGCTCGTATCTTGAGGGCATCAGGAACATATCCGCCCCCGCTTCGATCTTGTGTGCGATGGCGTTGTCGTATGCGATCCTGACCGCAATCTTGTTGGGAAACTGTTTGTTGAGCCGCAGGAACATGTCTTCGAACAACTTGTCGCCCGATCCGAGCACGACCATGATCATCTCTTCGCGGGCCAGCCGGTCCATGATCTGGGAGATCAAGTCGAAGCCCTTCTGCGCGGCGAAACGCGAAACGATGCCGATCACCGGGACTTTCGTTTCGGCGTTCGTGATTCCGAAGGCGTTCAGCAAATCCTTTTTGCATTGCAGCTTGCCGCTCAGATCCTGCGGCGAATACTTTGCGATGATGAATTTATCGGTCTCCGGGCTCCACTCGTCGTAGTCCACGCCATTCAGGATGCCGGTCACGGTTGCCGCGCGATTGCGCAACACGCCTTCGAGGCCAAATCCATATTCGGTGGTCTGGATCTCCTGACTGTATTTCCTGCTGACCGTCGTGACGAAGTCAGCGAGCACGAGCGCGCCCTTCAGAAAATTTACCTGCCCGAAGAATTCCATTCTCGAGATCGTGAACAAATCCCAGGGCAGGGTCAGAAGGGGCAGAGTATCGGGCGGGAACAGACCCTGATATCCCATATTGTGGATGGTAAAAACGGTGGCGACTTCGCGAAAGGCGGGATCCTCGGCGTAGAGCGTGCGCAGCATCACGGGCAGGAGAGCAGATTGCCAGTCGTGGCAGTGGAATACATGCGGCACCCCCAGAACCTTGGAGGCTTCAAGCACTGCCCGTGAGAACAGAGCGAAGCGCTCGGCGTTGTCGGGATAATCGCCGGCTGGCCCTCCGTAGAGTGCTTCGCGGTCAAAATACGGCGGATAGTCCACAAAATAAAATCGAACTCCGGCACTGCTTCCCGCCGTCACCACCGAGCAAAAGCGATACTTGTCGTCGAAAGGAATGGTGATGCTGCGAACCACGGTTTGCGGGTCAGTCAGTTTGGTCTGGCGATAGCGCGGAATATACACACTGACCTGATGTCCGAGGCTGGCTAGTGCGCGCGGCAAGGCGCCGACCACGTCGGCCAGTCCGCCAGTTTTAGAAAAGGGAACGCACTCGGATGCCACGAAAGCGATATGCATTGCGAACAAGCCTCCTGAGGACTGATATGCCTCCGCTCACGTTATGATGATGATTGCTCCAGAGATGTGGCTGGCCATTTGCGATTTGTAATTTCTAATTTGTAATTGAAAATCGTTGACTCGCTTCTTTCAATTGCAAATTACAAATTGCCAATTACAAATTCACTTCAGTCTAAAGCCGGAAAGAAAGAGGGTCAACGTGCCTAAGGGCGCTACCATGCAAGCAGGTCCACGCAAGCCCAAACTGGGACAGCATTTCCTGGCCGACGAATCGGCAGCTCTGCGCATCGTGGAGGCCCTGGGCGATGTTTCAGATGCCACGGTGCTGGAGATCGGTCCTGGCCGCGGCGCCATCACGGATATGCTGGCACGGAAGTCGAGGCGGCTGATCGCGGTGGAGTTGGACCGCGTCCTTTCGGCGCAGCTCCGGATGAAATTCTCCCTGCAACCCAATGTGGAAATCATCGAAGGCGATATCCTGACGATCGAACTGGATACCGTCTTCGGCGCGAAGCCTGGAAGCCTGCGCAGCGGGCTGAACTTTGCGCCCGAACCGGCCCGCGTTATCGGCAACCTGCCGTACTACATTACGTCCGATATTCTGCTGCGGCTGCTGGAATATCACCGCTACTTTTCGACCATTGTGTTCATGGTACAGAAAGAAGTTGCCGATCGGCTGGCGGCCTCGGCTGGAAGCCGCGACTATGGCCTGCTTTCGGCGACGGCGCAGCTCTACGGCCGGGTCGAGCAACTCTTTACGCTTCCGCCAACGGCATTCTCTCCGCCTCCGAAAGTTCATTCGAGCGTGGTTCGCATTACGATCAAGCCTCGGCTGAAGGCGCTTCGCGTTTCCGAGGACGAGTTCATTGCGTTCCTGAAACTCTGCTTTGGGCAGAAGCGCAAAACTCTCTGGAATAATCTGAAGACGCGGTACGATAAAGATGCGCTGCATGCTGCTTTGGAGAAGATCGGCGTGAAACCTGCGATCCGGGCGGAAGCTTTGCCGCTGGAAAAGACCGCGGCTTTGTTCCGCGCGCTGAGCGACGGCAGGTCGTAATCTTCGCAGGCCGTGTTTTTGCGAGCTGACTTTCGCGGACAAGAGTGTCCGCGCCACACGAGCCCGTCTCCGAGGAGGCCAGTAACAATGACTTCCGGCGTACGAGCCCCGGCTGTCGCTGGCAGGTTTTATCCCAGCCGCGCTGAAGAATTGCTGCGCGATGTTCGGAAGTTTACTTCTACCTACAAAACTGAGGTCGAGACTGGCCACATCGCCGCCATCGGATGCGTCGCCCCACATGCGGGATACATCTACTCCGGCGGAGTGGCGGGCGCTGTCTACTCGCGCCTGGAAATCCCTCAGCGCTGCGTGATTCTCGGCCCCAATCACACGGGTAAGGGACGTCCGCTTGCCATCATGGCGAATACAACGTGGCAGACCCCGTTGGGTGAGGTGGCGGCTGACTCGGATTTGGGCGCCCGGTTGCTACGCCGCTTCGCCGCGTTGCATGAGGACTGCGCCGCGCATCGCGCTGAACATGCCATCGAAGTCCAGCTTCCTTTCCTGCAGGCGCTACGGCCGGAACTGAATATTGTCCCGATCGCCATCGGCACCACCGACTTTGATGTGCTCCACGGATTGGGCGAAGCGCTGGCGGATGTGATTGCCGATGGTCACGAAAAAGATCGAGTTGAGAAAGTCCTGATCGTCGCCTCCAGCGACATGAACCATTACGAGGCCGACGCAATTACTCGCGTTAAGGACCATAAAGCTATTGAACGCGTGCTGGCCTTGGATGCGCGCGGACTGTGGGAGGTGGTGATGAATGAAGACATCAGCATGTGCGGGTTCGGGCCGACGGTGGTGATGCTGACGGCAGCGAAGATTTTGGGGGCGACTTCGGCCACGCTGGTCAAGTACGCGACGTCGGGCGATGTCTCCGGCGATTACGAGTCAGTGGTTGGGTATGCGGGGATTATTGTGGCGTAGGCCAGTGAAGAGCCGGGCGTCCCCGCCCGGCCACGGTCACACTGGACGGGCGAGACGCCCGTCGCTCCACCGCATCAATGCGGACGCGACGGGGACGGCGCGGAGGATCTATGCGGCGCTCCCATCGGAGCCATCCCGCTAGACGTCCCGCCTCTCATTGATGGTGAACTCGGGGAACGTGAACTAGTGCCGACGCCGGTTGGCGTTGCCGTGGTTGAAACTGGCGGAGCGGTCGCCACTACGACGGGACGGGAAGTGCGATCCATCGTTTTCGCCAGGTGATCGAGGTGACGTACCGATCCGCGCGGCACTCCGAAGCCGGCGGAGCCGGGATTGATCGTCAGCCGACTCGGCGTCCCCAGGGCCGGATTTGCCGCGAGCCCTTGTCCCACCATCACCGTCTGATGCCCACGAACGGGCGGCGTCGGGACTTTTGCTCTGACCGGCGGATTCACTACTTGCGGAATTCCATACCACGGGTTGTAGTAACCGGGCTGCCAGACCCATCCGAAGCCGGGAACGAAGGCCCAGTTGCCGTAATTGTAGGGCATCCATCCCCAGGGATAGCCCGAGACCCACATGTAGCCGGCACCGGGATAGAAGGCCCAGCCGCCATCCTGGAACGGACTCCAGGCAGCGTCGATGAAGTAGGGCTGCCAGACGTTGCCATAGCCGGCCACATTCATAAAGCTGCCGTAATAATTCAGGTCGCTCATGCCGTAACCATAGGGCGACGAAATGCTGGAGCCGCCGGCGGTGGCATAACGGTCGTGATAGTCGGTCTGCCGGCGATCCCAGGCGTCGGAGGGATTGACTTCGTAGTTCTTGGCGATCACGAAGGTGTCTTTTTTGGCGGGATCGTCAAAACCGATGGTCGCGCTGTGCTTCTCGGCTACTTCAAATTGTCCGGCCAGCGAGGTCGCACTCAGTTTGCCTTTGAAAACGGCCACCGTTGCTGTGCTGCTGCCGTCGAGCTCGACGCGAAAATGCGCGGCCTCAGCCACGGTGATGGATTCGTGGGCAAAATTCAGCTGGAACTGATCGCCCATTTTATTGCCAGACTTTTTTGGGTGAATGTTCGAGTAGACGGTGCCGGAGATAAGTTCAACGGCGCTGAGCTTTTGGCCACCGTCGCCGAGCGCAAGATGAGTGAAATCCACTTCGCTGTCGGGCGCCAGGCGTAGCGCGCTGCCATCTTCGAATTCCACTTCGGCGCGGCCATCCTTGCCTGTCTTCAGTTTGGAGCCCTCAATCACGGGCAGGTTGATAAACGCCTTGTCGAAACCGTCGCCGGCGGCGCGATCGATCTGCACCGTACCTTGTACTTCGCTCAAGCGGACGATACGCGCCTTCGACTCGGCCGATGCCGAGACCACCAGAAACGCCGCTGCGAGCACGGCCAACGTTGCAAGCATCTTTCCGAGTCTGCCGATTGCCATATACTTCCCCCCGCGCCCAGCCCCTAAAGGGGCGCATTCTTTCAAAGAACCGACGGCTTCGCTGAAGCGATGCCCGGACACGAAACTGATGCCCGTAGATGAAACTGATGTCCTGGTACGAAACTTAAGATCTTCCTCAAGCCTACTCGATTAGAGCCTTTGCTGTGTCCTCGAGTTGCCAGCGAAAGCGTCGCGCTGCATTTCCTGTCCAGCTGGGACTGCGGGGCGTTCTGCTGTTCTTGAGATGACCTGAGTTTGCGAGCCTCCGGGCCTTAAGTCAAGGGGAAATGGGTAGTGGATTCCGTGCCGGGCTGCGGAAGAGTCGTATGGCCTTTTCGTAGAGACGCGACTTGCCGCCGTCTCAGAATGCCCGACCTTATGGCATCTCGCAGGGGCCAGCCCCGTCTCTAAAAGGGGGTATTCGTAGCGCATTTATTAGCGGACCCTCGCCTGATCCAGCAATCGCTGGGCGCGGGCGCGGGTTACGTTGATCACGGACTGATCGGCAATGATCTGATCCAATATCGGCTGAATCGCCGCTACCTCGATCAGTTCACTGCTGCGGGAGAGCTCCTCCATGCGCTTGAATTCTTCGTCCAGCGCGAGCTTCTGGTAGTGGCGGTCATACTGGAGACGATGTCCGAATTCGAGCGTGGCCGAGAGGCTCTGCATGAGGTTGGTCAGGTCCTGTACGGCGGGTTTGCGGGAATAGTTGTAGGTCGACTCCCCGCTGCGCCGCGAATCTTTGTAGGTCAGCGTTTTCTTTCCCGTAAAGGCAATATCCTTGTGCCGGGAGTCGAGGTCTTTCTGAAAATATCCCGCCTTTGCCGCCATTTCGAAGATTTTCTGCCGGGTGTCAGCACCCACGGTGAAATCAAGATCGAAGCTGTCGGTCTGGTCGGAATCGGGTGAAAAGCGGCCGCTGGACTGGTAGCGGGCCGAACCATCGGATTGAACGCGAATCGAGTAATGCTCCGGCTGTGAAGTGGGGAAATCGATGGTGAAGGTGATGACGGCCGGGGATTGAGTTTCCGCTTGCGAATAGGCGAGGATCGAAGGAAAGAGGACCGAAGAAATGATCAACAGGCAGAGAATCTGCAATGGGCGATGCATGGACGCCTGCAATTATTGGGGATGGCGGGGAGGAGTGTCAAGGGGAGGACACGCTGTTGCTGTTAGCTCCTGGCTCTTAGCTTTCAACTCGAAGCGCCAGACACAGACGAGGGTCGTCGTCGCGCCATCGGGGTCCGAGCTAAAAGCTAAGAGCCTACTTACACACCGCGGTATAGCCCAGAGTATTCTTGCTGGTGATGTAGATCTGACCTGAGATGAGGCCGTTGTTGTTGATACCGCCAGCGGTAGTGTAACTGGCGCCGGCATAGATGATCTTTTTGAAAACTCCATTTTCGAATATGAAGCCCATGGCGGCATCGGCTGAAAGATGGTTGCCGACGATCACGCCGACATTGTTCACTCCCGTCAGAATGCTTCCGTACTTGGAGTACGGGAAATTGATGGTTGTGAATATCCCGTTTTTCCAGTGGAAGCCATTGCTGACAACGCTGCTGGAGTAGGTTCCGACTACGTCGCCGTTGTCATTGATCGCCAGCGCATTGGTTACCTGCGCATTGGGATAGGCGATGGTGGTATAGCTGCCGTTCAGGAGCCTGAATCCCTTGGTCACGGATTGACCGGCGCTAAAGCTGCCGACCGCGCCTCCCAGCAGGTTGACGTCGAACAGCCAGGTATTGGCTGCGTTGGGATGGTTGACGACGGTGAACGTGCTGCCCTGCAGCAGGAATCCATGAATGTGGCTGGGGTACGCGCTGGCCAGGTAGAAGCCGGCATTGACGCCAGTGCCGTTGCGTCCATTCAACCAGGTGGCTGAGGACTTCGGAGCTGAAAACCTGGTGATGGCTCCGCTGGGGGAGCGCGTAAAGGCCACGGATTGCAGCGTTGCATTGTTGCTCAACTGGCCGACTACGGTACCGTCGTCGCTTACCCCGTTAACTTGGCTCAGGGAATATCCCGAGGGAGCGGAAAATGTGTTGAAGACACAGGAAGCCTGGATGACGGCGTGCATCACAGAGGACTGTAAGAGTAGCGTGACCATGACGGCGGGAACGAGACGGGGAAGGTTCATGAAGTCCTCGATGTAATTTTCTTGCGCGTTTCAGAATACCTTGAGAATCGGCGCAAGGCAGCGCCGGATGCACTAACGAGCGGCACGGTGTCAGTCGGTTTCAGCACGAGGCCGGAGGTAAGTTGGCGGCGCCAGATTTCCCGTAGAGCCGCGGCTTACCGCGCCCTTGCCCGCGGCGGAGACTGGGCAAGCCCCGTCTCTCCAGGTCAGCGGGTGGCGCTCTGGCGTTCCCTGGTGGCGGCGGTGTGGAGATGACAGATGGCGATGGCGAGCGCATCGGCGGCGTCGGCGGGCTCCGGAATCTGATCGAGATTCAGAAGGCGCGTCACCATTTGCTGGACCTGATGTTTTTCTGCGCGGCCGTATCCGACCACTGCCGACTTGATGGAGAGCGGCGAGTATTCGGCGACTTCGAGCCCGGCGGAAGCGGCGGCCAGCATGGCGACCCCGCGGACCTGGCCGAGCTTCAAGGCAGACTTCACATTGACGGCGTAGAAAACGTCTTCGAGCGCGACGCGGTCGGGCCGGTGCTGGGAGATGAGTTCCTGCAAGCCGATCGAAATGAGAGACAGGCGGGTCGGCATGGGGTCGCGCGGGGAAACTTTGATGGCGCCGCAGACGATGCACACGAGGCGATCGTTGTTGCGGCTATCGGAGAGCAGGTCGACTACGCCGTATCCGGTGTATTCTGTTCCGCAGTCGATGCCGAGGACGCGCATGGGGGAAGTGTAGCAGGACGGCTTTCAGCTATCAGCTGTCAGCTTTCAGTTCTTGGCGTTCAACAGCATCTTGGTCGGCGGGATTTGGCTTGCTCGTTTTCTTGCTGGAAGATCGCGTATGCGTTGGGGGAGGTTTGCTGGTGGCTGCGATCCAGGAAGCGCTGGTAGGCGGATTCGTCGAAAATCTCGCGGAGAACGGCTCGGCTCACTCTTGCAATTTTGGATAGTGTTGAGAGCAATCTGCCAGGCTTTGCCCGTTTGGACGTGCGAGGATGCCCGTCCCCGCGCGGGCTGATTAGCTTCATGCTTGTTCCTCCATTGCCAGGCTTGTCATCACGAAGGGGGCTTCTTTGGTGGTGGCGGCCTTTTGTCCGAAGATCACTCTCATCCATTCGAGGCCTGATTCGATCAGGATCGTGGCTACCATTACGACCAACGCGCCGGTGACGGCGGCGTCCAGGCGATCATTCAAGATCAGGCGTGGATTGGCACCAGTGGCGGCGAGTTGACGGGCGTGGGCCAGAAAACCTACCCGCGGATTCGGATCGAGCACCTTGTGCCAGGACGCGGTAAAGGTCACGGCCACCAGCCAGCACAGAGGGATCAGCGTGACCAGCACGTACCGACTGCGTCCCATCTTGACGATGATGGTGGTTGACACGCACAGCGCAACCGTCGCCAGCAATTGATTGCAAATGCCGAAGAGCGGCCAGAGCGAATTTATGCCGCCGAGCGGATCTTTGACGCCCTGCCAGAGGAAATTGCCCCAGGCGGCAACGATGACCGCGCTGGTAAAAAGAATCGATGGATACCAACTGGTGCGGCCGAGGGGTTTCCAGATGTGGCCGAGAGCGTCCTGCAACATGAAACGGCCGGCGCGGGTGCCGGCGTCAATGATGGTGAGGATGAAGAGGGCTTCGAACATGATGGCGAAGTGATACCAAAGCGCCATGACGGCGTGTCCACCCAGGGTGTTGGAAAAAATTTGCGCCATGCCGACCGCGAAAGCGGGCGCGCCACCGGTCCGGTTGAAGAGTGTCTGCTCGCCGACCGCATGCGCCAGCGTTGCCATCTGGGCGGCGGTGACGGGGAATCCCCAGGAACTGATAGTGGTCGCGGCTACTTCCGGCGCCTGGCCCACGATGCCAGCGGGACTGTTGACGGCGAAATAAACGCCAGGTTGCAACACCGAAGCCGCGATCATGGCCATGATCGCGACCATGGACTCGGCCATCATGCCGCCGTAGCCGACCATGCGGGTTTCCGGTTCGCGGCGGATCAGTTTGGGAGTCGTGCCACTGGAAATCAGGGAATGAAATCCGCTGACCGCGCCGCAGGCGATGGTGATAAACGCGAAGGGAAAGATGGTTCCGGCAAACACGGGCCCGGTGCCATCGACAAAGCGCGTCAGCGGCGGCATATGCAGCGACGGGCGCAGCGCCACGATGCCGACCGCTAAAAGAGCGATGGTGCCTAGTTTGACGAAGGTGCTCAGGTAGTCGCGGGGCGCGAGCAGCAACCACACAGGCAGCGAAGACGCGGCAAATCCATAGATGATAATTAGAACTGCCAGCGTCGGAGCCGTGAGCGTGAAGATGGCTGCCCAGGAAGCGGTTTCGGAAACCCACTGTCCTCCGAAGATGGCGGCGAGGACGAGGACAAATCCGAGCACGGAAGTCTCGAGAACTTTGCCCGGGCGGATGCGGCGCAGATAGACGCCCATCAATACGGCGATGGGCATGGTCATGGCAATGGTAAAGGTTCCCCAGGGGCTCGACTTGAGCGCGTTGACGACAATCAGCGCGGTAGCGCCGAGCAGAATCACGATGATGCTGAGCACGGCCACGTAGGCCACGACACCACCCACGCGCCCGATTTCTGACTTTGCCATTTCGGTGAGTGATTTGCCGTCGCGGCGCACCGAGAACAATAAGATGACGAAATCCTGCACGCAGCCACCCAGTACGGCGCCGGCGATGATCCAGAGCGTGCCGGGGAGATATCCGAACTGTGCGGCTAGCACGGGGCCGACGAGCGGCCCGGGGCCGGCGATGGCGGCGAAGTGGTGTCCAAAGACGACCCACTTATTGGTAGGCATGAAGTCGCGGCCGTTGTCGAGACGTTCGGCAGGAGTCGCGCGCAGCGGATCGAGCACCAGCACCTTGGCGGAAATAAAACTGCTGTAGAAGCGATATCCGACGGCGTAGGTGGAGACGGCGGCGACGACCAGCCACAAGGCATTGATCTGCTCGCCGCGATGTAAGGCAATGGTGGCTAGCGCCAGCGCTCCGAGCAGGCTGACGGCAGTCCAGAAAAGAATGCGCAAGATTTTTGGCATGAGGGCTATTGGCTACCGGTGTCCGGCGAGTATTGTGGCGAAAAAGCGCCGGCTTCGCAAGCTGCGCATCGAGTAAGTCAACTTCTTTACCACAAGGAGCACAGGGGAACACAGGGTAAGGCCGATTCTCTCTGTGCTCCCCTGTGTTCTCTGTGGTGAAGGTTTGAAGACCAGCCATCTCGACACGACTCGCGTGATAACCTATTACATTCCGGCTCACTGAAACAATGGGGTACGGGCGGAGTGTATCCGCTCAGGGGGCGGAGTCATACTCGTAATAAAAAATTCCTATGAGGATGAGGCGATGAAGATTGGAGTGCTGACGGGCGGGGGCGATTGTCCCGGGCTGAATGCGGTGATTCGGGCAGTGGTGCGTAAGGGCAGCTTCCATTATGAGGACGAGTTTGTCGGATTCATGGAAGGCTGGCGCGGGTTGCTGGAAGACAAGACCATGGAGCTCGACTTGGCGGCGGTCGGCGGAATTCTGCCCCGTGGCGGCACCATCCTGCGCACCTCGCGCACCAATCCCGGCAAGCGTGAGGGCGGCTTGCAGCGTTGCGCCGAGAACCTCAAGAAGCATGGCTGTGACGCATTGATCGCGATTGGCGGCGATGACACGCTCTCGGTGGCGAAGAAACTTTTCGACATCGGAATAAAAGTGGTTGGCGTTCCGAAAACGATTGACAACGATCTGGCGGGCACCGACTTCACCTTCGGGTTCGACACGGCCGTGGACGTGGCGACCGAAGCGATTGACCGGGTGCACACAACGGCCGAGGCGCACAATCGCGTGATCGTGGTGGAAGTGATGGGACGCGATTCCGGCTGGATCGCGACTTACAGCGGCATCGCCGGCGGCGCAGATGTCATTCTGATCCCCGAAGTTCCCTTCGATATTGACCAGGTGGCCGAAACCATTCGCCAGCGCCACGCGCGCGGAAGATACTTCAGCATCGTGGTGGCGGCCGAAGGCGCAAAATTTGCCGGGGGCAATGAGACTCTGCCGGCCGCGGGCGTTGATGAATTCGGGCATGCCCGGCTGGGGGGAATCGGCTCGGTACTGGCGCAGGAGATCGAAAAACGGACTGGCTTCGAGTCGCGCTCGGTTGTGCTCGGCCACATCCAACGGGGCGGATCGCCCAGCGCTTTCGACCGCGTACTGGCCACGCGCTACGGACTGGGCGCCATCGACATGGTGCACCGTGGAGAATTCGGACGCATGGCGGCGTTGCGGGGAAACAAAATTATTTCCATCCCGCTAGCGGAAGCCATCGCTTCGAATCGTAAGGTGGATAAGGAAATTCTTGACGCCGCGACCGGAATTCTTGACAAGGTGGAGGACAAGGGCGTGAAAGTTTCCTGAGCGACTTTCCCGTAGAGACGCGGCTTGCCGCGCCTCCTGTCGGGGAGTGAGACGGAGTAAGTCCCGTCCCACAATTCGGTCAACCTTGGCGAAACGTACAACCAGACCGGGTTTTGCTTGGCATGGGCCTGGTTTAGGGGCATACTAACTCAGCCATCCGCGAGAAGGGGTTAAAATCGAGGGCGCTCCCGTGCCTATGTTTCAAGACGAAACCCAGCCCGAGAACCAGTTAGAGCGGTCAACGCCGCTTCCCTCGCGACCCGCGTCTCAGGATCAGGAAGTACAGCGGAAACGGATGCTCATCGCGCTGGGGATACTGCTCGTGGCGCTGGTGGCAGTCGTTCTGCGGGACTGGGATTTCTGGTTTCCGCCGACCGGCGAAGAGCAGGAAGCCATGGTTCGCAGCAAGACCGCGAAAAGCGAGACCAAGATCACTCCTGCTGCACCTGCCACCTTGCCGACGACTACCAAGCGGGAACGTAAGCCAGCCAAGTCCACAGCGCCCGTGGCAAACGAAGCTCCCTTTTCGGCAAGCACCGAGCGCGCGGCACTACCTCCTTTGCAGGTGGAAGTCGTAGCCGGAAACCGCCACACCAATGTGCCCGCGAAGAGTAATGCGATCCACCTTGATGTCGATTCGGGGGCGACGTCTTCCGCACCCGGCGCTGCCACGTCAACGAGTACGGTGGTCGGTGCCGGCGATCACGTGCAACTCTCGCCGCAAACGGCGCAGAACGTGACTGTTTCCGTGCCGCCGGATTATCCTTTGCTGGCGCGTCAGATGAAAGTGCAAGGCGCGGTCAGGTTGCAGGCGCTCATCTCCCGAGACGGCACGATCCAGGAGTTACAGATCCTGAGCGGCCCTGGCATTCTGGCTACCGCGGCCCGCGAGGCCGTGAAGCAGTGGCACTTCAAGCCCTACATCCAAAACGGGCAGCCCGTGGAAACGCAGGCTCGCATCACAGTGAACTTCACTATTTCCACAAATTGAGTTGAAGTTGCTCGTGTGGCGCGGACACTCTTGTCCGCGAAGGCGTCCGGCAAATACAAATCCCCGGAAGAGCGGTGTACGGCTGAGAATAGCAAGCAAGAGCAAATGCAACGGCCGCGGCAAGAGTGTCTGCGCTACACAATCTGCGGAAAATTAAACGGGCGTCCGGATTCTTTCGAACCCAGGACGCCCGGGCAGCCCTCCCCCAGAACTGCTCACATGGGAATGTAAGACCACTCGGAAAATCTGAAAATAGCACGCGGGTGCCAAACTGGTTCCACCAAAGTGCCACCCCGTAAATTACAGATTACAAAAGCCGAATGGGGGTGGGTACAAGCCTGAACGGTTCGTCCTGATTTCCCGCAGGGACGGGGGAAAAGGTCCCTTTCCACTGCGTTTTATAGAACCCTCTCATTCTGAAAGCACCATTTTCCCGGGTGCCGCTTTAGTGGAAAAAGGTGAGCCCGCGATCGCGGTGGGGGCGCCGGTCGACGGGTCATATGTATACCCCATAATACCGTTTGCATCCTGACTTCCGATATAGAGATGGTTGCCACTGGGATCGATGAGAGCGAACAGCCCGCCCGCCGCCAAGCTGAAGGGCGAGTTGGTTACCGCTGTCAGTTGTCCGTTGGTCGAATTGATTGTGAAACCCCAGATGGAGAAGCTCGATCCCGGGGTCGCCGCATAAACAAACTTTCCGCTGGGATCAACCGTGACGGCGCTGGGGCCTTTGCCATTGGTCACGGTAAAGGGCGAACCAGAAATCGGGGTCAGGGCGCCATTGCTGGGGTCGATGTCAAACCCGGAAATGTTGCCAGTGGTGGACGAAAACGGGGGAGGGTTGGACGCCGAAGGGTTGGCAACGTAAAGGAATCGTTCGCTCCCATCCACGGCCAGGCCGAAGGCTCCCGCTCCCGAAAAGACCGGCGAAAGATTTGGGAGTTGCGTGAGCACCCCGTTGGAGAACGAAAAAATGGTGACCATCCCGATGCCCGGATTGGTCACGTAGACGAATTTACCGGAAGGCGTGATCAGAATCTCCGCAGGATTCGCGTTGGCGGGGACGGGCGATCCAACAAGTGACAAAGCGCCGCTGCCCGAATCGATGGCGAAAACGGAAACGTCGTTAGTGAAATTATTGGTCACTAATAAGTACTTGCCGGTAGGATCGATGACCGCCGCATTCGGACTGGAGCCGCCGGCCGGAGTCGGAATTCCGCTGAGCGCCAAAGTGCCGTCGCTGGCGACGTTGAAAATGGAGATCGTGTTGGCGAAGGAATTCACCGCGTACAGGAACTTTTTCGAGGGAAGCAACGCCATGCCGGTAGGCGAGGTGTCCTGCACTTGCGGCGTCTCCGCTCCGAGGGTGATGGCTCCGGTTGCGCCGCTGATGTGCAGCAGAAGCACAGAGCCCCTCGACGGCAGAGTGACATACGCATTATGGTTCGGCCCCGATGTACTGTGACTGCTGCTGCCACAGGAGAGGGACGATCCGGCCAGGACGACGATAACGGCGACGGCCACAAGAATCCGGGGAAGACAACTTTGACCTGCCAGCGCGGCGCGCGCCGCCCTCAGGAAGTTCATTTGGGAACCTGCTCCTCAATATCCAAGGTGAGAACAAAAAAGTCGTGTTCACTATCGTGCACGAGAAGGCGGGAACTCGCAACCGCGCGCCTCGCCCGGCAGTGTCCTAATTTACGACGACCACGAAGGAAACCGTCCGCGAACCCCTTTGGGTTGGATGCGCAGGCGTGGTGACGGGGCATTGCCTGTCCTGAGCGGAGCCGAAGGGCCCCCGTCCAAGCAGGGCCGAGCCCCGCCACCACACAGGCCGAGAAAGGCAGGCCGCAGACGACCTGCGATGTCGCGCGGGGGATGTGTGTTCTAATTGTTATGTTGCACATCGATTTTTTCGAAGTAAAGACTATGCCGTGATCGACATCCACTGCCACCTTCTGCCCGAGGTCGACGACGGCCCGAAATCCTGGGATGTAGCCGTCGAAATGTGCCGCATGTCGGCGGCCGACGGAATTACCCATGCGGTCGCCACTCCGCACGCCAATGATCGCTATGCCTATGATCGCGCATACCTCTCCGGGCTTCTCGGCCAGCTGCGGGAGAAGCTCGATCCCGCGCTGCCCTTCCAATTAAGCCTGGGCTGCGATTTTCATCTCTCCTTCGAAAATCTGGAACGCGTCCTCGAGCAGCCGCATACTTACACGATTGGCGAAACCAATTATCTGCTGGTTGAACTGAGTAATTTCAGTGTCCCGGCTCAGCTTTCGCAGTGTTTCACGCGCCTGGGAGATCGCGGGCTTACGCCCATCCTGACCCATCCCGAACGGAACCCGATCCTGCAGCAGACGCCGCAGCGCATCCTGGAATGGGCAGAGCAGGGATGTCTGATTCAGGTCACAGCCTCGGCGCTGACGGGGTTTTGGGGGGAGCGCCCCGAGATCATCGCGCGCTGGCTGCTAGACCGCTCCGCGGTTCATATCCTCGCCTCGGACGCGCACGACACGAAACGGCGGATTCCGAATCTTTCTGCGGGTCGCGCTCTGGCGGGCAAAATTGTGGGGGCAGAGTACGCGGAGGCGCTGGTCGAGGGCAATCCGGGAGCGATTGTGAAGGGGATGCCGATTCCTTATTGCCCACGACCGGTGCTGGATTAAGGAAGAGTAAGCGACTTAGGAAACGGGCTTCTCCGACACGTAACGATTGTCTGCTCTATGCGCCAGTCGCATCCTGGGGCATCACAATCTTGATGTCTCGCGGCACACTCGCCCAGTCTCCCCGAGACTCATGATATGGACTTATTACGCTCCTCATCTGCGCCAGTAAACGCGCCAGTAAACGAAAGAGCGCGCACGTCTACACGGCGTTGCGCGCCCGGTCTTGGGTTCCATGCCTCAGCTCCGCTCGGACGCTGGTGCAAATGGGGGGAAGGCAACCTACGAAGCCGAGGGCTCCAAGGCTGAGCCATCGTATGTCAAACCGAGAGAATTGCGAATTCTCGCCGATCATTTTCCGTATTTCGTAACGACGTCGACGAGAGTTGCGCCAACACCACCCACGAGACCTAGCTCTGGTCCTTTGTTCCGCTTTCGTAATCGCGTCCCGGCGATGCGCGAGCTCTTCAGAAAGGGATTTAGCATGAATTTGGATATCCATTTTTTCGTATTGAATCCATGCGGAGGGACACCCTGGAGAGAGACAAGAACGATACCAGACGTAGTACCCGGCTCTCGCGACAGATTGCGATTACCATCACGAGCCTTGATCCGGCACGCGATTTTCGGGTGGAATGCGAGACGGTGGTGGTAAACGCGCACGGCTGCGGCGTTATCGTTCGCGAGCAATTGGACAAAGATACGTTGGTGACAGTGATGCTTGTCTCAAATGGGCGGAGTAAAAAGGGTCGCGTTGTTCTTCGCATTCCGTTCAATGAGAATGCTTCATGGCTGACCGGACTTGAGTTTGAGAGCCCTAGTAACTTCTGGGGGATCGAAAATCCGCCGGCAGACTGGCCGGTTTAAGCGGCGCCGAAAAGCCAGGCGCAGAAGCTTTTCCTGGACGTTGAAGGTTTTATAACCTCCGTTCCATCATGATCCGGGCAGCTGCTTGACTGAAAATCCCCTTGATTTTGGCGCATCGCTCGCGACTGGGGCTACTGCTGAGGAAGGTTGTTTTCGGGCTTAGTATGTTTAGCTGCGGCCTTCGGATCGCCCGCCACCGGCGCGCTGGTCATTGCGCTTTCCGGATTGAGAAGGTGGTCATGGCTGGGTCCCAGTCCAAGTTTGATCAGCGCCCGGGAATCTGGAATCTGCTTCGACTGCCATCCCTGATCTGCCTGATACCGCTTCATCGCCGCCTGCGTGGCGCTGTCCCACGATCCCGAGGGCTCGCCTTGCATGTAGTGCTCGCGGATGAGTGCCGTCTGAATTTGCCGGGCACGACCCGAGTCAATCGCCTGCTGGCCGCGCTTCCTTGAACCGTACTTGGATCCCTTTTTGCCGTGGGGGCTTCTGCTCTTAATTACGGCGTGAGATGAGATGGCGGCGTGCCCGCCGGCGTGACGCATTGCTTTTACGGCTGGTGCCGTGGAAGCCTGCGGCGTTTTCGTCGGCGGAGTCGATGTGTCCGCGACGGCGAGCCCTTGCATGGCCAGGCAGAGCAGGCTGTTGAGCCCCATCCGTCGCCAGCTCCGAAATTGATCAGACTGTAGCATGTGCAGAGGCTTCGACCAAGAATCAGTCGTTGGTCATTGGTCATTGGTCGTTCGCGGGTTTCAAACGAATGATGCAATCCCGAACGACTAACGACTAACGACCACCGACCAGCAACTGCCCTCCAACAAAAAACCGGCGAAACCGGCCCACTCTTATGTTCCCCGAAATGGGGACGGAGCGCCAGTCTCGCCGGTTTGATTACCAGTTACGGAAGTGTACCTGCCAGGAATATCGTTCCGTCCTGCGCCCTTGAACCTCGCTGACGCACCAGGAACACGGCATCCTGCCCGCTCTTCAGCGACGACTCGATTTTCGTAAAGTCGTCGGGATTGTTCACCGGCTGCTTGTTCACTTCCAGGATCACGTCGCCGCGATTGAGCCCGACATCCTCGGCGAACGATCCCTGCTTCACATCTGATACCACCACGCCCTTGCCTGCAGGAATGCTCAGGCGATCCGCCAGATCGGGAGTGATGCTGCGTACCGTAATCCCGAACTTGCTGGCCTTCGGCGCCTCTTCGCTCTGGCTTTCGTCTTCTTCGCCCAGACGGGAAGCAAACAGTTTCGAGCGATCCGCGATGGTCACCGTCGCGTCTTGCTTCTTGCCGTTGCGCACAAAGGCAAGCTTGGCTTTTGAGCCGGGCTTGCGGGAAGCGATGTCAGCCACCAGATCGTCGCCACTCTTCACATCCTTGCCATCCACGGAGGTGATCGTGTCGCCAATCTTCAGACCTGCCTGGTCGGCCGGGCTGCCCGATACCACGTTCGAGACCGTCACACCAGATCCGTAAATGCGCGCGATGGCCGGGTTCGGCTGGGCTGAGAACTCAATGCCGATGGACCCGCGCGAGACGCGGTGGTCCGGCCCGATCAACTGGTTGTAGACCTGCATCACGGTGTTCGAGGGCATGGCAAATCCGACGCCCGCGTACGAACTCGTCTCCGTCAGGATGGCAGTATTGATACCAATGACTTCACTCGCCATATTCACCAGGGGCCCACCCGAATTACCCGGGTTAATCGCCGCGTCGGTTTGAATAAACGACTGGAACTGGCGGTTGGGAACAATGTTGCGCCCCTTGGCCGACACAATGCCCGCGGTCACAGTTTCCTGCAGTCCGAAGGGGCTGCCGATGGCGAGCACCCAGTCGCCAACTTCCATGCCATCGGAGTTACCGAGTTTTGCGGCTGGCAGAGCATGATCAACTTCGATCTTGATCACCGCCAGGTCGGTTTCCTGATCCATGCCGATCAACTTGGCATCATGGCCCGGAGAAGCTGGATTTTCATCCTGCAACTTCACACGAATGCGATCGGCCTTCTCGACCACGTGCCGGTTGGTGACGATGTAGCCCTTGGGATCCACAATCACGCCGGAACCGAGCGAACGTTGGCGGACGGTACCCGCGTCGGGGCCGCCCTGGCCGCCGAAGAACTTGTCAAAAAAATCCTGGAAGGGCGTATCTTCATCGCCGTTGCCCGGTTCCTGGTCCGGATCGGGACGGATGGAGCGCCGCCGGTGCGGGTTCTTAACCGTCGACTCGGTGTTGATGTTGACCACGCTCGGCTCCAGTTGCTTGGAAATCTGGGAGAACGCGTTCGAGAGTTGTTGCGGAGCGGGAATCGTGAGCGGAGTCGCGTCCGACGACTTTTGTCCCTCTTTGCCTTTTACTCCAAAGGAGACAACCGTACCAATTAGAATTCCAACGGTGAGCGTCGCCAGAATGGTAAACGTATAGGCCCAACGATTGGCCTTGAGACGAGCCCAAAAAGCGCTTGCGCGCGAATCCATTTCTTCCTCCTGAAACTAGCTGACTTAACTGGTTATTATACCTTCGGCGGCGGCAGCGCAGTTCGAAGGGCGTAGGTGATTAGACGCGGGAAACGCAGCACGCGTTCACTGTAATTTCCCGTAGAGACGCGTCTTTGCCCGCCGCGGAGACGGGGCAAGCCCCGTCTTTACAGCTTCAGCGTCATCAGCGCCAGGAAAAGTCCCGTATAGCCGGCGATAACCAACAAGACCAGCAGGGCCCCAAAACTCAGGATGTTGAATATTCCCCACGGTTTCTGCACCGCGCCGGTCGCCAGCTTCCACAGTCCGAAACTACCTGCCAGCGCGCAGGCCGGCAGCACGAACAGTCCAATCGCCCGCCCGTGCGGCAACTGGGGAAAGACGATCAGGAACATCACGGCGGGAAGAAAAGCCAAAGCCGGGACAATGGCTAACGGGGCGCCGATCATGAACGCGCGCTCCCGCTCCTTTAGAGTCATTGAATCATTGAATCATCGGGACATCGAATCATTTAAAACGTCGGGTCATCAAAGGCGAATTTCAATGATTCAATGGCTCAATACTGTACACGGTCTTGCCGCCAACCACCGTACGCAGAACTTTCGTCGTCACGATTTTCGGCGGGAGAGCGGCGGTAATGTCCTGATCGAGAACGACAAAGTCGGCGAGCATGCCCGGCTCCAGCTTGCCTTTTTGCTTTTCCGCAAACTCGGCAAACGCCGCGCCCGTCGTGTAGGCGGCGATCGCCTGCTCGCTGTTCAGTTTCTGCGCGGGATAGTAACTCTTCCGTCCGTCTTCGCTCATACGGGTAAGCGCAGCGTAGAGCCCGCGAAACGGCGTCACCGGTTCGACGGGATAATCCGTGCCAAAGGCCAGCACCACCCCGCGGCGAAGGAACTCAGCCCACGCGTAGGAATGCTCGGCGCGCTTCGGTCCCAGACGCGACTCGGCCCAGTTCATGTCGGTGAGCAGATGGTTCGGCTGCATGGAGGCGATTACTTTGAGTTCCTTGAAACGCAAAATCTGCTGCGGCGTGGTGACTTGCGCGTGCTCGATGCGCAGCCGGTAATCATTCCCGCCATCGACGGCCTTCACCTTGCCGTCTTTTGCCGCCTTCTCCGCCTCTGCGAAGGCGTCGAGCGCCATCTGCACACCTTTGTCACCGATGGCGTGGAAGCCGATCTGATATCCCGCCAGCACCCGCTCCTTCGTCATCGCGTTCAGCTTGGCCGCTTCGTATTGCGGCAGGCCGCTGTTTTTCGGATCGTCGCTGTAGGGCTCCAGCAATGCGGCCGTCTTCGAGCCGAGCGAACCATCCATGAAACCCTTCAGCATGCCGGTGTGGAGCAGGTTGTCGGAGGCGGGATGCGAATTGCGCTTTTTGTTGAGATCTTCAATCGAGTCGTCGAAAGTCAGCCATTCTGAAATCCTCGCGGTCAGCTTGCCGTCGTGCTCGAGTTCCTCGTAAACCTGAAAGTCTTCCCACTGCGAGTAGTCCTGCGCGGAGGTGATGCCCTGACTCGCCATATCCGCAAGAGCCAGTTCAATGGCTTGCTGCCGCTTCTCGTGCGTCGGTTTGGGAATCACTGCCTGGACGGCCTCTTGCGCTTTCTCGCGCAGAATGCCGTTGGGCGTGCCGGAATCATCACGATCAATCTTTCCACCGTCCGGATCGCGACTGGCGACGGTGACGCTGGCCAGTTGCAAAGCGCGCGTGTTGGCCACGCCGATGTGTCCATCCACGCGTTCGAGGTAGACCGGATGGTTGCCGCTTACTTCGTCCAGATCCCAGCGAGTGGGCAGCACTTTGACGGGCCACAGAGTCTCGTCCCAGCCTTCGCCCACCACCCATTCCGCGGGACCAGCGGCTTCGACCTTGGCCCGCAATCGATCGCGGAATTCATCA
>Ga0209647_1000621_pt1 | contig 32702 bp, 36 predicted proteins | sample GraSoi_2013_60cm_FD_185827 | JGI IMG/M metagenome (GOLD analysis project Ga0209647, IMG submission 185827) | Grasslands soil microbial communities from the Angelo Coastal Reserve, California, USA - Sample 9_17_2013_60cm (SPAdes) (version 2) | ecosystem: Environmental > Terrestrial > Soil >... | reverse complement strand
TCAATAATGTTCTGGAACAGGATCACCGGGCCATCAAACGCCGGGTGCGCGCAAGCCAACATTTTCGTTCATTCTGGGGAGCTTGGCGTACGATCGCCGGCTATGAAGCGATTCATATGATCCGCAAAGGCCAGGCGTGCTGGAGTGCAGCGGGAGCGAAGGTCGGTCTACTGCACCGCTTCATTCTCGGTCTGTTCGCTGCGACGAGCTAAATTTCCGATCATCTACCCGACCTTCGGCTCGACTACAAAGTTGCAACACATCCGTCTTCACGGTCCAAAAACCAGATCCAACCGCCTGTAAAAACCGCGCACCATGCCCCCGTGCCGAAAACTCCTGAAACCAAAGGGGCGGAACCCGAACTGACGCCAGAGGAAAACCACTGTTGCGACAGGGCTACCGATTAAAGTTTAGCGCTGAAAAAGCAATTATATTCCTGCCGTTTATTTCCCTAATCTGAACTATACCTTTTTGGTGCAATGGGCAAAAACCCCCTTATTGTTGATATGCCGGCAGAGCTACGGGTGGTAGGAGAGGAGGCCGCGCTTGGCGCCATTGCTCCAAAGCGTCACGAAGCGCGGTAAGTTTGCGAAAGTCATTGCCGATGAGAGGCAACAAGGTATTGTTTTCCGCGCTCATCAAAGCATCCTGTGTGGTCAGAGCCGCATTACAGAGGCGGTGGTAATCAGCTCGGTCGAGCGCACGCTCCGTGAACCGCGCAAGATCGACGACAGGGCCTTGAATTCCGAGATCGAGACGGAGCAGCAAGCTCGCGGTACGCTCTTGCAGGTCAAGACCGGCGTGAAGCAGTTCGGCGGCGCGCGCGATCACCGGCAGAACGTCGCATGTGCGGCTTGTAACGGAGCGAATAGGACCGGCCGAACCGTCGAAAGCGCCGCCAAATTGGCTGACGGCGCGCTCGATTTCGTCCATGGGAGTTCCCGAAATATAGTAGAGGCAAGTGACAGCCTTTTTTGCGCGGAGTGTGGCCTGAACGGCTTCGTTCACGTTGCGTTGTAAGTTGGCGAGGATGTTACGCGAGACGCCCTGCCCTATCAGTTGTTGCACCCAGTGCTGAGGCTCTTTCTGCGTGCTTCTCCTATTGATGGGGAAAAAAACATCGTCTAGCTCTACGGAGATTTGTGCGATCGCGATCAAGGCGGGGTCGCTGACTTCATCGGCACGAAGACCGCGCAAACAGTCAACAGCGCGCAGCAGTGTTTCTACCTCGATGGCGCTCTCTCCGGCAAGGCGACCGAGAGGCGTGAGATGAAACCTGGCATTTTCGTCACGCTGGATAAGACCATGCCGCGCGAGTTCGTCGAGTGCGCATTGAAGCGCGAGGCGGTCCCAGCCGGCAGTATTGCCGGTTTGCTGCATTTGAAATACGCCGAAGCTGGATTCGAGAAAGCCAATAATATCATCGCCGGAGACACCCTCTGACACGCGGCCAGCCGCGACAAGAACGCGGATGATTAGCGTGCGGGGATCGGCATCGAGGAAACGGGATGCCAGATCCTCCGGCATTCCGCTGACGTAGCGCTGCCAACAGTGATATTCTTCGTTTCCGCTGGTCGCGATCAAATAGGACGCGCCGCGCTCGGCGAATCCGAGACGTCCAGCGCGCCCGACCAGGTTTTTGTATTCGGCGATGCTGTAGGGTTGCTGGCCCGGATGTTCGAGACCGACGATGATGACCGCGGAGGCTGGTGTGTTGACGCCCATGGCGAGCGTGGTGGTGGCGACGATCACGCGGAGCTGCGTGTCGCGCCGGCGGAAATGCTCCTCGATGACCCGCCGCTCCTCACGGTCAAGATGTGAATTGTGGAAAGCAATACCATGCGCCAGAACATGGCGTAGATGGCCTGAGGCCTGTGACGGATCGCCCGCAGGGAGATCTGCCAAAGCGGCATCGGCAGAGGGAAGCCCGAGTGCTTCCGCGAGATATGAAGCACCGTGGCGAGTTTCGCCAGTGGTTTCCCGGAAAACGATGACCTGTTTGCCCTCCTGAACAAGTCTGCGGGCCAGAGGGATGACCCAATCGCGGTGCTTCCCTTCGCTGTAGAGCGGTTGTATGAATCGCTCTGCAGCTTGTGGCTGTCCGGTATCGCCGTCGAGGTAGTGGAAAGTGCCGGCGTAGGACAGGACGCCTTCATCAAGCGGCACCGGTCTCTCAACCCGACGCAGCAAGCGGCCGCCAAGCCAACGCTCGAGCCCGTTGGTGTCGCCGATGACCGCCGAGAGTGCTATAAGCTGCGGCTCCAGTCCCTCTCGCCGTCGCATGCGCAACAGTGTCAGGATAAATTCGAGATTCGCTCCGCGGCTTGGGTCCGCGATCATCTGGACTTCATCGATGACAATCGTGCCGACCTGTTCCAGGACATAAGGATGTGTGAGTGCAATGGCCGTGAATTTTTCGTAGGTGAGGAGTGCGATGTCGTATCGGCCTCGCAGCAGCGGCGTGAGATCGGCTGTTTCGCCGGTGGCCTCTATGGTGCGTATGCCGAAGGGGCCGTAGGCGCGCTGGAATTGACGGAGCTTGTCATTGACAAGGGCCTTAAGAGGCATGAGAAAAAGCGCTCTGCGTCGATCAAGGGCGCCGCGTATAGCGGCAAGCTCGCCGAGCATTGTTTTACCGGATGAGGTCGGCGCGGAAGCGACAAGATGTTCGCCGCGCAGGACGCCATAGTCATTGATGGCATCGAGCTGGAGCTGATTGAGCCTCGGTATCTCGCCGGCCCATGCTTGAATGACGGCTTGCGGGAAGCCGAAAGCGGCGAGACTAGCGATGTCAGCCATGGCGATCGGCTGGCCGCGATCGGGAAACGCGGCGCGGTAAAGCTGTCCCGGTGATAAAACAGACCAGGTAAATTCTCCATCGAAGGTACCGCGTACAGTTGGTTGCTGTTGTTTGCGGATCTGACGGGCGGCATCGACGACACGCCGGGTGACGTAATCGAGCAGGCGCAGAACAGCAATGCGATCGCCTTCTCGGATTTCCGGAGGTCCCTGCAAAGCTTCGAGCAAGTATAATGTTAGATAGCCATGTCCGAAGCGGGAATTTTCCCAGGCTTTTTCAGTCGGACCTGAAGCCGTTAAGATCACTCGGCCCTGCCCGCTGATCTGGTTGAGCTTGCTTTCGACGGACGGAATGTCGCGCGGCACGCCTTCAACCTGAAGGGCCTTGGCGCCCATCCCGCCGGAGAAGCAACAATCGAGTATGATCAGAAGGCGCCGCGCCGGTATGCGCGCGCACCAATCACCAAGTGTTGTCAGCGGGATTGCGGTCGCATCGAAATCATAGCGGTCGGTATCGTAAGCGACGAGCTCATGCGTCTCGGTTCCATGGCCGGAAAAAGCGATGACGACAATATCGTCGGGATGGCTCGTCGCGAGCTGCTCGAAGCTCTCCCGGATAGTGGTCACAGTCGCTTGCGCGTCGGTGAGCAAGGCAGTGTCGCCGCCGAACGTGTCGGTGAAAAGCGCATGAAGCGCGGTGGCGTCCCGACTAGCGCAGGAGAGCCAATTAATCTCCGGCGAAGCATAGCGGTCAATTCCTATAAAGAGACCTTTGAATGCCATGCTGCTTCTTCCTTTTTAGTCGATTCTGGAGGGGCCGATGTATGCACGATCAAATCAGAGTGGAGAATTGTACGAGCTCCGACGCTGTCGCCACTAGCCCGTTCTGCGTTAAGACGTCGAGATATTGCGGAGCGGTGAACGGCGGATTTTTCAGCCGCGCGCGGACCTTGCGGATGGCATCGCAAAAGACGCCGGGCGCGAGATTAAGGTGGTTGGACAGAAATTCATCCGGATGCTGCGCGTTGATGCCGTAGGACGCGAGCACGGCCTCGGGAAAATCTTTCAGGTTTTGCGTGACGATCACATCGCAGCGGCCAGCGATAGCGGCCGCCAGGACGTGACAGTCATCGGGATCGGGAAGTGTAAGCGAAGGGATTAGCTGTTGATAGCCGGCCACGAGACAGTCGCGCACGGCAGTATCCATGAGGGTGCGCGTGCGCTCGAGGTCCGCGCGTTTGAACTGCGGACGGTCCTTGAGAAGCGAGCGTATCCATTCTTCGTGAATGTCAGCGGTCCATTTGGCGCGGAACAAATCCGTGACGGCGAGCTGCATCAGGATATCCCGGATGGTCGCGGGATAGAGCACGCTCGCGTCAAAAAGGGCCGTGTAGGAACTCATGGGCGGCCGTAGCCCATATCGAGCTCCTGGGCCTGGGCGGCAAGTTGATCGAGGACAGCCTCGCGTTCGCGATCGATCCTTTCTTTATAAGCCATGACGTCTTCCATACGGACACGCCGATGTTTGCCGACTTTGCGGTGCGGAAGCGCACCGTCCTCGAGCAGTTTAATAAGGTAGGGCCGAGACACGTTCAGCACGTCGGCGGCTTCGACGGTAGTCAGCTCGGCATTCTCTGGGATAATCGTGACGCCACGGCCGGCCGCCATGGCTTCGAGAATATCCATCAGCAGCGAAACGGCGCCGGCTGGAAGCTGTATCGGCGGCTGTTCGCGTTCGGCCTCGACGTGGAAAGACAGGGGTCGATTACGGCGCGCATAGCGCGAAAGACGTTGTCCGGAATCGCGCGCGATGGCGGAATCGCGGGCGGTGGGAGCGAGCTGGCGGTGCGGGAGCAGTTTCATAAATCCCTCGTTCATTGTATCGATTAGCTCATTATATCACGCCAAATGAAATAAATGCAACAAACGAAACAGACGAAAATAAGCCAGCAGAGCCAAGAGCTACAGTAATCGCTCTATAAAAAAGTTGCGTCGGTCGGTTATGAGCTTTTCGGCATCCGTCGCGGTGTGCTGGGCTGCACGTCCGCACCGGCGAGGCCGGTGGACGGGCTTCGGATGCCGGAGGCGCCAATATTCTATTTTTTAGGTGGCGGCGCTGGGGGTGCTGCTGGCCGAATGCTACTATCTGTCGGGGCGTTTGGGTTAGTACATTAGCAAAAGAGTGTCTTAATTGTTTCCCTGGCACTAACAGGGCAAATGTCAGATGGCGATCCGCTCAATTTCAACGAGTGAAATCTCGTCCTGCCGGCGGTCGTAAAGCTTTGTCGTCCGCGGCGATTCATGGCTAGCGATTTGCTGCGCCACCTCTAGCTTGCCGCTGTTTTTTGGATAGGCGGTGATACCGGTGGCGCGGAAAGTGTGATTGCCGATGCGCGTCTCGATGCCCGCGGCCTTCGCGCGGCGTTGGATCATGCGATAGGCATCTTGCTGGTACAGCGGTTTGTCCGACAGGAGGCCTGTCTTTCCGGCGGCTGTGCGGAACAGGTAGCCGTCGGCATCGCCGGCGATGCCGACAGCGTCGATATATTCATCGAGGAAATGATCAAGGTTATGGTGACAGGGAACGTCATGCTCCTTGCCGCCCTTCTCGTGCAGCCGAACCCATCTGCGGCGGCCTTGCACGAAATAGTCACCGACCTTCATTTTAGTGACGGCGCCTACGCGCGCAAAACTGTAGGCCATGATGCCGATCAGGGCCCGATCGCGCAATCCGAGGAGATCAGGCTGCGTCGTCGCAGCGCCCTCCTCGACTTTTTTAATGATCGGTATGCTATCGAGAAGCGCGCGAGCTTCATCGGCTGTCAGAACAGGCGCCTTGCCCTTTTTCACGACGTATTTTGGACCGCGTACCTCATGGGCCGGATTGACGTCGATGATGTGCCCGGTAACAAGCCAGTCGAACAGCATGCGGAGCGCGGCCAGGTGCTGCTTGACGGACGGTGGCGAGAGATCGTCCTGCAGGTCTTTAATGAAAGCGGCCACATGGAAAGGCTGGACGCGCGAAAGCTCGTCGATGTTTTTCTGCGCGCACCAGGCGGCAAAGCGGCGCGTGGCATTAAGGTATGCTCGGCGCGTGTGGTCGTTATTGATTTGCGCCGTGAAGAATTCCAGGACGCGCTTTGCGGCCTTCGGCGTGGGCGTGAAGAACGGCGCCGGCCGGAGGAGAGTCTATCGGAACGCGCGACGCAAGTGAGATCTTCAGTTACGGAAGATGGCGTTCCTACCTGCGACGGAAGGCTAAGCTATCCCTCTACCAGCAAAGAAAAGCAATGATTAAGTTGGCGCAACTTCTTCGGCAGAATCTAACGTTCAGGATTTCCGAGCATCAACTTCTGGCGACCAGCGAATCCTTTAGTAAAAGAAGAGAGGCAATTCGCTAGACTGCGCCGTGCCTGGATCAAAGCGAGAAGTGCCTGATGAAAGTAACGGGAAAAATCGGTCCGACAATTTGGGGTCAGCTCAGGAAACGGAAATTCACGTACGCTTACGATGCCGCAGGCGGCTTCAGACGCCGGGTAGAAGGATGCATGAGGAAGAATAAGTATTTTTGGCGCTGTGTGGCCGGGAGTTCACAGCCAGCCATGAGACGGCATGACCATAAAGGGTTCGCTACTCCGTTTGTAAAAAATTGTACGCTTAGGCCAGAAATTACGAGGAGAATTGGTGTTATATCCGGGTCGACTGGACTGATGCTGGGCAAGTCCTCGATCTGATCAAGGTTGTCCCGGAGACCGCGCTACGCTGAACCACTCCAGGATTTCTCGCCAATTACTCTCTTCCTTTGCGCTGCCTCGGTGGCGTTCGTCGATGATGATAAGATCGAAAAAATCCTGCGAATATTCGCGATACAAACCGGGACGGCGTTCATCTCGAGCTATAGTCTGGTAGATCGTGAAATACATTTCCCGACCTTCCCGGGCGATTTACGAGATTCGATGAGTCTGCGAGAGGCACACTCCGGCCGCCTTCCATTCCATGCCCTGAGCGCTTCTTGGTGGCTTTCGCGCTCCGGTCCGGTTGCTCTGCACTTCGGGCAGACGCCTTGAAATTGTTTCCTGCTAGCTTTCGAACCTTTCCCCGCGCTTTCCGACAGAAGGGACACAGCCGAGCGTACCGCACTTGCTTGATCCCACGTGCACGGCGAGGAGTCATCCGAGTATTTGATCGAGCGATCGTTGCTGCGTCCCCGCAATCTGCTAACACTGCTTACTTATGCGAAGAGCAACGCTGTCAACCTGGGACATACAAAGGTAACTGACGAGGACATTGAGAAGGCGTGCCGTACGACGCCAAGCGATCCTTAGCCGAGCCGAAACAGCAGCATCAGCGTAGTCTTAGTAGCCGTAGTACGGGTAATAGCCGTAGTTCGGGTAATAATAGGGACGTCCATACCAGCCCCTGTAGCCACCTCCGTACCAGTAGTGACGTCCATACCCGTAGTGGCCGTACCCGTAGTGATGTCCATACCCGTAGTGACCTCCGTACCAACCATCATGTGCGAACGCGGCGGTAGGCGCGATCGCCAGAATACCGGCCAGAACCAGACCGGCAAAGAAACCGTGAATTAATCTCATAAACAGCCTTTCCGACGGGATTCTCGTCCTGTTCACCCGGAGGCGATAATCGAATATAGCGATTCTGTATCGGGCCAGCTGATGGCCAGCCTGTCGGACTTGAAAGCTCCGATAAACGCCGAAAGGCCAACGGTACTGTTTGATTTGACTACGGCTCGACTGATCGAACGCAAGATTCTCTTGCCCGGAGTTACCATTCTGACACGGCTGGTTGCTCGGGTGCGCGATCGAGCATCCTTACGACTGTGGCGTGCTCTAGCAGCGCTTCCAAGCGCGGACCAACGGAGTCGGTTGGAAGCGCTGCTCGTGGTCGGAGATGGCAATCGCGTATCGCCGCTGGACCGGCTGCGTCGTGCTCCGACACGCATCAGTTCTCCAGCCATGGTGGATGCCCTGAACCGATTGACAGAGCTTCGTTCCTTGGGTATCAGCCATTTCGATATGGCCCGCCTGCCGTCGGGTCGCATCAAGGCACTGGCCCGCTATGCCGCCGCGGCGTGGGCAGCTAGTATCGCGCGCATGCCGACGGAGCGCCGCATCGCCACCCTGCTCGCTTTCGCACGGATGTTCGAGACTGTTGCCCAGGATGACGCGATTGACTCACTCAATCAATTGATCACTAAATGCTTAGCTCGCGCCGAAAATAGGGGCGAGCAGGTGCGACTGCGTACCATTCATGACCTGGATGTGGCAGCTATCCGGCTCAACATGGTATGTAAAATCGTTCTCGATCCCCACTGCGAGGATGCCAAGCTGCGCTCGATCATTTTCGAGCGAGTACCCAGAGAACAACTCGAACGGGATTCGGCTACCGTTGATACATTGACTCGGCCAGAAGACGACAATTACTACGAATTCTTGCTCGGCAACTACAGTACGATCCGACGTTTTCTTCCCTTGTTGTTGCGCATCGTCCAGTTCGAAGGAGCAAAAGCCGGTCAGCCAGCGCTCAAGGCGATTCAATTCCTTCGGGATATCGAAGGTCACTCCAGACCAGCCATGTCGGGAGCGCCGCACGAGGTGGTGAATCGAGCATGGCAGAAACTAGTGATCCAGCCCGACGGAGTCTTGGATCGCCGGTTTTACACCTTTTGTGCGCTCGAAAGATTGCAGGATGGGTTAGCCCGGCGCGACATCTTTGTGGATCCAAGTGAACGCTGGTGTAATCCCCGCGCGAAGCTCTTACATGGCGCGGGATGGGGGGTGCTTCGGCCACAGATTTGCCGGACTTTGGATCTTGCATCTACCGCCGAACCAGCGTTAGAGAAACTGAGCGCCCAACTCAATGAAGCCTAGCATCGTGTAGCTGCCAATCTGTCTACCAATCCGGACGCGCGTATAGAGCAAGTGAATGGTAAAGACAGGCTCACGCTGACTGGTTTGGATAAACTCGATGAGCCACCCAGCCTAATCGCATTACGCGAACAGGTTGACGGTCTTCTGCCTCCTATCGATCTGACCGATGCGATACTCGAAATCCACGGGTACACAGGATTTGCTGATGAGTTTACACATATTAGTCAAAATAACGCTCGCTTGGACAATTTGGCCCTGAGCATCTGCGCTGTACTCGCCGCCGAGGCTTGCAATATCGGTATCGAGCCGTTGGTCAATCCAGAAAATCCGGCCTTGACCTACGCCAGGCTGGCCTGGGTGCAGCCCGAATTACATTAGGTCCGAAACGCTGACTCGCGCAAACGCGAGCCTTGTCGATGCCCCAGGCCCGGATTCCGCTTGCTCAAGCTTTTGGTGGGGGCGAAGTCGCTTCTGCCGACGGACTTCGCTTTGTGGTGCCGGTGCGCACCCTCAACGCCGGCCCCAACAGCAAGTATTTCCACACTGAACGTGGCGTGACCTATTACAATTTCACCAGCAACCAGTTTTCAGGTTTTCACGGAATTCTCATTCCCGGCACGCTTCACGATTCTCCTTACGTCCTCGACGGTTTGATGGAGAACCAAACATCACTCGAACCCAAGCAGCTGATGACCGACACTGCTGGCTATTCCGACATCGTTTTTGCCCTGTTTTGGCTGTTGGGTTTTCAGTTCAGTCCGCGCCTGGCTGATATCGGAGAATCGAGGTTCTGGCGCCTGGATCGCGCTGCTGATTACGGCGCTCTAAACGGCCTGGCATCTCATCGCCTCAATTCGAAACCTTCGGTTTGCGTTCCACCCATTGATCGGTGACTTTTTTGCTTCGAGGGATTTCCCAAGGAAAGGGTGGTTATGAGATCGCCGCTTTTGTTCCTCAACATCCGCAAAATTTGGGCAATAGAACCTCTGCTCTTCGCGATAGTGACGTTTGCCACTCTGCTTTTCTCCGGTTGCACAAACGGAGCTTTCATTTACACCGTCCCTCCGCAAAATACGCTGGCGAAGCCCAATGCTAGAGACCAGGGTGGTGTCCCACAAAGTTGGGTCGATTGGACAAAACCCGCGAGAGATCAAACGGGCCCCACGTACCCGTTGTACAGCGGTAAGGGAACGCCTTGACGCAACAACGGCACCGATTCACCGACGCGGAGTGGTGGCATTCCCGGCACGGAGGGGATCTGTGCGGCCGTCAGGCGATTAGACGGCGATCAAAGCGACTTAGGGCGATTAGACGTTTCAGACACGCAGAAGTCGCCGAACTTTGGGGTCTCGCACGGAACGGGTACGAACAGAATCATCGCTGTAGAGTACCATCGCGAACCCGTTACCTACATCGGTAGCGTGTACCGGACGGGGACCCTGTGACTTTTCTACAAGTTTCCTGAAACCGAATAGACAGCTGGAAACGCTCATTTCTAAGTGCCGCAGCGGAGGGGTCATTGTGTTTGTTTTCATGGCTGAACCATGACACAGGCCGGTGAGAGCATATCATTGCATGTTATTATTAGACATCACATTCACTGATACTGCTCGTTTCGTGTTGCGCGAAGGCGATCATGTTGGGAACGAGATGTATCGCGGCAAAACGAAAAGCCGATGGAATCATGACAAACCATCGGCTCTCGTAAACGGTATCGAAACAAAAAGAACAATGAAGAAGTCTCAGAAGAACTTCACTAACGGCAAGTTTGTCCACCAGTAGTCACTCACTACACGCCGTTGTCATACGCAGCACGCACCACTTGACAGCTAGTACAGTGGTATGAATCAAAATCAAGACGAACGTCTCTACCTTTTGAAGGCCGAACTAGCAAGGGCACTTGGTGTCGATCCGAGGTCGAAAGAGGTTAAAGCTATTGAACCGTCAGCCTACTTAGCTGGCACCCGAAACCGCAGAATCGAGTTGTATTCGGCCGCTCTGGCGGAGTCTCTGAAAGATGCTCAAGCGCGACAGGGGAAGAAATAAATCCAACCGCTAACGGAAAACTAACATCATCCGAAATTACATTATGGAAAACAAATCGCAAGAGAACGAACAAGCCACAGCGAACCAGGTCAAAGATCTGCTCGCACAGCTAACATCCGCTCAACAATCCTATGACGCATGGAGCGCAACCCAGCCGGCGGACTTGGAGAATCAACGAGTCCAGTGGCTCAGCATTAAGGATAGGACATATTTAGATGGCGACGCGCTTTTCGCCTGGAAAAGCCGCGAGCCAGGACTAGCGTCTCATCCGGAAGTAATCGCCTCTAAAGAGAAGATTGCAAAGCTGCAATCTGAGCTTGCGAGTGAGCAAAGCAAGTTAAGGGCACTCGTTGCGGCCGGTACACCGTTCGCTCAGTACAAAACTACCGTCGACGGTATCGAAGGCATGATTGGTGGACTGCTTCAGCGCCTGAAGAAAAATCGCGCTGAGGGAGTTCTGATAGCGACGTACGGACATTGTAATTTCGGGAAACTTGCCCGAGCTCTTACAGAGCAGGCAAGGTTGCATCCCAGTGTCCTTGCGCTCGAGACATTCGCCTTTCATCCAAAGCTCTCAGCGCTTCGGGAGTCGCAGATCACCCAACAAGCTGTGGACCGCGCCGCAGAATCGGCCGGCAAGGCACTGCAGAGGCTACTGGAGTTAGTTAGTCCCAAGTAAGACTTCCCAACAACAGACAAAAGCAAAGGTCGCGCTAACAACGCGGCCTTTTTTGTTACATACAATCACAAAGACCGTTGTGAAGTCGCCTTCCATCCCCCATCCATTCCTCTATAGGAGCTGATCGGCAGGTTGTCCGTGAATGCATCAACGCACCGCGGCGTCTGCTCGTGAACAAGATGCCAGGTGTTAGGGGCTAGTGAACGCGGGGCTAGTGAGTGTGGAGATCTGATTCACCTCGAAGTGATACGGTACCCGAGCCAATGCCGCTATGTTGCGTGATAAAATTACGGTGCGAGACGATCCTCGCACCCACGCTCGCAAATGATTGCGGCACTCACATGTGCCGGCACACCCGAAGAGACGCTCACACCACGCAGAGTGATGGCGCCACCACCCGACCAGGCGGCTCTATATTTTCACGGGTCCCGGTAACCCACCGCCTCACCACGGTTGCTTTAAGATCCCATTTTGTCGCTAGCGACGATTTTGTGAAAATCGATTTCCTAGCACAATGGGCGGTTTTCTCCTCGGGAATTGGAGTCTTTGGCGGAAATCGAGCCGATTTTCACTTCCGCCTAACCGATCGAGTGATTTGCTGTTAGTCGTAGTAAGCGAATGACTTGCTACCGACCATTGTCGACTCTTTAACTAACACAATCAAGTACGATTACGCAAGTTTCTATTTCCGCTTCCGGTATCGCGCAAAAGACGTTCGTGAAGCAAGGGCAGAAGAGGAGCCCGAGCAAGCGGACGGAGAACTGATCCAAAGCTAACCGAAGATAACCGATGGAGAAGTCATTGAGATTGAAAGGCGACCCAGTTCCATTGTACTCCGGCGAGACTAGAATCAGACCAGACGGATGCGATTACATCGAATCCGTCTGGCGATATGTTCTCGGCATGAATGTTTATACGTGTATTACGATTTGCCGTTGCGGCGGGCGATGCGGCTTCGCGGCACTCTGGGGAAGCACCGGCTTTAAGTACAGCGGCACAGGCCGTGCCCTCGGGATACTTCAAAATATGGTGCTCCTTAACGATCAAAGCCCTTCGTAATGGAATCATCATCAGGATACCGAGCAAGCCGCCCAGCACGGCGACCATCATGACTCGCGTCACTTCCAGATCAAAACCGAGGATGAGAATTGCCGGCATCGTGACCCCGACGCCAAAGGCGATCGATTCACCCGCGGATCCCGCCGTCTGGGTGATGTTGTTTTCAAGAACGGTGGAATCGCGCAGCCCGAGCTTGGACAGTGCTCGAAAGAGAGCTAGCGAGATGACGGCGACCGGTATTGAAGCGCTCACGGTCAAACCGACTTTAAGCGTGAGATAAAGCGAAGACGCACCGAAAACCATGCCTAGAAAAGTGCCGGTAAGGAGCGCGCGCCAAGTGAGCTCGCGCATTTGAGTCTGCGGAGCGATAAACGATTCGACGTTAGTAGACTCTTGGGAAAGCGGAGCCAGAGAGGGCATCCAGAAATATTGCCAAGATCTCCATGTCTCGGCTAGCGAGGAATTAGCGAGGGAAGACAAAAATCGCCCAACCCATCTTACCCGAGCTCAGCAACCAATTTTCCGCGCTTGCTGGCCAAGGAATGAAGCGCTGCGAAACGGATCCCGCGAAGTGGAGCATGAGTGAGCGGCGAGCGGCTGAAAGCGCGGTTAGCAAGGTGCGAAAAAGGTTGCAATAGATGGAGCCAAAGTTGCACAAAATCATTGTCACAAAAAAATAGAACCAACCCCCCTTATTCGACGAGTAGGCTTTGTGTGTAAAAAGCACACCAAGAAATCATTTGGATAATGGAACGGAGTAAAACCAGAAAGTTTTTACGAAAAAGAGCCAGGAGCGAGAAAACGGTAGCGGCGACTGTCCCCCCAGGTGCTTAAGTTTGCCTGAACCGCAAAACTCCCGCGGAGCTGCTGGTCTGTCGCCGCCACAAACCGCAGTCGCCATCGTGTCGCAGCGTGCTGGGGTGTGGCCTGTCGGCGTTTGGCGCGGCCTGTGCAGCTGGGTATTGGGACTCGCGCTCATGGGTTTGACCATCTGCGCGGAAGCGGGGCCGGAAAACGAGAGTCAAATCTCTATCATCCAGCAGCCCACTTCACCGTTCCGAGTGACTATTATCGAGGAGAATCCGACCTTTGCGTTATTCGGGCGCGATCGGCATTACACAAACGGATTCAAGCTCGCGCTAACATCCTGCCAGCTGGCTGACGAAAGCATCTGGAATGCGCCGGTCCGACTGTTGCGCGCGATTTATGTCTTCAACCGGCCCGGCGATGGGACGGACAACCGTCTGGAGTGGACTCCGGTGGCGCAGGATATTTTTACCCCGCAAGACCATGATCACAAGTTTGTTACTCCAAGCGATCGACCTTTCGCAGGTTGGCTTTACGCCGGGTTTGATTGGATCCAAAACGATAATGACCGGCAGCTCACTTCCTTCGAAGTGCAGGGTGGAATCGTCGGATCCTGGGCCCTCGGTCGCCAGGTGGAAAATAGCTACCATGATATTTTCAATATCAATCGAGTACGCGGCTGGAGAGCCCAACTCGGAAACGAGTTTGGTGCAGTCGGGTTTTGGGACAGAAAATGGCGTTTTGATCATGATCTCGGCAACGGCTATTCCTGGGAAATCATTCCCGGTGTCGAGCTCGCGGCCGGCAACATTTTCACCTACGCAGGCGTGAACGCGCTGCTGCGATGGGGTCGTGGCTTGAAATCCAATTGGGGGCCCGACATGATTCGTCCGGGCTACTCGGGAACATCGTATTTCTCTGCTGCGCGCGGCGGTGTTCCGCTCGGGTTCGACATTTACCTCGGCACCCAAGGACGACTGGTGGCGCAGAATATTTTTCTCGATGGAAACACTTTTCAAAATAGCCGAGGCGTCGACAAAGAAATCGCTGTGGGCGACGCTTTGGCCGGTATCGAGGTATTTTACAAGGACTATCTGCGGGCGGGTTTCACATTTTTGCTTCGTTCCAATGAGTTTACGAAACAACGCGGGCCTGATACGTTCGGAGCTTTTTACCTTTCATTGGCCTACTGAACGATCGATGGGGCTGGGTCTGTGTTATCAAAAAGCAGAAGAGCCGTCGAAAATCGGACGCGCTGAGGATACCCAAGCCTAGAAAAATTGTGAATAAGCGGCGAGCAAAGTGCGTCTGTTAAACCGCAGGGCGAGTCACCCTGCGAGCTAACCAGGGGTCGCCTCGGTAGCAAAGCCGGGGCGGCTCTTTTTTTGTTCTGCCGCTGCGATCATCGGGACCAGCATCACCGGACGAACTCGGGCTACGGAAGCGCTAGGATGCCCCAGGAGCGCTCGGGGCGAGTGTCCGCTATCATTGAAAAAGCCCGGTAAAAGCTGGATACTCCTACCGGGCAGCTTTTATGGCGTTTTCGAAAGTCGTCGCCGGCGGGAGAGTTTCGCCGGCGGCTCATTCGTTTTCGCATCGGATGTACCTAATCGGCCGAGTTCTGGCAAGATTAATTTACGGCAGCCTGTGAATGCCTCAAGAACATCTCGGCTATCAAGTACCAGACCGGGTAGCCGATCATGATACCAACTGCCAACGTTGCCATAAAGTAGTCTGCCAAGGTTAGCTTTCTCATCCTTCAGCTTGGATGCTTGGACAACCGACTTGCAATCACTCAACGGGATTAATTTTCGCCGGTCGGTCCCTTCAACCGAAATGACCTTCGGGAATCCTGCCGCGATCTCAGGCTCCAGGCTAAGTCCGGCGACGGGGCTTATGGCTTGTGAATATCTTCCCATTCCGGCGCAGCACACGCAACTTTGAAAAGAGCTCAACCGCAAAGCGCGCGTGCTGCTCGATGGCGCTCTCTTCCGGAATTCGCAGCCCGTGTAGCACCTCTTCGAATACTCCTGCACGCAACAACGCCGCGACGACGCTGCGGGCGCGGTCCGGGTTTTTAATTCTCCAGTTCTCGACGGGAGCCCAGCGGGTAAGGTATTGCGCATGATATTGGTGCTGGTCGCTACGACTTCTTTCTCGTAGCGGCGGCCAAGTTCAGGAAAGCGATGAGCATCCCTGGTGACGACGCGATAGAGCGCTAGTTGCTCTTCCGAGAGCAGATGGCGAAGATAGTCTCTTCCAGCGGCAGCCAGACCTCGTTTCGGACTTTCTTCAAACCAAGTAAATCTGGAAGCGGGTGACGCATCGTCTCGCTCCGCTGGAATGGAACTGTCGGCCCGACATGCAGCCTGCACGACTGCGCTAAACAGTTCATCCTTATTTTCAAAATGGCGGTAGATCGTCTTGAGCGACACTGCCGCCGACTCTGCGATTCGGTCCATTGAAGCCGGAGCGTACCCATTCTCTTGCGTTCCATCAGAGCCGCCTTCGGATTGTCATCGGACCATTTCTTCAAATCTAACCTCTATAAAATATTCTATAGAATCTTTCGCTTGACGAAGCATCAGACAACGATCATTGTCTAATAAAGGAAAACGATCGTTGTCAATAAAAGCGTATGAATAACCAGCCAACAAGCAAAAAACCGAGAATTCTCATCCTCGGTTCCACCGGACGCACCGGGAAGGCGCTAATCGGGGAACTGGAGCCGAGGTCTGAGTCGCTCCAGATAGTCTATTCCTCACGCAATCGCGGGCAGGTCGACGCATGGCGCCAAGAAGGCAAAGACGCCGTCTTCCTGGATCTCAATGATGCCAGAACCTTTCCGGCTGCCCTGACCGGGATCGACCGCCTCTTCCTAGCAACCGGGTATACGGTGGAGATGGTCCATCAGGGTAAGACGATCGTCGATGCCGCAGCCGACGCCGGTCTGCAATTTATCGTGCATCTAGGCATCTTCGGCAACGGCCGCATGACCGATCCGCATTTCGCCTGGCATGAAATGGTTGAGCGGTATATCGAGGGCAGCGGTGTGGCGTGGAGCCACATCCATCCGCACTTCTTCATGGACAATTTGCTAACCTCCGTTCCGGTCGTGACCGGAAAGTTTTACTGGTTCATAGGAGATAAGCGTGTGGGATGGATTGCAGTGGACGACCTTGCCGCAGTGTCTGCGCACGTCTTGGCCGAAGGTCCGGAAAAGCATGCAAGGAAACAGTATTGGCTGTCAACGGAAGTAATGAATGGTACCGAGGCTGCCGCCGAGATCACAAAAGGCTTAGGTCAACCGGTCGAGAGTGTCGTGCTAACGCCGGATGACTTGGTCGCTCAGGTTACTTCCGGTGCGATGCAATTACCTTCGTATGTTGAAGCCAATTACGGCGCGAGCATGCTCGAGTGGATTCGGCAGACCTACGATGGCCGAATGGATTTTGGGGCGATTACGACCACCACGGTCGAGGATCTTACTGGGCGTAAACCCCTGATCTTGCGTGAGTGGGTCGTGCGTTATCGCGATTCAGTTTTGGCGGTTGGCGCGCAAGCCGGTTACGGGCATCACAGAGGATTGGAGCACGCCTCGTAACTGTAGCGAACTGAGAACATAAACGGTTCGAACCGACAACATCCACGGTTTTGGAACCACATTAAGTGAGAATAAGAGCTCTCCCAAAACCACATTACGTGAGAATGCCGCGAACGATTCAGCCGAAAGAATGTCAATCAGAGGGGACGGCAGCTCGGGCATAGCAGAGTTGTTTCTAGTTAAACGCTGTTAAGAATTCTGGTTCTGTCTAGTTCGAAACTGATTTGCCGAGTGGAAAGCGCATAGCTTGGCCGAGGGTGCAGCTGCTTCTGTGCTAGCGGCAGCTTATGGCCTATGGGATCACCCTTTGCCAGGATGGTATGTCGATGCCGATTCCTTGCCTCAATAATCCCTTGATGTCAAGATATAGCCATGTCGAAACCCGCTACTTCCACGCGCCCTGGCGTTCATGTTTGGCTCATTCTGATGAAGGCGTACGGAGCAATTCAAGCAGTGGCTGCTAAAAGCATCGCGGATTCCAATCTTTGCCCATCGGACTTTCAGATACTGGAGATTCTGTTGTACAAAGGTGCTCTGCCCGTCAACACGATTGGCCGCAAGATCATGCTGACTAGCGGATCTATTTCAACCGCTGTGGATCGGCTTGAAAAGCGGAAACTGGTGCGTCGGGATCCGTCAGTCGATGACGCCCGCGTGATTTATGTTTCTCTTACCGGCACGGGCCACGCGTTGATCCAGCGAATTTTCTCGCGGCATGCTCAACGGATGGAGGACGTGTTCGGTCCATTGTCCGACGAGGAACGGCTATTGTTGGAAGAACTTCTGAAGAGAGTTGGCAAACACGCAGAATCACTGGGGGCGCCACAGGGCGGAATAAAAATACCTTGACGTCAAGATAATCAATGGAAACGGTACGCTAATAATAACGACAATCTTTTCCACGCTTCTCCTCCTTGGCCTCGTTGTGTTGCGCCGTTTCCGGGATCAGGGGCGTCTGGCCGGAATGACTATGAGCTGCGCGATCGCATCGCCTGCGAGGGTGAAGTAGAAGCGAAGCTCGGATGGCTCGTACCTTTTATTTGTAGAGCCAAGGCTTATAGGCAATCTCGATGTTGTATCCGTCTGGGTCGCCGATGTTTGCCGCGAAGTAGTCGGCACGCCATTCGGGCCGAAGGCTCGGCTCCTTGTTTGAGGTAGCTCCGGCGTCTGTCGCCGCCTTGTAGCTGGCCCTGACAGCGTCCGCGCTCTTGGCGGTGAAAGCGACGTAAAGGTCTTTGGCGACTTCGCCATTCTTCAGCCAAAAGCCCGGCTCGCCATTGATGGCGAAACCGTGCAGTTGATCGAACTTGTAGGGCATGTCGATGCCAAGCGGCTCAAGCAGCTTCTTGTAAAATTCGCTCGACCGTTCCAGGTCAGAGACGGGGAGGTAAATATGGTCAATCATGGCTTTCCTCTTATCGTTTGACTTTGACAGCCCCGATCAGGGCTCTGCTAAATCCTGATCCGGCAAGTTAGTCTGCCGGGGTCAGCGCACCTCGGCGAAGCAGTCGCGAATCTCCTTGGCGTGCAACGCTGGCTCCTCCCAGGCGGCGAAGTGGCCCCCGGTCCAGGATGAGGGTGAAGTAGGTGATGGCGTCATTGGGCATGGATTTCTTCTCCGTCAGCCGACACCTTCAACAATGAGTCCGTGATAGATCGCCCCGTGTTTGCGGTGCTTGGCGACGTTTTGGTAGGCCTCGCTGTAACACCAATCCTTGGCGGCTTTTACGCTCGGGAATTTCACAATGACCATTCCCTCAATCGGATCACCTTCAAGGACTTCGTGTTTTCCATCGGCTACGAGCACTTCGATAGGATGATCCTTCATCGTTTCTTTGATTCCAGTCCGATATTTTTCAAGCTCTTTTTGATCGATGGTTTTAATTCTAGTGAAGACAACGTATGCGGACATGATCGTTCTCCTGCTTTGTTAATCGATTACCGAAATTCCAATGAAAACCCTTGGGCCGTAGCCCGCGTTGTTAACTAAGAAGGCGTTTTACTTGTTGCCGCCATTCGCGAAGATGATTTCTCCCGTGAGCCAGCCCGCATCATCCGACGCAAGAAATACGGCCACGCGCGCGATGTCCTCAGGTTGGCCGACGCGGCCCAACGGCGTACTGGCGATTATCTGTTTCTTAAACTCCGTTTCCATGACGCCAGCCGCGTGCGCACCCTCCGTTTCAGTTCCACCGGGACTGAGAGCGTTAACGCGGATTTTCTTGGGGCCGAGCTCTTTTGAGAGCACGCGCGTCAAGCCATCGACAGCGCTCTTTGACGCCACGTAGATCGAAAGGGTCGGGTCGGCAGCGACACTCTCCGTCGATCCAATGTTGATAATGCTGCCGCCTTCCGCACCGAAGGCCGGCAAAGCGGCTTCGATCATGAGGAACGTGCCAAGCACATTCGTATTGAACTGACGGTGAAACTCCTGCTCGCTGAACTGCTCGAAGGGCGCAAACGAGAAGACGCCCGCGTTGTTCACGAGCACATCCAGGCGGCCGAAGGCTTTTTTCGCCTCCGCGACGAGGCGTTGCGCGTCGGACCTCTGCGCCACGTCGCCTTGCGCGGCGATAGCTCGCCCGCCTTTGCCGGTGATCTCGCGCACCACCCGTTCCGCGCCCGCTTGATCGCGCGCGTAATTCACGATCACCGCCGCGCCTTCCGCTCCGAAAGATTTTGCAATAGCCGCTCCGATTCCTTTTGAAGCGCCTGTCACTATCGCAACCTTATTGTCGAGCCGTTTCATGATGGTCCCTTTCCTGTTTGACTTACCAACGCCCAACGGCGGCGTCTTAGTTCCGTCGATCGCACTACACCTCCGATAGTGGCACAACTTATGATATCAGTCAATATCAAAAATATGGCAGCAAGGGTGTTATTTACGTAAACTATTGATAATGAACGATGAATGGTATTCATTACGGTAACGGTAGATATCAAACAACTTGAAAAGTTTGGAGGTTCCGACCATAATCAGAGAGAGGGGCGGATGGTGAACAATGAAGACCAAGAAGGGCGAAAAGGAGAAGCTGAGGATCAAAATCCTGGAAAAGGCGATTGCCTATTTCAAGGTTCACGGCACCGGCGGTGCCGGCATCGCCGATCTCATGAAGCACGCCGGCCAGACTACCGGCGCGCTATACAGCCACTTCGAGTCGAAGGATGATCTGTTCGCTCAAGCCGTTTACCACGAGCTGGAGAAGCTCGAATTCTACCTGTTTCAGATTTTCAGGCGCGAAGGTAAACACGCACTACAGGCCATGATCGAGCAGTATTTCGCCGAAGACACTTTTCTGGAGATCGGTGACGGATGCGTCTTCGCCTCGCTCAGCACCGACATGCAGCGTGCCGCGCCCGAGTACCGCAAACGATTTGAAGACTACATCGTCCGCATTTACGAGCTTTTCTCCGGCGCCATACATGAGCAGTTTCCCACGCTCTCCAAAGAGGAGTGCCATGAAAAGGCCCTGCTCCTTTATTCGAGTCTGGTCGGAACGATGCTGATGGCCCGGACGATGAAGGATGTGAACCTTGCCTATCAGGTTCTGGCGGCTGGAAGAAAGGCTCTCATCGAGGGCTACGTCGCGTCCGAGAACCGGACCCCCATCCGAGCAACCGCCCTCGTGAACGCATAACCGCCGTCCCGATTCGATAGGACGTGATCTCCCCAGCATCAAGGCTTCCTACCTTCATCGGCCTGGACAGTTGACAATCGTGCGGGTGGAGCCACGGACTCCCGAATTTGCCACAAGCTCGCCACAGCGCCTCAAAGAGGGAAACAGAGAACGGCGGAATTCTGCGGGTTTCAGCGGAGGAGCATAATGTGGCGAAAGCGGCGGGCTTTACTGCACTACGGAAAACAAATGTCGGCTAAGTCGGACTCCCAGTAGCAATGGAACGAAAAGTTGCGCTAAGCTTGTAGTAGGGCGTACTCGATTATCCCCCGAATAAGGATTTGAGGTTGTCCTGTTTTTCGGCCTGGACCGCTCTAATAGCGGAGCAGACGAACAGGACATGCCTGTAGACTTCCTCACCGACGAACAAGCGCGCCGCTACGGCCGCTATAATGCGGACCCAACTTCCGCCCAGCTATCTCGATACTTTTACTTAGACGACGCGGATCACCATGAGATCGCAGTCCGGAGGGGTGACTACAATCGCCTGGGCTACGCCGTCCAGCTATGCACAGTCCGTTTTTTGGGAACGTTCCTTCCAGAGCCGACTGCAGTACCGCATGTGGTGATCAATCACCTGGCCAAGCAGCTCGGTATTGCAGCGCCATCTTGTCTGGCCCGTTACCGGGAAAGAGCCGAAACTCACCCGCGCATGCCACTGAGATTCAGCGCCGACATGGCTACCGAGATTTTCATGAGCAGCCGGAACACTTTCGTCTTATCCGGTGGCTCTACACTCGAGCCTGGGTCAGTGCGGAGCGACCGATCGCGCTGTTCGACTTGACCACCGCACGGCTGGTCAAACAAAAGATTTTGCTGCCGGGCGTGACAACGCTTACACGCTTGGTCGCGAGTGTCCGGGATCGGGCGGCGGGTCGGCTATGGCGCATTCTGGCTGAATTACCGAGCCCATTACAACGCCGCAGGTTGCTCTCCTTGCTCCAGCCGGCTGAGGACGGCAACCGCTATTCTCTTCTGGACCGATTGCGTCGCGCACCGACCCGAATCAGTGCGGCGGGAATGTTGGACGCGCTGGATCGGCTTTCGGAGTTCCGCGCCCTGCGGGTGGAGGATCTCGATTTGGCTCAGGTGCCTCCTGGGCGGCTCCGGACATTGGCTCGGTACGCTGCGCTTTCTAAAGCCCAGGCGATCCAACGGATGCCGGACGAGCGTCAAATTGCAACTCTCCTGGCATTTGCCCGGGTCTATGAATCGGTTGCTCAAGATGATGCTGTAGATCTCTTACATCAATTCATTGGCACAAAGCTGCTTCGCGCCGAGCATACCGGCGAACGTGAACGATTGCGTACCCTCCGCGATCTAGACGCTTCAGCCCTCCGCATGCGCGAAACGTGCCTGATCATCCTCGATCCAATGTATGCCGACGCTGAGCTACGCGCTGCTATTTTTGCGCGAGTCCCGCGAGAGCAACTAGAAAAGGACGTCACAACCATTGCCACTTTGAGTCGCGAGGACAACGACAACTACTACGAGCATCTTAGCAATCATTACGGCCAGGTTCGTCGTTTCCTTCTTAGACTGCTCAAGGAGATCCGTTTTGAGGGTAACCGCGCAGGCCAACCTGTTTTGGAAGCGCTGGAGTTTCTGAGCCGATATGAAGAGAGCTCCAAGGCAATCCTTCAAGACGCACCGCGAGGACTGTTGACTCGGCCTTGGCGGCAGTTGGTGGAGCGGTCAGATGGAAGTCTGGACCGAAAATTCTATACCTTTTGTGTTTTAGAGCGTCTGCACGATGGCTTGCACAGGCGGGATGTATTCCTAACCCGCAGTGAGCGCTGGGCAGATCCGCGAGCCAAACTGCTTCAGGGACAGGCTTGGGAGGCGGCGCGCCCTTCGGTTTGCCGGGCCCTGGGCCGAGAACTGTCAGCCGACCGAGAGATTGAAGCCCTCTCAAAGCAACTCGACGAAGCCTACCGTCGCACTGCGGCGATGCGCCCTTCCATTGAGGACCTGCGGATCACGCAGATCAACGGTAAAGATCGACTCGCTCTTACTCCACTGGACAAACTGGATGAGCCTCCCAGCCTGTTGAGGCTGAAAGACCAAGTAGGCTCGTTGCTTCCGCGTGTCGATCTTCCGGATGCCATTCTCGAGATTCACGCCCTGACGGGCTTTGCCGACGAGTTCGCCCACATCAGCGAAGGCCGAGGGCGAGTCGAGGATCTGACCTTGAGCATCTGCGCAGTTCTCGTAGCGGAGGCCTGCAATATCGGCCTGGAGCCCTTGGTGCGCCCGGAAATACCAGCTCTAACGGCGGCGCGACTAGCCTGGGTGCAGCAAAACTACATCCGAGCTGAAACTTTGATTCGCGCGAACGCCCGTCTGGTCAAGGCTCAAGCCCACATTCCCCTGACGAAGGCTTGGGGTGGCGGCGAGGTCGCATCAGCGGATGGACTCCGGTTCGTGGTTCCCGTGCGCACCCTCCATGCCGGTTACAACAGCAAATATTTCCATGTGGAGCGCGGGGTGACCTACTACAATTTCACCAGCGATCAGTTTTCCGGCTTCCACGGCATCGTGATCCCGGGCACGCTCCATGACTCTCCTTATGTCTTGGACGGTTTGCTCGAGCACCAGACCGAACTGCAGCCCCGGCAACTCATGACCGACTCGGCAGGATATTCCGACATCGTCTTTGGACTCTTCTGGCTGCTGGGATTGCAGTTCAGTCCTCGCTTGGCTGAGCTCAGAGAGGCTCGATTCTGGCGAATCGATTCCAAAGCGAACTATGGCGTCCTAAATGGGCTGGCCCGCCATCGAGTCAAAATCGCTCTGATTACCCAGCACTGGGACGATCTCCTCCGGATAGCAGGCTCTCTCAAAATGGGAACCGTTCGAGCTTCGGAACTCATCCGCAGTCTGCAACGAGGCGGCCGAGCCTCTACCCTTGGGCGTGCCATCGGCGAATTAGGCCGCATCCCCAAGACCTTGCACCTGCTCAACTTTATCGCCGACTCAAACTACCGACGGCACATCCTCAACCAGCTGAATCGCGGTGAGCGACGTGGCCGGCTCTCGCGGAAGGTGTTTTACGGCCAGCGTGGAGAACTTCGGCAACGGTACCGGGAGGGTCAAGAAGACCAGTTGAGTGCCTTGGGCCTGGTTGTCAACGCCTTGATTCTATGGACGACTCGGTATATGAACGCGGCTGTTAATCACCTGCATGCGACCGGAACCGATGTAAAGAAAGAAGACCTCGCTCGACTTTCACCCCTCGGTCACAAGCACTTCAACGTGTTGGGTCGCTACCACTTCACGGTTCCGGAAGAGGTCTTAAGGGGCGACTTGCGGCCGCTCCGTATGCCAGAGGAAGCCGACGAAGAGCTACAGATCGCTTAGCGCAACTTTTCGTTCCATTGCTACCGGGAGTCCGTAACTCCGATGTCTCCGAGACATTCTGCGCATTGCTGTTGCTTTCGCGAGTAGAAATCGTCGGAAGCCTCCGTATGCCTTGCTTGAACTCGACGCTTTGTGAGGTTAAACGGCGCTGTTTGGCTGGCGAAGGGTATCCGCCTTTATAGGTGAAACCGCAAGTTATTCATCAGGCGAAGCAGAGAGCCTTAAAACTCGAAGCGAAAGCCTGTGAATAACTGCGGCGAAACGCTAGGTCGTCGCTGCTCGCCGTTGATGGGCTTGCGACATTGGCGGCGCCACATGACGCGCAACCTGCCCGTCAACTGACCGGTCGGAAGCTTACTCGCAGCTTTTGGCCCTTGGCTGACGCGGGCGTATATATTCCGCAATCAACTTTCATTATCCCCCGTCATTGGGCAGGGAACGCAAACTGTGTCCTCACAAAGACGGCAAATAGTGTACGCGTGCAGCGAGTCCCTTTTAATTCCAATGAGCAATTTTTCGAGCAACAGGACCAGCTGCTCTCGCTCGCAACGAGAAAGCCGTTTAATCGCTTGCTCGAGGCCCGTCCTTCGGTTAGCGAGCAATTTGATACGGCGGTTTTGACCGGAGACTGTCAAATGAAGGGCAACAGTACGGCCATCTTTGTTTGGTCTTCGCTGGACAAGGCCATCTGCCTCAAGGCGGTCGACGAGCCGGACGGTGCCAGGATGTGACATTCCGAGCACGCGGGCGAGGAAATCGATAGACAGACCAGGTTCATGACCAATCACGCAGAGCGCCGCCGGGGTGCAGCCACCATGAGCAACATGCCTCTCGGCGGTCTCTAAAATGTCGTCGGCCAGGCCCAGCGCGATTGCTCCCAGCAAATTAGCGGTTCGAGCAAGAGACATTGTCTGAGAATATGCACCGTACATACGTGGTCAAACCGGATAAGATACTATATGCCGCATGCATATTTGACCTTTCTGAAGTTCTTTTAGGAATATCTGCTGGTATCAGCGACTCACAGGAATCGCAGTTCGACGATGTAAATCGTCGACTCATCCGAACTTAACCCCCGTTTAATTAAGGATAGTAATTCAGTATGAAACCAAAATTCAACTTGCTTGTCTGTGCGACCATTGTCGCGACGCATTGGGGAGTCACCGCGAATGCGCAGGTTGGCTCGGAAGGCTCGGCCGTGTCCGGGGCCGTTTATACGATGACCAACGACGCCTCAGAAAACAGTATCCTCGTCTACAGTCGAAATTCGAATGGTCTACTTACCTTTCGAGGACCGGTTTCGACTCATGGCAGGGGTTCGGGAGGAATTCTCGACCCACTCCAATCGCAGGGATCCCTGGTCCTGAGCCAAGATCGCTCGTTCCTCTTTGCCGCTAACCCTGGCAGCGGGACCATCACCACATTCCGGGTCGTTCCGTCCGGTTTGGCGTTTGTTGGCGAAGCCGACTCCGGCGGAGCGGAGCCAATCAGCATCGCCATGCACGGCGATCTGCTCTACGTTCTGAATACGGCGAGTATCACGGGTTTCCGCATTCTGGGAGACGGAAGGCTCAGTGCGATAGCGTCGTCCACTCGGTTCTTAGCAAGGGTCGGGGGGCGAGACCTTGGCGCCTCGGACATCGCTTTCAATCCAAATGGAAGCTTCATTGCCGTGACCGAAAGGGTGGCTAACCAAATCGTGGTTTTTCCCCTCCAGGCTGACGGTACCACGGGGACTCCGGTTGCAAACAATTCGAACGGTAACACGCCGTTTTCAGAAGCATTTACTCCCGCCGGTGTTTTGGTCGTTGCCGAAGCCGCTGGCGGCGGACCCGGAGGCGGTTCTGCGGCTTCCTCTTATGCGATCGCAAATGGCGGAACGCTCCAGGTCATTAGCGGATCAGTGCCGTCGCAGGGCGCAGGGGCTTGCTGGAACATCCTGACGAGGGATGGAACATTCGGCGTCCTGACAAATGCCGGTTCCAGTAACGAGACTCTGTTTTTGGTGTCTAATACCGGACAGCTAAGCTTTCACAGCATCACCTCAGCCGGACCAAACACGGCCCCCCTAGATACCGCTTTGACTGCGGATGGCTTATTCCTTTATACACTGGATGGCGGAGCTGGATCAATCAGCGAGTTTCGCTTTGATGAAAGCAGTGAAACCTTGACTCTGCTCGGGAGGATCTCGGATGGCCTCACCGCAAACAGTGGGCTACAGGGCCTTGCGGCTCATTGATCCACCTGAAATCTGAACTAAGCCACTCCAAGGGCCCCGGCCGGCTTTGCCCGCCGGCCGGTCGGGGGCAACAGCAGGTCGCTCGCGACATATTTCCATGAAATGTCTATCTCCTAACCGGGGGACTCGCGACCTATAAGGCAGGTCATCGTGATGGGTGGGATCCGAGGAAGCCGGTTGGCTAGACAAGAAGAACCCGTAATACCCGTGGAACCCTCAGCAGCTAACAATAATCAAACGTTCGACCTTGGCGATAGGCCGACATTCTACGTGGTAATCATCTACCAGGACATCTCAGCGGGGAGGCGGGCAAAGCATTTCTACGATAGGGTGGTTCAGGCGCTCACTGACGAATACAACTTTAGCTTGGAAGTTTGGAACTTCCAGGTACTCGCACTTCCGGAGATTGGGAATTCGGTTGCGCAAGCTACCGCCCAGGCAGACTGCGTGATTCTTTCAATGCACGGCCAAGCTCAGCTTTCTGTCCAGATTAGAGATTGGATTGAAAGATGGTCCGGATTAATCGCCGATTATAAACCCGCGCTGGTCGCGCTACTCGATCAACCAGAAACGAGGCGTGGCACGGTACCATCCGCACTGGACTATCTACGCAGTGTAGCCGACAGAGCCGGGATCGACTTTTTTACTCACACTGTTTTTTGTCGGTCTGCAAACTGGAAAGTAGCCGAATATGGCTTCATGGACTTATGTCGTTCAAGCGAACAGAACCGCTCGTCTTACTAGGGCCCGCACTCTATGCGACTTTCCACTCCTGATCGGCGAGATATTACGTCGGTCAGACCTCCGCTTGCGGCGGCAGTCTAGACGCCGCGCGCGCATTCGAAAAATCCGTGTTTGCTTTTTAAGGGAGGGGCAATTACGGCCTCGAAGGTGGTTTGATCCGCAGCGCCGTGAAAACCGGCGACGGCCTTACATTGGCAGAAGACGAGCTGGGCCAATTAACATGGCCCTGATCACTCGCAAGGATTTCTTTCTGTATCGGCGGTCGGTCATCGTCTACCGCCTCCCGTCCTGAATCCCCTTGAGCATTTCGCGTTGAGCGTCTTCCAAAGCGGCTGGCGGACTGCAGCGGCCGCAGTTGCCAAGCTCAAGGGCAGCGGCCACCGACGTCCAGAACCTGCCCATCTGCGGAATGTTCGGCATTACTTCTCCTTCGTCTACGCACCGCTTCATTTCACTGAGCAGTGGGTTGTTTCGGGAGAGTTCATCGTATAGCGAAATCATCGCCGGGATTCCAATCGGTTTGACATGATCCAATGCGCACAAGCTCTCCTTGGTGAAGGCGTATTTCTCCAGGAATTCCTTTGCGAGGTCTCGATTAGGTGAGCTGCGATTGATATAGGCAACCTGAACACCAACGAAGGCTTTGCCCAATTTACCGTTTATGCCGGGCATCGGCACCACGCCAAAATCGATTCCGCTCTTCATGAGATTGGGCCAATCCCAAGGTCCGGAGATCATCATTGCTAGCTTGCCTTGAGCCATTAACTCTTGCGGTATGTCGCCGCTCGAAGCCATTCTGGGCATGACACCAGTATCGATGAGGTGGACGATCGCAGATAATCCCTGGACTGCTCCCTCCGACGCCACTCCGACGTTGCGAGGATCGTATCCATCGGCTGTTTTTCCAAAAATATAACCGCCGCCGCTAGCCAAGATGCCCCACGAATAATAGGGACTACTGTAATCCCAGAGAATTGAGTTCATGTCCGGGTGCTCTGACTTGAGTTTCTGGTGAAAAGGGATGAGATCGTTGATTTGAGTAGGCGGTGCGCCGTTCACCAGCTTTTTATTGTAGATCAAGCCAATCGCTTCGAGGCTAATTGGATATCCCCAGAGCTGCCTGCGATGACGCACGGCATCCCAGGCCATCTGATAAAATTGCTGCTTATAGGCGGCCGTCATCTCGATCGGGGCGATTATGCCGCCATCTGCCCACTCGCCCACCTTATCGTGCGCCCAAATAACAATGTCGGGCCCTTTGCCTGCTTGGGCCGCCAACGGAAAATTATCGGTAATCTTCTCCGGTGTTTCGATCCGTACCGGAATCCCGTAATCCTGTTCGAACTTGTTGGCGACCAGTTGCATGGCGGAAGCGCGGTCGGCGTCCATCCAGATCAACAGTTGACCGTCGGTCCAGCCGCTAGCAGTATGGACCGCCGCAAGGAGCAGAACCGTGATCAGATTTCGGCTCATGGCCAGAAACTTTATGAAAGAAATCTTACTTCTCCGGTCAGGCGAAAAGAGCGGTTCGATAAAGCCCCTCCGGCAGCAGGCTGAGCGCCTGCGCCATCAAAGATAATTTTGACCTCGTGTCCACTTTCCATCATCTGGTACCCACCCATTAGGCTTGCCAGATAGATGAGCGTCCTCGTGATCGAAATATTCCCGAGACGCTTGTGTGACTCAGCGCAGAACCCTATGGCTCTTCATTCTTCTTTACGGGAGGCTGACTACTGGACAGTACGGTCCTTCTTCGTCCCGTTTCCACGAAGAGCCAGTTTTCTCTTTCTCAGCCATGCTAGTGAAATGATATTGAAATCATCCTTTGCCCGGCTCACCGCTAGGAGAATTGGAGTTCCGTTTCCCCTGGCCCACTTTTTCTTGAGAAAAGTTGTAAGGAAGCCGCCTTATCCCGACACATAAAGAAAGAGATCTACTGAATGGTCGGTGGAAAGGCGTTCTTAGGTCCGGCGTGTCCCATCGGATGTTATTCAGGAGCGTGGGAACTAAGCCATTAGCCAAGTCCGCCGGAAAGTCGAAATGGTCGTTCGTCACACGGTCCTTGCCATCATTGTCGGTAAAACGGACCGTGACTTGTCCGGTGGACGTCTCGATCGACATATCGATAGGATTAGGGAATGATGGGCCCCTCTGTACGTGGTGATCGCTGATCAGTCGAAAGACGCCGTTTTGCGAATAAACCGTGGTCTCGTCATCGATCGAGCCGTCCTTGAAGCGGAACACGATGCGGGAATTGATCCGATCTCCATGCGGGACTTGAACGAGATCACCCGTTGCGATCGCGGTACCCTCCAGTGTGCGCACCAAAAGAAAGCCATGGATTGTACCCTCCCTGTGGCGCACGGCTACTGGCTCGGCCGACATCACGCGACAAGTCAGTAGGAGGAGGAGCAGCCATGTCCAGTTGCCAAGGGAAAGACGGCGGAGCGCTGAGTTTAGAAAAGGGAGTTCCGTTGCCATGCGCCAAAGAGAGAATCGACCAATTCCCGGCGGATACGAACGGGCAGCGCTTGTTTATCGGCGCTCTCGGAAATGGCTCCACCGAAAATATCGATACGAGGTTCGGAGAGCGCACTCATTAGATTAAAGGATGGGAGTAGTCGTACGCGCATCCGTAATAGTAGGGGTGAACGTCCGTGCTGAGTCTAAATGTCGCGTTGCCCTTAACCGTCGGAATAGAGATCGGTTTGTAAAGCGGCTTTCCAATGATTAAAAACAATTTTCCTTGCCTGCGTAAGATGGGCCGGCATTCATTCGGCCGCGCATGTACGGATCAAGAGAGAGGTAAATCGTCCGCAGCAGCATCTGGCCGGGACCGGGCTTGGGAATTTCGGTCTCGGTAAGTTGGAAATTGTCCGGCGAGGGCTCGCCGCTAGGGCGCGAAGAGAGCAGAATCTGGTGGTTCTTTGTCGGCTCTTGCGTTTCGGGCGTATCGGTGGGCCGAGGTTTCATCAACTTGATTTTTTGAGTTCTCCGTTGTTGTTGTTGAAGCGGTGAAAGTTTTCGGCCAGCACTAGAGGTACGTCGGGCGTTTCTTTCTTACTCAGCGCCCGACGCAATTTTGCCAAGGCGATATTCTGGAGTTGGCGGATTCGCTCGCGCGTAACCCCAAACTTCTTACCCACTTCTTCGAGGGTCTTCGGTTTGCCACCATCTAGTCCGAACCGCTGGAAGATTATCTTGCGCTCCCGGTCGTCAAGAACCTCAAGCAAGTCGCTCACCTCGTCGCGCAGGTTCTTGTCTCTGAGCAACTCGAACGGCGTTTGCGCATCTTCATCCCCAACAATCTCACCAAATTCCGTCGAGTCGTCATCGCTGATCGGTGCGTCCAACGACGCGGGCCGAATCGAGGCCGTCTTTAATTGAGAAACTTTGCCCCGGGAGAGACCGATCTCTTCCGCCAACTCGTCGTCGGTCGGTTCACGGCCAAGTTCTTCACTCATCTGCAAAGAAACTCGGCGTATCTTGGAAATTTTGTCCACCAAGTGAACCGGAAGCCGAATCGTCTTACTCTGATTGTCCAATGCTCGCTTGATCGACTGTTTAATCCACCAAGCCGCATAGGTACTCAGTTTTCCGCCCTTTGCCGGATCGAAGCGCTCGACCGCCTTCATCAATCCGATATTGCCTTCCGAAACTAAATCCAACAAAGGCAAACCCAAATTCGCGTAATCATGAGCAATTTTAACGACCAAACGGAGATTGGCCTTGATCATAAGCGCTCGCGCTTGTCGGTCGCCCTTTTTAATGCGCGCGGCCAAATCAATCTCCTCTTGCGGGGTCAGCAGCGGGATCTGCCCGATTTCCCGAAGGTAAATTTTAATGCCCGTATCTGGATCTTCACCGGACATACCGGCAGGAGCGTTCTTTTCTTTGAGATCGATATTCATGTGCTCCTGAAGTCATTTGGGTGCGGTCACATATTGAGCTTCACCGTTACCGAACGACCAGTTTTCCTTAGTGACCTCCACCAAGCTGATGAATACATCCTCGCGCCGCAGAGAAAGACGTCGGTGAAGACCACCTGCTACCGCTTTGTAAAAACGTTGCTTCTGTTCGACGGTTCGCCCTTCGTTTGAGCGTCAATTGAATGAATATGCAATTGCTGGATCGCTGGATGTCGAGATAAGTAACGGTTTTTCTTGATCCGCTGTAAATGCTTTCGTGACGGCTGATTCCGTCGAGGCAAGAAGCGCTCTGAGTTCCTGCAAGGATTGGGAACCGATCTTGAGAAAGAAATTGACGTTGTACTTCCTCCCACAATGGCAAACTGCGAACCAGCTTCCGCCTTCCTGCTGCTGTTAGTTGAAGCACGTGTTGCCGTCGATCCTTACCGGCCGCGGCGGCAACCCATTTGGCCCTCGTCAGCGGACGTAGATTGCGCGTCAACGTGGTGCGTTCCATCCCGACCTTCGCGGCTAGGACCGCGTGGCTTAACTGGCCGGCGCGCTCACTGTTCGCGAGTAACGAATACCGCGTGATGGTGAGGTCCTCGGGAGACAAAAGGGAGGAGTTCGGCGAGCGCTTCGATGCGGTTTGCACGTTGTTGGGTGGGAGTCTTCTCAAACCTATCGACGACCGGCTTTTTTCGAGACGCCTGCATGGCTCGGCGTGCTCGCAGCAGCATAGGCCCGCAAAGCGGCGGAGCCAGTTAACTGCCCGGCAACTGCGGCGCCAGCGATGATTTGCTTTCGATGTTCTCATACCTTTTCCTCTTGTTAGTTGGATGATCTCTGCTCGCCCCCGCGCCCTGGATTACGTTAGGGGGAGACGATCAAACAACTCGATTCCCCGTTTGTGCGCGTCGGGACATAAGTAAGACGCAGAGCGGGTACTCCCTATTCCATAGAGATAAATGGCACTCCACATAGTGACCGGCCTGCTAACCTGGGGTGTTCTCAGAGAGGTCTATTGCGGACTCAAAGGTTGTTAGATGCGCGGCGCCTTCAAAACCGGTGACTGGCCTGCATTGCCAGAAGACGAGATCAGCGGATTCCAATCGGCTTGACATGATCCAACGCGATCAGGCCTGCTTCTCCAGGAATTACGGGATAAACAGCAAATTGGAAAAAGCGTTCATTGGTGTTCAGGTTGCCTTTCTCAATCGCAGCTCGCCGAATCGAGACCTCTTCCCATTTGCGGAATGTTCGGCATTACTTCTCCTTCGTCTTCGCAACGTTTCATTTGACCGAGCAGTGGGTTCTTCCGGAATAGTTCATCGTAGGTGTGTGCTACCTGCCCACCCTCGAAACTTAAGTCCAGCGCCTCATTGATCCGTCGCAAAGGATGATCGCGCCGCAGCCGTTTATCTAGATTGACCCGGTAGCTCCACATCGGCGCTTGCGGATCTCGTTTTCCCATCATCGGAACCAGACTCTACCAGATATGTACCTAAAAGAGATACATGAGTTTAGTCTTATTTGGGCAACGCACCGTTAAGATACGTCCCTTATTGATCCCATCCTAGCGGCCTGTTGCGTGAACGTGGACCGATTCTTTTACCTGGCCATCCGTGTCGGATCTACATAAGCAATCGGCCGAACCCGATCAACCTGGTCGAAGGTGCTACCCCAGAAAGCTTTCTTCACGTTTCGGCTTTGAAGGAAGTCGTGCGGGAAACCGAGCTCGATATTACTCACCTCGTCGAGTAACTGCATTTCTTTCTCTGTGAGAGTCCATCCGAGTGCTGCAAGGCTATCTTCAATCTGTGATATCTTGCTGGTACCGATGATCGGAATGGTACCTTTTTGACGAACCCAGTTTAGGGCGACCTGTG
>Ga0209647_1000618_pt1 | contig 32784 bp, 29 predicted proteins | sample GraSoi_2013_60cm_FD_185827 | JGI IMG/M metagenome (GOLD analysis project Ga0209647, IMG submission 185827) | Grasslands soil microbial communities from the Angelo Coastal Reserve, California, USA - Sample 9_17_2013_60cm (SPAdes) (version 2) | ecosystem: Environmental > Terrestrial > Soil >... | reverse complement strand
CAGGCGAACCTGAATGCGCTGCATCTGACCACGCTGATCGAGAGCGTCAATCGAACCGGAGTTGACGCCAATGCGCATAGCAACGCCGCGCTCTTTACAGGCCGCTACAATCTGTTCCAGCGACTGGCGTCCATTGATCAGATTACCGGGGTTGATACGCACACAATCGATACCCTGGCGAATAGCTTCGAGAGCCAGGGAGTGCTTATAGTGAATATCGGCAACAAGTGGGATATGAATTTGTTTCTTAATTTCGCCAATAGCCAGGGCATCCTCTTCTTCTGGGACAGCCACACGTACAATTTCACAGCCGACATCTTCCAGACGATGAATTTGCGCAACAGTGCTTGCTACATCACGAGTATAGGTGGTGGTCATAGACTGTACGGCAATGGGCGCATCTCCACCTATAGCTACATTGCCAACATGAATCTGGCGGGTTTTCCGTCGCATGATTTCGTTACTCCATTTCGTAGGGACATCTCCTCTACTACCCGACGCTGCTTCTCAAGAACATTCAGCGCTCCCGGGTTGCCCCTACATGATTAGCTTCCCTAGTGTATCAGGCCTCTCACATCAAAGAACGTGATGACCACCATGAGGGTAAGCAGAATTGCCATACCTACAAAATTTATAATGCCTTCAGCTTCTGGTTTTAGACGCTTGCCACCACGTAAAACTTCTATCAATACTAATACAATGCGTCCGCCATCCAAAGCGGGGAATGGTAAAATGTTAATAATCGCCAAGTTGAGGCTCAACACTGCCGTCAAACTTAATAACGGCCACCACCCCTCGCTGGGCACAGTTGACGCTACCTGACCCGTGATATTCACGATGCCAACGGGTCCAGCTAGCTGCACAGGTATTGCGCCTGTGATCATTTGTCCAATTGCCTGGAGGAACGCCGTGGTGGTCTCAAAGGTATATTGTACACCTCTGATCGGTGCTTGCCAGATGGGCAGGCTATCGTACACAAATTTGCCACTGGCCTCAATGCCCATGGCTCCCTGGCCAGCAGGCGGATGTTCACGGGCGTTAACCGTTGTCGTAATTAGTTGAGCTTCACCAGGACGTCGAACCTGGACTTGCACAGGAACGGTTGCGTGCTGGTTGTGGTCATTAACTATTGACGTATTGACGATGCTCGCGAGATCAGAGAAGAACTTGACGGGCTGATTATTTGCGGCAACGATTGTATCTCCCGCACGTATTCCGGCCATTGCTGCTGGCGAGCCAGGAGCGACCTTGCCAATTTGCGGCACGAGATTGGGCTGACCCAGACCGAAGGCAATTGTAAAGAGCACCATGGCCAACAAAACATTCATGGTGACACCGGCAACAAGCACAATCAGGCGTTTACCCGCCGATTTTGCCGCGAAACTATTAGGATCGTAGTTGCCACTCTCATCATGTACATCACCATTTTCACCCGGCATGCGTACAAAGCCACCAATAGGAATAAGGTTGATCGAATAAATGGTATGATTGGAAGCAGGAGCACCGGACGCACTTATACCTCCACTTGTGCCACTAAAAGGCGTTTGCTTGCTGGCTCCATAGGTGTCTTCTTCGTTGCGCATGCCCCCAAACCAGATCACCTCCCAGCCACCTTGCTCCCGCTTGCGTATGCCAACGATACGCGGTGGAAAACCCAGAGCAAATTCTTCTACGCGAATACCCGCCCATTTGGCTGTAATAAAATGACCAAATTCATGCACGAGTACCAGTAACCCAAACATCGGAATGGCGGCTAGCCACGCCCAATTACCCATTATATCTTTCCTTTTAATAATTTATGTAAAGTGTTGTGTATAGAGTGCGCGGGCAGTGCGACGCGCCCACTCACATGCGGCGAGAATGCTTGCCACATCTGGCTGTTCGATGGATTGATGGCGCTCAAGCACGGCTTCGATCAGGTCCGCAATACCTAAGAGTCCAATTTTGCCCGCCAGGAAGAGGGAAACCGCTTCTTCGTCCGCACCCACCAGTACACAAGGATATGTGCCTCCGCGGCGGGCGGCATCTAGAGCCAGACGGAAGCAGGGGAAACGCTCCATGTCGAGTTCTTCGAAATTGAGGCGGCCAACATCTGACCAGTGCAACTCACGCACCAGACCAGTTTGCGCGGTATTCAAGCGCTCAGGATAGCTCAAGGTGTTTAGAATTGGCAGATGCATGCTCGGCAGGCTGGCTTGCATCTTCACTGAACCATCGACAAATTCGACCATTGAGTGAATAATGCTCTCCGGATGAACGACCACAGCGATACGCTCATAGGGAAGAGCAAAGAGCCAGTGGGCCTCAAGCACCTCCAGGCCTTTGTTCATCAACGTCGCCGAGTCGATGGTGATCTTGGGGCCCATACGCCAGGTGGGATGAGCCAGGGCCTGCGCAACCGTCACAGAACGTAGTTGTTCAAGCGTGGCCTGGCGGAATGGCCCGCCCGAAGCAGTGAGCAATAAACGTTGGACTTCAGACGTCTGCTCACCACGCAGGCACTGCCAGACGGCACTATGTTCGCTGTCCACTGGTAGAATTGAGACATTGGCGCGCGCAGCAGCTTGCATCACCAGGTGCCCTGCCATGATAAGGGTTTCTTTATTCGCCAGGGCAATGGTTTTGCCTGCACTGATGGCGGCAAGGGTAGGCTGCAGCCCTACCAAACCAGAGGTAGCAGCCACGACGATATCGGCTTCCGGATACGTGGCTACGTCCAGTAGCCCCTGTTCGCCAAGCACTATATGTGGAAAGGCTGACTGAGCAGCCTGGGCTACATCCGGAGTATCGGCAAAACAAGCCACCAGCGACGGATGAAATTCCTGCGCTTGTTGGGCTAACAATTCAACGTTGCTGCGTGCAGCTAAGGCTACTATTTGAAATTGCTCAGGAAAACACCGCACCACGTCTAGCGTTTGCTGACCAATTGAACCGGTGCTACCGAGCAAGGCGATACGTTTTGGATAATTGGACATATACCGTCATCCAGGGCACATATGATGCCCACTTTATATATAATGGGCGAACAGCGCGGTTCGCCCTTCAAAGTCCACTATCAATTATATCACGCGACAGGTGAAGCAGAATAATTCCATAGTTGAGTTTCAGATTATGTATGGTACCACTGTTAGAGATGACGCTCAGTGGTGCTGCTATTCGTATATCTAGCCACCAACAAACAGTGAAAAGAAATACACCACAATGACGGCAAACATTACGCTATCCACGCGATCAAGCAGGCCCCCATGACCGGGCATCAGTTGACCACTATCCTTGACATCAGTCTGGCGCTTGATAAGTGATTCCGCGAGGTCTCCCAGCACTGCTGCAACTCCGATAAGAATGCCCAGGAGGATAGACAGGTACCAGGGTATGCCTAAAGGTTTGATGGTAAGAAATAAGCTTGCAATAATGGAAAGTACGAAACCACCGAAGACGCCCTCCCATGTTTTGTTGGGGCTAATACGTGGTGCAAGTTTGTGGCGTCCAAAGTAGCGACCCGCGAAAAAAGCCGCCGTGTCAAAACCCCAGACACATAGCAGAACTATCAAGACCCACCATATTCCACGAGGAAGCAGCCACCAGGGGCCAGTATGAAAAGGCCAGCCAAGCGTATAACCACGTAAGAGGAGAAAAAAGCTCATCGGCCAGCCCACATAGGTAGCAATAGCCAGGGTAAGCGCCCAATCTACCATTGCGCCTTCAAGCTTTTTACGGAAGAAGAGCCAGGGAAATGAAATAAGTAGAGCACCACTCAAACCACACTCCAGGATCAAGAGGCGCTGCTGGGGAAGCATAGCAGCGATAAGAAAGAGCAGGCTTAAAGCGAGGCTCACCAGGATGATGGGATGATAGCCTGCATGAAGCATCATCATATGTAGTTCATAGATGACGATAACTACGATAAGCAAAACCCCAGCAAATCCCCACCAACCGCCTAACCAGACGAAGGCAAGTACAATGGGCATTGCAATAGCGGCCGTAAGCCACCTTTGGCCAACAGACTGTCCTTGCTTGTTGGCCTTAACAGGCTTATTTGTTTGTGGGTTTTCTCCAGTTGCGCGTTGCACGCGACCTATTCTCCCTGCGCGACAGCGGCGGGAGGAACGGTGATGCGACCAAAACGTCGTTGTCGTTGATAGTAACTATCTAGTGCTTGACGCAAATCTTCTCGTCCAAAATCAGGCCATAAGGTCGGTGTCGCATAATATTCACTATAGGCCGACTGCCACAGGAGAAAGTTGCTGACGCGCATCTCTCCGGCTGTGCGAATGACCATATCGGGATCTGGCAAATCGCGTGTATATAAATAAGAACTAATCAGTTCTTCTGTGATGGTTTCGGGGTTACGTCCATCAGCGACGATTTGACGAATAGCATCTACCAGTTCCGCTCGTCCACCATAATTGAAACAGACGTTAAGACCAATGCGGGTGTTATTACGTGTCAGCTCCACTGAGTCCCGCACAGCACGTTGAATATCGGGTGAGAGGTCTTTTAAGCGGCCAAGATGGCGCAGGCGCACTCCGTCACGATGCAACTTCTCTAAGTCAGAACGAATGGTCTCCCAGAAGAGGCGCATCAAGCCATCGACTTCTGCTCGAGGACGGCCCCAATTTTCGGTTGAGAAGGCATAGACACTGAGCATCTCGATATTTTCATCCGAGGCGCATTCAACGACACGCCGGAGGGCAGTCACGCCCGCCTTGTGTCCAGCCAGGCGTGGCAGGTGACGTTTGGTTGCCCAGCGCCCATTGCCATCCATAATGATGGCCAGGTGGCGTACCGGTTGCGCATTTTGCTCGCATGCGACAGATTGCGACTGCACATTCTCTTTCCCCTGAGAGGAGGGGAAAAGATTTGATATCTTGGTCAACTTTAGACCTCCAGAATCTCCAGTTCCTTGGTTTTGCCGACCTTGTCCATTTCGTCAATGAAACGGTCAGTAAGCTTCTGTAGCCGATCTTTGCTACGTTTCAGCTCATCCTCGGAAATTTCCTTCTTTTTTTCACGATCTTGTAGCTTATCCTGGGCATCACGGCGGATGTTACGAATAGCGACTTTATGTTCATCCAGTTTTTTATGGAGAGTCTTCACCATTTCACGCCGACGCTCTTCGTTGAGCGGAGGAATATTAAGGCGAATAACCTGTCCATCATTATTTGGATTAATTCCCAGATCAGATTTCTGAATAGCTTTCTCAATATCCGTGAGCAACTTACGCTCATAGGGTTGAATAACGATTATACGCGCTTCAGGAACGCTAATCTGTGAAACCTGGTTAATGGGTGTTGGTGCACCATAATAGTCAACCTGGATGCGGTCAACTAGAGATGCACTTGCGCGACCAGTGCGAATAGCTGTCAGGTCCTGTCGTAGGGCATCTACTGCCTTATGCATACGCCGTTCTGCATCTTCAAAAATATCTGCTGCCATAGCAATGCTCCCTCACTGTAGGGACATTCCTGACGAATGTCCGGTTAAACATTCCGAGCGGCTACAAGACCGCCCCTACCTTACGTCCCAATGGGGTTCTTCCATGTCATGGACAAGCGTACCACGTTTTTCACCATGCATCAGTGCTTCCAAAGCACCTGGCTGATTGAGGTTAAATACTACAATCGGCATATGATTATCTTTACATAGTGATAGTGCAGTGCTATCCATGACCTTCAGACCCATATTCAGTGCTCGCATATAGCTCAATTCCTCGAACTTACGAGCCTTAGGGTTACGCATGGGATCATCGTCATAGACACCATCCACCTTCGTTGCTTTAAACAGCACCTGGGCATTGAGTTCAACCGCACGTAGAGCCGCAGCGGTATCAGTTGTAAAAAACGGATTACCGCTACCCGCTGCCAGAATGACCACACGGCCCTGTTCGAGATGCCTGACGGCACGACGACGAATAAAAGGCTCGGCTACTGGCGGCATTTCAATGGCAGTCTGCACACGTGTCACCATACCCAACTTTTCCATTGCGTCCTGCATTGCCAACGAATTCATAACTGTCGCCAGCATACCCATGTAATCAGCCGTGGCACGGTCAATACCGGTGGCGGCGGCATCCGCGCCGCGCCAGATATTACCACCACCGATGACGACTGCTACTTCCACACCCAGATCATGCACGCGCTTAATCTCATTCGCGATACGACGAACGGTTTCAGCATCAATACCATAACCCTGGCTGGTGCAGAGAGCTTCACCGCTTAATTTGAGCAGGATACGCTGATACGTAAGGGATGACGCCTTTTGAGACATGTTACTTGTACTCCCATGCTACGGTCTGCGTCCCCGTAAAGACGCAGCTTGTCCCGCCGCTACTTACCCAGCTCAAAACGGCTGAAACGTCGTACGACAATATTTTCGCCGGTTTCAGCGATCACCCTACGCACAAGATCAGCGACTACAGTGGAATCGTCTTTTATCCAGGGCTGCATCATCAATACCTGCTCACCAAGATTCTTCTTGAGCTTGTTAGTGATGACCTCTTCACGCCTCTCAGCGGGAACACGCGCCATTGAAGGCTCTTCAAGAATCTTTGCACGAGCCTCTTCTACAACCTCGGCAGGTACATCTTCATAATTGATATACTTGGGAGCAACGCCCGCGATTTGCAAGGCGAGCTCACTGGCAAGTTTCCGGAAGCCTTCGCTGCGAGCCACAAAGTCTGTGCTACAATTCAGTTCAAGCAATACGCCCACATTATGGTTGTGATGAACATAGGAAAAGACGCCACCCTGTTTGGTTTCGCGATCGGCCACGATCATCTTGTCGGCTTTTTTATCGCGTTTGGCGTCGAGAATTTTGATGGCCTCCTGCCAATTGCTGGCATCGGCCAGGGCATTTTTACAATCGTTAAAGGTCGCGCCGGTCTCTTCGCGCAATTTCTTAACATCTACCGCAGCATAGTTCATAATGTGTGTTCTCTCCTCAATGTTACTGTTGTATTTTACTCAGATGCTGGCAAGAAGTACAGTGGCCTCTGTCCATTTTTTTGGCATCTGAGTGCTTGACAAATATGCATATATGTTAGACGTACAAGTATCTAAAGATTCTCTCCAGGAGAAACAATAGTCATTGCAGGAAGAAGCGGGAGGCAGGAGGGCCGCTGTGAAGCAATGCTTCAAACAGGCAAACCTCTTACCTCCCGCCAGCTCCAATTCGGAGGCACCATACGGTCTCTTGCTCAGAAACTCGCCTCACGATGGGTGCCCTATCTTTGCTAGATCTCTTTGGCTACCAGTTCGGGTTCAGCTCGAGTCTCCGGAGTTTCGGTCTCCCCAGCCTCGGTTGGTAAAGCTGGAGGAACCGCAACAAGTTCAGCCTCGCTAACTTCGGGGGTCGGCGCAGCTCCGCTTGACAGCTCAATCGCTTCGATATCGCTCTCTTTCGCTTCGCTGTCTTTCTGATGGGCCTCTAGTTCGCGGCGTCCTTCAACGGCGGCATCGGCAATTTTGGCGCAGAGCAAACGTACTGCGCGGATAGCATCGTCATTAGCAGGAATAGGATAATCCATTTCATCGGGATCGCAGTTGGTATCAGCGAGAGCGATGATAGGAATTTCCAGGCGACGGGCTTCTAGGACGGCGGTGCGCTCTTTACGCGTATCTACGATAAAGAGAGCGCTAGGTAGGCGGCGCATATCCTTGATACCACCAAGAATGCGCTCCAGGCGTACCATGTCATCCTGCAAGCGCTGCACTTCTTTTTTGGGCAAGCGCTCGAAATCACCCCGCTCTTTGCGGGTCTCCAGTTCACGCAGATAACGAATGCGGGATTGAATGGTCTGGAAGTTGGTGAGCATACCACCGAGCCAACGCTGGTTTACATAGTACATACCGCAGCGCTTAGCTTCTTCGGCTACAGCTTCTTGAGCCTGTTTCTTAGTACCGACAAAAAGAATACTTTCACCATTAGCGGCAAGTTGCTCTACAAACTTGTACGCCTCGTTGAGACGAGTTACGGTCTGCTGTAAGTCGATGATATGGATGCCATTGCGATCCATGAATATGAAGGGCTGCATCTTGGGGTTCCAGCGACGGGTTTGATGACCGAAGTGTACACCCGCTTCAAGGAGCTGCTTCATGGAGATAATGTTTGCCAAAAACGGACCCTCCCTTAGTGATCCTCCGCTCTCATCGTTGCAGTGCAAAGGTACCCCAAGGCATAAACCTACTCCTAATAACTTTGAAAGGGCACCAGGGTTTCCACTGTTCAGAGAGCGTGCGTACTTAATAGGTGATTACCGTAATCACACATACGCGGGAGCTATCTCCCGCTAACACGAAAGTATAGCACATATTGATGCTAAAAAGCAAGAAAAAATTGTGAGCCGACTGACTGTTCAACCCTCTTCCCAATGCGCATGAAATGCGCTATACTCGCAATGAGGGTTTGATAGGAGTAGGGAGGAGAAGGAGAAGAGTATGTACAAGAAAGTACAGTATCACCGCACACACCTCTATCCCTATGATCTGAGAAATAGCCTTTTCTGGAATTTACCTTCTATCATCTCCAATCTATCTCCTCTACCACCTCAGCCACGCAGGGGTAAACCGTTTATTCGAAAAATCTATCTTATCCCGTTATCACCCTCTGCTTCTTGATCGCTGTTGTACAGTATATTATGTATATAAGTATTTTTGCTAATGGGTTCATCATTTTCGTGCAGGGTAGAAGTAGAAAGGGTGGTTAACAATGGCAAAAGTTATGATAGTGGATGATCACGCTCTCATTCGCCGCGTGGTGCGGCAGGTTATCGAGAAGGAAAGTGATCTGGAGATTATTGCCGAGGCGGCGGATGGTTTTGAGGCAGAGATTCAGGCGGCGCAAACACAGCCTGACGTAGTACTTATGGATTTGGACATGCCAAATTGTGATGGTTTTGAGGCAACCGAGCGGGTTATGGCTTGCTCGCCCCATTCACGTGTCGTGATTTTTACGGCCTCGCGCCAGGAACAACATGCTTTCCGTGCTATAGAGCACGGAGCTATCGGCTATATCACCAAGGACATCGATCCCGAGGCATTAGTCTGCGCCATCCGCAGTGCAGCGCGTGACGAGCTATGCCTGCCTCGATCCCTTGCTATACACTTGTTGGCACATATGCGCTCGCTTGGTGGGCAACACAATGTTCCCTCTCCTTCTTTGGCAGCGCCTATTGCCTACCACATTCCCCAACGCCCAAGGGGACACACGCAGCAAGAGGAGGGAAAAGCACGTGCGCTTACCGAGCGCGAACGCGAAATCCTCAACTTGATGCGCCTGGGACATAAAAACCGCGAGATCGCGAAAGAGCTATCGATTGCGGAATCAACCGTGCATAAGCATATTCAAAATATCTTTGAGAAGTTGCACGCACGTAATCGTACAGAGGCAATTTATCTGACGACAACGACGATAGCATAAAAAAGAACAATACCAGATGCGAATGGTCCCGGCGGACCGGATATCCTGATGGCAAAACCTGTAGCAAATAGTATATGCTAAAATAGGTTTATCATATGTTGAAATAGGTCACTACTCATTTTGAGGTAAACAGGGGAAACGCGTGATCATCAAGGCACAACAGGTCAAGAAAATCTATCGTAACGGACAACTGCGTGTTGAAGCGCTTAAGAATATTAACCTGGCAGTGGAAGCGGGAGAAATGATCGCCATTATGGGACCCAGCGGTTGCGGCAAAACCACGCTACTTAATTGCCTCTCCGGCCTGGATACCATCGATGAAGGCAACATTTTCATCAGGGGGGACAATTTACGCGACTTGAGCGATAACGAACGTACCGCTTTCCGCGCACGTCACATGGGCTTTATCTTCCAGGATTTCAACCTCCTACCGGTGCTCTCGGCGGTTGAGAACGTAGAACTACCGATGCTCGTGGCGAAAGTTCCTAGCAAGAAGGCGCGCAAACGGGCGTTGGAGATGTTGGAGCGAGTAGGTCTCGCAGACCGGGCACGCCATCGACCTGCTGAGCTTTCAGGCGGCCAACGTCAGCGTGTCACGATTGCCCGCGCGCTCACTAATGATCCCGCGATTGTCTGGGCCGATGAACCAACGGGAAATCTCGATAGCGAAACGGCCCAGGACATCCTGGATCTGCTGTACCACCTCAATCGCGAGCACGGGCAGACGCTGGTGGTTGTAACGCATGATGTAGCGGTGGGCAAACTGGCCAATCGCATTATTACGATGCGAGATGGTTACATCGCGTGATACCCACACTACAGGGCCAAAACATCGCCCTTTGATGTAGAACGGACCATGTCACGTACGACATCTTTGAGATGAGATGAAGTGATGCCATAGAGTTCTTTCAGAATCGAAGGAGCACCATGCTCAACAGGTTTGTCAGGGCAGCCAATCAGGCGTACATCTATGTTATGTATACCGCGACTCTCTAAGAGTTCGAGGACGGCGCTGCCGAAGCCACCGGCAACAACATGATCTTCTATGGTCACCAGACGGCGAGTGCCCTGTGCCAGGCGGATGATCATTTCTTCATCCAATGGCTTGGCCCAGCGGGCATTAACGACGGCGGCTGAGATGCCCTCTGCTGCCAGCTCTTTTGCCGCCTGCTCCGCCTGGGTAACCGTTGAACCGTAGGCGAGGATAGTACAATTGTGTTGCTCAGCCAGTTCGAGAGTGGCAGGGCTCAACAATTCAGCTTTGCCAATCTCCAGTTTTTTCAATTTAGCATCCATCGATACACCTACGCCTTTACCACGCGGGTAACGCAGGCTAACCGGCCCATCCATATAAACAGCAGTATATAGCATATGGCGCAGTTCGTTCTCATCTTTGGGTGCCATAACCCTCATGTTGGGGATCATGCGCATAAAGCCAATGTCAAAGACGCCATGCTGGGTCGGACCATCCTCACCGACAATGCCTGCTCGGTCCATGGCAAACACAACATGGAGATCTTGCATACACACATCATGAATAACCTGGTCGTAGGCTCGCTGTATAAAAGTTGAGTAAATGGCGACTACCGGGCGCATATCAGCTACGGCCATGCCTGCGGCAAAGGTCACCGCGTGCTGCTCGGCGATACCTACATCAAAGTAGCGTTCTGGGAAACGCTGGTGCATCTTTTTAAGGCCAGTACCTTCCGCCATGGCAGCTGTAATACCAACGATGGATGGATCTTTTTCCGCCAGTTCTACCAGGGTGTTGGCAAAGACTTCGGTGTAGGTCGGGGGATCTCCGGCGTTTTTCTTGATTGTTCCAGTTTTGTAGTCATAAGCACCAGGGCCATGCCACTTGGTTGAGTCTTCTTCGGCAAACTCCCAACCTTTGCCCTTCTTGGTGATGACTTGTACCATTACCGGCCCTTCGATCTGCTTGATATTCTCAAAAACATCCAGCATCAGTGGGATGTCATGACCATCAAAGGGGCCAAAGAATTTGAAGCCCAGTTCTTCAAAGATGGTGCTACTCTTGCTAGGTAAGACAAAATGTTTAAAGCTGCCCTCAGCACGACCAGCCGCTTCGCGTGCTCTGTCTCCTACCACAGGTAATTTCTCTATCGAGCCCTTGGCCATCTCACGCAGCCTCTGATAACTCTTGGAAGTTTGGACCTGCCGGGCCTTGCCCAGGGAATGATGCAAGGCACCTACGTTATCAGAAATAGATTTCTCATTATCGTTGAGTACAACGATCAAATTTTTCTTTAAGCTACCGGCATTATTGATGGCTTCAAGAGCCATGCCACCAGTTAAAGCGCCATCGCCAATAATTGCTACAACTTTGAAATTCTCACCCTGGAGGTCACGAGCTGCGGCCAGCCCCAGCGCGGCTGAAATCGAGGTACTGGCGTGGCTGGCCCCGAAGACATCATAGGGGCTTTCCTCACGACGAAGATAACCAGATAAGCCACCGAATTGACGAATGGTGTGAAAACGATCGCGCCGACCGGTTAACAATTTATGCACATATGCCTGGTGCCCGATATCCCAGACCAGCAAATCCCGGGGAGTATTAAATGCATAATGCAAGGCCATTGTCAGTTCAACCACACCAAGATTGGGAGCTAGATGTCCACCTTTTACCGAAACTTTTTCAATGATCTCACGCCGAATCTCTTCGGCTAGTCGTTGCATTTGCGTGACCGACAAGGTACGCAATTGAGCTGGGTTATTTATACTGTCGAGAATTCTCGTCAATTTTTTCCTCCAATACTTAAGCTTTGGCTCTTCTGAAACGCAGACAGAATATGTTGCTACGGTGGACGCCATGCCCAGTAATAATATAGATAGTATGATTCAGGCACTTGGACAGATACTATTTTACCCTTTATGCGCTGTACCTGTCAGTTAACCAGCTAACATATTGTTAGGGGTGCATAGTTAAGACGCTTGAGTAGAGCATAAAGGACCTAAATACCGACTTGTTTTGTATTATAGAGATATTTATATGACCTGACAAACATCTTCAAGCAGAAATTCATGCACGCAGGTGCTTGACAGGCCTTTAAGCAGCATCTCAAGCCAGCTCATACGAAAATACCCTGCCTTGACAGGCTATTGCAATCCTCTTATTATGGCATTGGAGATACCGCCATTTGTACTGTAGGTATCCAGGACGCATAATGTTAACATGCATAGAGTAGTATGGAAGTGCAATGGCGCAAAGCCCCGGGCTAGCGTATTGTGCCTAGTATGCCAATCAAAAGAGATATGTAGACGTCAGGAACCCCCGCATAAATAACGGGGGCTTGCGAAACGGCTAGCGCAACGTAAGTTCCCGACTAGTGGACATGTTCCGCTTAGCTTGACTAAGCCGCACATGTAGCAGTGGTAGAGGCTACAATCGACGTACGAATGCCACCCTAGTTCGTACCACTCATGGTCACGCCGAAACCGACGGTATGGAATAATCATACCTAAGCTTTTACTACAGTCACGAAGGGTCTTATCACCCGTGCTTGACACGGTGGGCAGCAATCTGCCAACAGTTTCGCCATTCTGCTAAAATGGCACCCTTCGGGGTTGACGCTCTGCCTGCGGGCAGCTTTCTTTCCTCCCCCGCTTCCAAAGACGGGGGAGGAAAGAAAGGACGATTATGAAAGGAGGAGCGGTACCAACCCTCCAGAGATAAGAAAGCTGGAGTACAGTTGAAACTTTGTTTTAGCAACAGAAGTGTGCCGCACGGATAGCCCATGACAAGAAAAGATAGTGAGAAAGAGTCAGAACGGCCACATTACTATTCTCAGTTTTGGCTTGATGTAGCTGCTGGTCGGAGAATTATTGGTGCACCCAAGCCCAATGAGGAAGCAGATATTGAATCCGAAGCTGAACCCGAGCCAGTAGCGCTACGCAGACCAGTACGTGCTAGTAGTCCAGCGTCGTCCGATGGGTATGCCGAAACGCTTGCCCATCCAGAAGTTGAGTCAGAATTCGATGCAGATGATTTTGCTGAGCCTGAACTCGACGAATTGGATGTGAACAACGAGCTTGATGAAGCAGACCTTCCCCTGGAAGATGTTGATGAGGCAGAAATACCTGATGTAGATTTAGCTGCTCCAGCAATCGAAGAGGAAGAGGAAGAACTCTTTGATGAGGAGGAGGAGGAGGAGGAAGAGGAGGATTTAGACTGGACCGCCGGGCGTGGCCGCAAAAAGCCAAAGCCAGGTCGCCAGGTCAAGCCACCCAAGAAAGCGCCAAAACGCGAAACACGACGTGGATTTTAGCTCAAGGTGAACCAGGCAGGCAGAGCGGGCATCCGAAAAAGTTGGACGCCCGCTCTGCCTGCCTGGTTTCCTGTTGAAGGAAGTTGTGCAGTGAGACAAGATAGTCTACGGATAAATTCCGCGAATCTGTGTTGCTTCCGCCACACGCGAGATTGCGAGCATGTTGGCCGCCAGGCGCATATCACATGAAAACTGATCGGCCTTTTCGGCAACAGCAGCAAAAGAACGATTCATAATAACTTCGAGCTTCTGCGTAATCTCTTCAACGCCCCAGAAGAAGCTTTGAATATCTTGCACCCACTCGAAGTAGCTTACCGTTACGCCACCAGCATTAGCCAGAATATCGGGCACAACCACGATACCTTTCTTAGAGAGAATCTCGTCGGCTTCAGGGGTGGTGGGGCCGTTGGCAGCTTCAGAAACGATACGAGCCTGGATACGATCAGCATTGGCTGAAGTAATAACTCCTTCAGTGGCAGCTGGAATGAGAATATCGCAGGGCACCTCTAAGACATCCTGTACGCCTATAGTTTGCGCATGGAGGAAACCCTTTACGCTGCCCTGTTCCTGTTTATAGCGCAGGACAGAGGCGGGGTCCAGACCAGACTCGTCATAGATACCACCCCGGGTATCACTAACGGCTACAACCTTACATCCTTCGTTATGGAAGAGACGGGCAGCAATGGAACCTGCATTACCATATCCCTGGATACTGACACGGGCCCCTTTGAGGGGCATACCAAGACGCCTGGCAGCCTGGCGAGTGACAAATAGTACGCCGGTGGCAGTTGCATCATTACGACCCTCACTACCACCAATCGAGAGAGGCTTACCTGTGACGACTGCCGGACTGGAGAAGCCCTCATGCATGGAATAGGTATCCATAATCCAGGCCATGACCTGAGAATTTGTATTGACATCTGGCGCTGGGATATCACTTCGCGGACCAATTATGATAGAGATTTCAGTGGCATACCGGCGAGTCATGCGCTCTAGTTCGGCAGGACTCATATTCTTAGGATCGCAGATGACGCCACCTTTAGCGCCTCCAAATGGGATACCAACAACAGCACATTTCCAGGTCATCCACATCGCCAATGCTTTGACCTCATCAAGGGTCACCTCAGGGCTATAGCGGATACCACCCTTGGCAGGGCCGCGATTGACATTGTGCTGAACACGATAGCCTGTAAACGTCTTAATTCGACCGTTGTCGAGACGCACCGGGAAATTGACGGTTAGCTCACGTTTAGGCTGGCGAAGTATTTCCCGCATGTCTTCAGAGAGGTTTAGCTGATCAGCGGCTAACTCAAACTGCTGAATAGCCATGTGGTAGGGATTTAATGGAGTCGTCGTTGACATACAAATCTCCTTACTGTTACAAAGGATAAGCGAACATACGTTGTTCGCGATGACGCTACACCGGGTAAACGAACATTCCATAACCAAAAGTGTAACACATCTGAAAAGGGATCTTCTTTAGTACGCAGGAGCCTGTCATCGATGACAGGCTCCTGCGTACTAAAGAAGATCAGTTCTCACTCTACTGGCCAGGTGTCTACCTAACTAGGCGGAAGGCGTCTCCCCCAATCTCTCTTTTAGCAGTTTTTGGACGATATCAGCTCTGGCTTGCCCGCGCGTTTGTTTCATGACCTGACCAACCAGCGCTTGCAAAGCATTGGTCTTACCGCCGCGATAGTCATTGGCAATCTTCGCGTTATTAGCGATCACTTCCTCGACAATGCGGACAAGTTCACCTTGATCACTGATGGGAGGCTTGATGCCCTTCCTCGTAACAATAGCTTCAGGCATTTCGCCCGTGGCAAAAGCTTCATCCAACACTTCTTTGGCTTGTTTACCAGTGATCCGCTCTTTATCCAACAGATCCAGCAAATTCGCCAGGGCCGCTGGAGTAATCGGACAGGACTGGATAGCAATATTATTGGCTTTGAGCAGGCGCACAACCTCACTGAGCAGCCAGTTGCTGACGGCTTTGGCACGTGCCTTGCGGTCGCTGACCTCTGAGGCCGCCATCACCTGTTCAAAGTAGTCACCAAGAGCTTTATCTTCTGTCATAACGTTAGCATCTTGCGCAGAGAGGCCAAACTCAGTGCTATAGCGAGCACGGCGGGCATCAGGAAGTTCTGGTAACTTTGAACGTAGTTCCTCTACCCAGGCACGGCTGATAATCAGTGGGGGCAGGTCTGGCTCGGGGAAGTAGCGATAGTCGTGAGCCTGCTCTTTGCTGCGTTGAGGCACAGTTATGCCCCTGGTCTCGACCCAGCCGCGTGTCTCTTGATGAATGGTCTTACCAGCACGGGCCATCTCTATTTGACGCTGCGCTTCGTATTCGAGCGCCCGCTCAACCGAACGGAAGCTGTTCATGTTCTTAATCTCCGTCTTAACACCGAGGGTTTGTTGCCCACGTGGACGAATAGAGATATTCGCATCACAGCGCAAGCTTCCTTCTTCCATGCGTCCAGAGGACACCCCCAGGTAGACCAGAATTTCACGAAGCTTTTGCATGTAGAGACGAGCCTCTTCGGGCGAGCGCATATCTGGCTCGCTGACGATTTCCATCAGCGGCGTACCAGCGCGGTTGATATCTACCAGGCTATAACCCTCGTGGTGCAGCAGGCGAGCCGTGTCTTCTTCCAGGTGAACACGTGTGATACCGATCTCGCGTGCCTGACCATCATGCTCAACGGTGAGATAGCCATTACGGCTGAGAGGGACGTCATATTGCGAGATCTGGTAGCCCTTCATCAAATCAGGGTAAGAATAGTTCTTGCGGTCAAATTTGGAAAACTCAGGTATCGAGCAATTCAAGGCGAGGGCCGTCATAATTGTGTATGCAACCGCCTGCTGGTTGATGACAGGCAAAACGCCCGGCATGCCCATGCATACAGGGCAGACGTGGGTGTTGGGAGCATCGTTTGCATAGTCTGTACTGCAAGAACAAAACATTTTGCTTTTAGTTAAGAGTTGTGAATGGACCTCAAGGCCGATAACTATCTCGTAGTCAGTGTCAATGTGTGTCGTGTGTTGAGTACCTGATAACATGCTTCCTACCTCTCACCATAACGATCTATAAACATGCAGATTACTTTGGCTAGTCTAGCCTTTTCTCTGCGGTTAGTCAATGGGTAAATCAGATCGGCGTTGCTTCCTCTCATTACTTTGATCAGCCGTATGCCAGGGTTTAATTTCTTTATGTATTGTTCTCTAGACCTTTATCTCAACGGAGAAGCCACACCTCATCAAAATTGACATTATAGGAAAATGCGGTATACTGTTGTTTAGCGAAGAGCAGCTACACGCTCTCTGCGCATTGACAAATAAACTAAGCACATATAGCTAGGAAGTGGCGCGTAAGAGCGGGCAGGAGAGCAACCACCTATGTCCCTAATAAATATGGCCAAACGAGAAATCAACTGTAAGATCGTCTATTATGGTATTGGTCTGTGTGGCAAGACGACTAATCTTCACTACATACACCAGGCAGTCAACCCGAAGGATGTCGGTGATATGGTTTCTATCGATACGGAAACCGAGCGAACGTTATACTTTGATCTACTACCCCTTGAACTTGGCCAGGTTCATGGCTTCAATATTCGCTTTCAATTGTACACAGTTCCCGGTCAGGTGCTCTATCAGCAAACACGCATTTCTGTACTTAAAGGTGCGGATTGTGTCATTTTTGTAGCTGACTCACAGGCGAGCAAATTGCAAGAGAACATTGAAAGTTGGAACGAGCTCCAAGAACAACTGCGCCGAATGAACAAAAATGTTGCCGATTTCCCCCTGGTTATGCAATGGAATAAGCGTGATCTGCATGAAGTGCTGCCCGTGTCTGTGCTGGAACAGTATCTTAACTCCTACCGGGTACCAAGTTTTGAGGCAGTAGCTGTTACAGGTCAAGGAGTGATAGAAAGCCTGCGTATGGCGATCAATTCCACATTACGCCGTTTGGAACGCGATTAACTTCTCTTTTAGGGTAATAATTGGCTGCTCCCTTCACATATTTGATTCTTTGGAGTATACTGGCAGGTGTACTAAGTACGATATTTAAGCCTTCGCTCTAGCAACTCCGCCGTAAAGGTATGAGGCTCTGTAAAAGCAGCATTCTTTACCCGCTCTTCAATACGAAGCAAATAGAAGGAGGCGCGGCCCAGCCTCTGCGCGTATAGTGCACGCAAAGAGTCTCTGTACCGCGCAGCACGGTTAGGATGGAAATGATACGTGTCATCATTGTTGACGAGCAGCCCCTGTTCCGTCAAGGTATTCGCTCCACCCTCGAGCAAATGGGTGATTGTGCCATCATCGGAGATTCAACCAATGCTGATGAGATTTTCGAATTAGCTCGTACAGGCAATCCTGATGTGGCCATTATAGATGCGAGCCTCAACTCTATAGATTCGCTAGAAATAGCCCGCCAGATGCGCCATCTCGCTCCACGCATGGCCATCATTATTTTGACCCCTTCAGAAGATGAAGAGCGTCTCTTTCAGTCTATCAAGGTGGGTGCGGCCGCCTACTATACACGCACTATCACTATGGCGGAACTTACTGAAGCGGTGCGTAAAGTCAGCGTGGGTGAGTATCTCATCAACGATGATGTGCTATCTAAGCCGCAACTTGCCAGCCGGGTACTTAAATCCTTCCGTGAATTAGCGGTAGAAGAAGAAACGACCGCTGCGAAAGATCTCTATTCTCCGCTTTCCAGCAGAGAGGTAGAGATTCTGGACTACATCGCTCGTGGCAATAGCAATAAAGAAATCGCCAAATCCCTCAAAATTAGCGACCAGACGGTAAAAAATCACATCACGTCTATTCTCAAAAAGCTATCGGTTAACGACCGCACTGCTGCCGTAGTCCACGCCCTGCGCCATGGTTGGATTAAAATGGAAGATAGCTGATCAGCGGATAATTCAGCAATACCATACCTGGTTGAACACGTGCGCTTCGCTAGTTCATCATAGCAATGATCTGGCGAAGCGTCTTTATTTGTCGGCGAATCTCATCGATATCCGAGGCATGGGGAGTCAGTTCCGCGTAAGCTGAAAGGTCCCGCAGAGCGCGAGTATAATGCTTGAGTTGAAAGTGGATGGCTCCGCGATCGCGTCTTTCCAGAGGTGAGCGCGGTAAGAGCAGTACAATACGATCACATATAGGGAGCGCCCGCTGATAGTCTTCAACAGTGAGATAGATATGCTTGAGATTATTGAGCATACGCACCAGCAGATGTCTATGACTGACCGGTTCGAACCATTGAGTATAGATCTTTCCTTCACCTTTGAGCATGCGGCGTACACGCTCGCGGCATTCCTGGCCACTATAGATATGCCCAGTTTCGTAAGGATCTATATATATACGGCCCTCTGGCAAGAGACAGCCAACGACAAAGTGAAAAGGTAAACCTATGCCATCAAAGCGCACCCCTACGCGTTTGCCAACTTCCATATAGAGGAGAGAGAGGGTAATAGGCAGACCTGTACGTCGCTCTAAAACATCGTTGAGAAAACTATTCGCGGGATTGTAATAATCCTCCGTGCTGCCATGGAAATGTTCCTGCTGGAAAAGTACCTCATTCATAGCTGCAATTACATTCAATGGATGTTCCTCAATTGGCCCCTGGAGAAGATCAACATTAGCAAGTGTAGGTGGCATATCTAGAAGTGTACGCACACGCAGAGCTAATTCATCAAGCTGCGCCAGGTAGTAAACGATATCGAGGTCGGGATATTCAGTGCAAGCAATAAGCAGAGCAGCCAGGGCCAGGTCAAGAGAGGCATCTCCTCCTGAAACCAGTGCTTCAAAGGCTCTGAAAGCGCGTTGTTGAGATGTATCATTGGGAAATGATTCTGTCATAATAAGCACTTGACCATATTTCATCTAAACATGCAAGTACGCATGCTCATAACTGTTATTCCTTAGACCAAAGCAAAGCAAGATATCTTTACAGGTTTACACCTGTACGACGAACAGTTCTTTGCCGCTATTTGCATCCAGAAAAACATACACATCGTAGGAAGTACGAGAGGAAGGGGTGGGATCAACTGATGCAGCAGCGGACTTGAGTGGTATTTTTTGATAGACTACCAGCCAGGACGGGACGCCATTAAAATTCGCATGCGCAGCAGGTGTACTTTTATTGGGATAATTCAACAGAACATACTGTGCACTGGAGCTTTTTGACAAGCTAGCAGCATCCGGTTCAAGTTGGCTAGCGATCTGTAACGCCTGCTGCTGACTCACTGTCGGAGTCTGATCAGTATGACCAAGCGTAATACCCTCTGCGGTAAGGGCAGCGAACTGTGCATTAGAAGTAGGAGTTGGCAAGAAACCAATGACTGGCAAAGGAGGAAGCGCGGGGCCACCTAGCTGGTGTAACAACAGCCACCCAAACCATAGAGCACATAAACCCACCAGAATGCCACCAATAACACCACTGGCTAAACGTGGCCTCGACATAGGCGTTTTTCTCGCCCTGGTGAGTCGCTGTGGCTGTTTCCTTGCCATATACTACCTCTCTGCATCATGCATAATTTGATGCTGCCAGTATAGAGCAATATGCAGATGAAGGCAATCCTTGACAACCTGCTCACCAGGGCTGTTGCATTGTCAGGAAGAGAGGGAGTGCAGATGTTGACATTGACCATGTTTTTGCCAAAAGATATACTGGTAGTTAGTGATAAGACAAGAAAGGAATACAAATTCTGTGAAAGTCTATGGTCGTATGACGGTATTCCCTATTATGCCGTCGCGTATTAGCCGCCTCTACGAGCTAGCTTATAATTTGTGGTGGAGTTGGCACCCGGAAGCACGCATACTTTATAGCAGACTTGACCCCACTTTATGGGAGACTGTCGGGCACAATCCTGTGCGTTTCCTCAGCGAGGTAGAGCCTGAGCGTCTCGAAGAAGCTGCCAATCAGGCCGACTATTTACAGCACTATGATACTGTACTCAAAGATTTCGATGCTTATATGCATCCTCGTGCCAACGAAACGTGGTTTGCACGCACATACCCTGAATTAACGAATCGGACAATTGCTTATTTCTCAGCAGAATTTGGCTTACACGAGGCTCTCCCAATTTACTCTGGTGGCCTGGGCATCCTTTCTGGCGATCACTGCAAAGAAGCAAGCGATCTCGGCCTACCATTCGTGGGTGTAGGCTTCCTCTATCCTCAGGGCTACTTTCGCCAGCGTATAACGCGCGATGGTATCCAGGAAGCAATATACGACAAACTGCATTTTTCGCAGTCTCCCGCTGTTCCAGCTTGCGATAGCAACGGCAACGAGATCATCATTTCTGTTGAGCTCCCAGGACGGCGCATTCATGCCAAAGTATGGAAATTACAGGTGGGACGCATTCCCTTATACTTGATGGATACAGATGTGCCACCTAATGCACCGCCTGATCGCGAACTTTCGGCCCGCCTGTACGGTGGAGACCGTGAGATGCGCATCTCTCAGGAAATTGTTTTAGGTATTGGAGGCGTACGTGCTCTGCGTGCCCTGGGTATCTCGCCTGCCGCCTGGCATATCAACGAGGGTCACGCGGCATTCTTAAACCTGGAACGCTGCCGTGAGCTTGTTGCCGCCGGTTTGAACTTTAATGAAGCACGCGAAGTGGTAGCCGCTAACTCCCTCTTCACGACCCATACACCTGTCCCCGCGGGCAACGACACTTTCAGCTATGACCTGATCGATAAGTATTTTGGTTCCTACTGGGGACAGGTCGGACTGAACCGCAACCAGTTTATGGAAGTAGCACGTGAAGATCACGGTTGGGGACCAACCTATGGCATGACTGTCCTGGCTATGCGACTGACGGGTCAGCATAATGGAGTAAGTGCTCTGCATGGTGCCGTTTCACGCAGAATGTGGCAGTTCCTGTGGCCGGGTGTCGATGTTGAAGAGGTACCTATTGATGCCATCACCAATGGTATCCATAGCCCTTCCTGGGTTGCCCCGGAGATGGACGACCTGTTCAAACGCTATCTGGGAGGAGATTGGGCTGACCGTGTGGACGATGCAGGTATGTGGGAGCATGTCATGGACATTCCCGATGAAGAACTGTGGCGCACGCATATGCAGCGCAAACAGGCCCTTATCGACTATACGCGTCGACATCTGAGCCAGCATCACCTGCGCCTGGGTGAGGGCTCTGTAGCAATGACTGAATTTGAGCATATGCTCAATGCAGATGCGCTTATTATTGGTTTCGCACGGCGCTTCGCTACCTATAAACGTGCAGCCCTCATTTTCCGCAATCTTGACCGCATTAGCCGTATCCTCAATGATCCTCAGCGGCCTGTACAGATCATCTTCGCCGGTAAGGCCCATCCCGCAGACGAACCGGGCAAAGGCTTGATCGAACAGGTCTACCGTATCTCGCGCAGTGATACCTTACGAGGTAAGGTTGTGTTTTTAGAAAACTATGATATTGATATGGCACGTTACCTGGTTTCGGGCACAGATCTGTGGCTCAATAATCCTATTCGCCCTCACGAAGCCAGCGGCACCAGTGGACAGAAAGCCGCGCTTAATGGACAACCAAATTGTAGTATCCTTGATGGCTGGTGGGCCGAAGGCTACAACGGCAAGAATGGTTGGGCTATTGGTGAAGAGCGCGAATATCACGATCAAGACGTGCAGGCCGAAGCCGATAGCCTGTCACTCTATCAGTTACTGGAAGAGGAGATTATCCCAACCTATTATGATCGTGGACCTGATGGCATTCCTCATCGGTGGGTCGCGATCATGAAAGAGGCCATGCGAACGTGTGCCCCGATGTTCAGCATGAAACGCATGGTTAAAGATTACACAACGCGCTTCTACGTTCCAGAAATCCAGAACGGTAGCGAGGTTGAGCAAAAAAGGTATGAAAAGGCGCGTGTGCTGGCTAAGTGGAAAGAGAAAATGCGCCGTGATTGGTCAGGCCTGGAGTTGTATGTCGATGGCCGACGCGATGGGCAATTAAGCCTGGGCGAAGGAGTTAATGTGCGAGCATGGGTACGCGCAAGCAACCTCCGGCCTGAGGAACTCAGCGTCGAACTTGTTTATGGTGAGTCCATTGACGACCATGTCGTTCCACGCCATACCGTTACCATGACATACACCAAGACAGAGCAAGATGGTTCCTATCGCTATGATATCCAGCTCAAACCTGAGGAGAGCGGCAGTTTTGCCTATGGTGTACGCGTCCTACCCAACTACCCAACCATTGGCGGTAAGCACGAGATAGGGCTAATTCGCTGGGCGTAAAATAAAGAATTGCATGAAGCCGGAACAGGCATGTGGCTTTACCACATGCCTGTTCCGGCTTCATGAAAATAAATGGATTAAACTTGAGAGGGCATGGTAGAAATTATCTCTTGCGCCAGCTGTTGAGGGCGCTGCAAGGGTATATCGTGGATAGTATTGATCATGCGCACAATACGTATCGATGGTTGGAGAGTCTGGATGTGAGCAATACCTTCACTGCGCATCTGCTCGCGAGCGAGCGCAGTTCCAGCCGCCTCGCGCGGGACTTCTTGCTCGGCAACGATAAGGGTAATGGGACAGCGCACCCGTTGATAGAGATCAAAAAGTGGTTGATCCCACATGGCGCCAATTATTTGCAGGTGATTTTCAAAGGCCAGGCGTGGGGCCACAGTATCATCATCACGCAATTGCACAATATGCAGGATACTATCTTCTAGTTCCGGTGACCACTGTTGCCCAAGCGGGCCACGTTTAAAGTAAGAGAGAAAGGTTTCGCGGGGAGTACCGGCGAAGCGAGGAGGAGCCAGGTCGATGAGTGCCTGCTCACGCGACCAGCCAGGGCGGTGTGAAAATTGATTGGTGGCACCATCAACCAGCACAAGGGCGGTAGTCTCCTCTGCGTATGTAGCGGCATATTCTAAAGCGACCATCGCTCCCCACGAGTGCCCAACAACAATAGGTCGTTCGATGACCAGGGCCTGTATAGCGGCTCTATCATCAGCGATAATACTCGCGAAGTCGTAGCCACTGTCTGGCTTGTCACTTTCACCATGTCCGCGCTGATCAAGGGCAGTAACGTTATATCCCTGCTCAGCAAGGAGGGGTGCGACAAAATTCCAGATATCAACTGAAGATGCAAGGCCATGGAGCAACAAGATGGGCGGAAAATGCGGATGTACTCTGTCAGGAGACCAGCGGCGATAGTGCAGGCGTAGGCCGTTAACAGATATAAAACCGTCTGTGGGTTGATTTAACACGTGAGGTATAGCTCCTTTGGGCTTATGTATACATTTTATGAACAGCAGTATAACATGTTTACCAGGAGTGACGATACCCGCAAGAAACACTTCTACCATAGAAGGAGAAGCTATGGTAGTAATGCTCCTTGCGGGTATCCTCTGTTGAGATTTGCGAATATTATATATAAGACCCGTGCAATTTATTCGCCGTTGTACAGATCTTCGGGCTCAAACTCGTCTTCTTCCAGCTCTTCCTCCTCATCATCATACTCGTCCAAATAGCTCAGATCAGAGTAATTGGTCGCGTATGATTCCTTGCGGATCTGAATGGTTGGATGGATCAGTGGAAAGGGCTTTAACCCTGTAGGGGCAGCCGGTCCCTCCATCTGCGGTTCGTAAGCAGGTGCGCCTTCTCGTACTAGCACTTCGTCCTCCCATGCCATAGACTCAAAACCTAAACGGCGCAAGTCCATAACCATGCCAGGCCAGGTGTCTTCAGCATTGACCGCCCACCACTCACGCCCCATCACACGTACAGCTCGAACACGCAAAGGTCGGTTGATATCGCCCAGATTAGCCACTAAAGTGTCGCGCTTCTGCTCGGCTTTTTTCACGACTAAAACCGTCCCTTCTTTGACTAAAACAACTCTTTCTTGCTTCCTTCTCAGGATATCACGAAAAATAAAGCTTCATGGTAACAAACTATTCTTTTTCTTGTTACTAATCCGGAAAACATTAAGTATATACATACGATATCACATAAGCTTGTCTATGTGCCAGTGGTAGAGACTAAGAGAAGAGAAAAGCTCATTGACAAGGGTACAAAAAACGGGCATACTGCTACAGATGGGACAACCACAGGTATTGTGTTTCCTGATACTAATGTAGAGAAATATTGATACATGAGCCAGAGAGCCAAAAGACTACAAGTCATACCACAAACGACATTACGTCGCCTCCGCAATACTCCCAGTTATTTCTTCCTGCTGTGGCGTTGGAGCGCATGGCTCTATGCTTTTATCTGGCTCGTATCTATCAATGGGCAGCCATATGGTACTAACATCCGCGGAGAACAATTCCCCTTGCTCGCAATAGCGCTGTTGGCAGTCACCTTCATCCAGACGTTAGTCGTCACACTGTATGCGCCCGTTTTCCATATCCTCCTTCCCAGTCTGCCAGGTCTTAAAAAGTTACGTCAGCCTGGCCAACAAATCCAGGTAAAACAATGGAACATACGCAGGCGACGCAGATCTCAAGCACTGACAACAGATGAGGAAACAGATATTTTAACGCCACTGGCGCGAACTCGTAACCCTTACTGGGATATCGCCATCTATGGTTCAGACCTGCTTATTTGTAGCCTGGTCACGTATCTCGGTGGCTATTTTGGTTCACCACATTTCGGTACTTTCTCCCCTTTTTATCGCTATGGTATCTCGACAGCCCTGGCGGCGGCTCTGACGTACCGCTATCGCGGTGGTCTGCTCGTAGCGCTGGGTTATGATCTTTTGATCATCCTGGGAGCATTCTTTCAGCCACCCGGTATACCCCCTTCGCCATTAACTATGGGATACCTCGTAGGTTCGCTCCTTGATACACCGGTGATAGCCATCCTCGCGGCATACCTGGCCTCATTACTTGAGAGTTATACGCGCAGTAAAAGAAGAGAACAACACAATGCACGTCAACAACAAGCCCTGCGTAAGGTAGGTGAGACGCTGGTAGCAGGAGGGAGCGATAGGAAGCGCCTGCTGCAGGACAGCGTAGAGCAGATACGTAAAGGCGGACACTTTGAACGTCTGATCGTCGCCTTGCTTGAAAACGGTCATCCAGAAAACGGGCAGCAGGATACCTATACAACATTCGACAGTCACCTGGAGACCAGTTTCGCAGAATCTCCCCTACCAGATAAGAGTGCCAGTGTCTTCGAGCGAGTCATACGCTCGGGCGAAAAACTCCTGTCGTTTGAGCCATTGGTGGGGGAAAGGGGCTATGACGGCTATGGCATAGCGTGCCTCTACCTACCAATTTTTAGAGAGGGACAGATCTATATGATCCTGGGGGCTGAAAGCACACGACAAACGCCCTTTGAAAAGCAGCAAGAGGATTTTTTACGCACGACAGGTGCACAACTTGTCGTCGCGTTAGAGAATATTCGCCTGACAGAACAGACAGTTGAACTGGCAGCAGTGGCAGAACGGGGACGCCTCGCACGCGAAATTCACGACGGCGTGGCTCAACTTGTGTATATGTTGAGCTTGAATACTGAAACATGTGCAGCACTGGCACATCGCATGGCCGAAGCGTCCGATGAAGAAGAAGATAAAGAGGCGCTTATCCCCCTGGCAGAGCGCCTTGATAAGTTGGTCACAATTTCCAAGCAGGCCCTGTGGGAAACACGCCACTATATGTTCACGCTTAAACCTCTGATCAGCGGCACAACCACCCTGACGCAGATGCTAACAAATCAGTTGCATGAGTTCGAAACCATTAGCGGGCTGCCAGTTTGCCTGGAGGTTGAGGGCAACGAAGAAGAGATACAAGGCAATCAGCGTCAAACACAGAAAATGGCACAAACGGGAACCGCTATTTTCCGCATTACGCAAGAGGCGCTCACCAATGCGTATAAACATGCTAACGCCACCCAGCTCAACGTCCACCTGCGCTATTTACCCGAACGCGTTGAAGTCGAGATTTGTGATAATGGCAAAGGCCTGGACGTAGCCGAGCACCAGTATGCTTTCAGCACTCCAGGAGCGAGGCACCGCATTTACTCAGGCCATGGAATGGGCGGGATGCGCGAACGGGCTGAAGAGTTAGGGGGGACATTTGAGATCAAACAGCTCAGCAGCGGTGGCGTAAGTGTACGCGCAATTTTGCCAAGCTAAGTAAAGGATGCATTGTTATGTCAAGGATACGACTAATGATTGTGGACGATCACGAAGTGGTGCGGTTGGGCATGCGCGCAGCATTCGAGCTAGAGCCGGATATCAACGTGGTTGGAGAGGCCAGCAATGGAGCCGAAGCGCTGGCAAAAGTGGGGGTGCTCGCGCCGCAAGTGATATTGATGGATGTGCGCATGGAGAAGTTGGGCGGCATCGAGGCTTGTCGTGAGATCAAGAGCCTCTATCCCGATGTACATGTGCTGATGATTACCTCCTATACCGATGATGACGCGGTGTTGGCTTCAATGCTAGCCGGAGCAAGCGGTTACCTGCTGAAGAACATGAGCCGTGCCGAACTGCTGCGCGCCATTCGCCTGGTCGCAGCCGGTCAATCGCTGCTCGATCCCCAGTTGGCGAAACAAGCGACAGCACGCCTGACGAACCTCGCCACAGGCAAAGTACAAACCCAGGTACCAGGCGATGAACTGACAGAGCGCGAGCGCGAGGTGCTCGCGTTAGTAGCGCGTGGCTATACAAACAAAAAAATTGCCGACTCGCTCTTTGTGAGCGAGAAAACTGCCCGCAATCACGTTAGTCATATCCTCGAAAAGTTGGGCCTCTCTCGACGCAGCGAAGCGGCCGCCTTCGCGGTTGAGCACAAGCTTGTACCGCCACGTGAACCGAGAAGAGATGAGCAGCTCTAGTTTAGAGCCCAGAAAACGTCTTGCGTCGCAGATATTGCCCTCCCCCTTTCCCGCCTACATACTCACCATTGCGCACGATAACTTGTCCGCGCAGGAGAACGGTATCTGGCACGCCCTTAATCTGCATACCTTCGTAGGGCGTGTAGTCAACACGTTGATGTTGGGTAGCGGCGCTGATGGTCATTGGACGTTCAGGGTCGAAAATGACCAGGTCGGCGTCACTACCAGAGGCAATGGTACCCTTACGTGGGAAGAGACCAAAGAGTTTGGCGGGCGTGGTCGCGAGCAGGTCAACGAAATGATGCAGGCCCAATTTGCCCGTACGCACACCGGCATATAGCAGCATGACGCGGTGCTCTACGCCTGGCAGGCCATTGGGTATTTTGGTAAAGTCGTGCAAGCCTAATTCTTTCTGCCCAGCAAAATTGAAGGGGGCATGATCGGTGGAAATGACCTGCAGTTCACGACGTTGAAGGCCCAACCAGAGGGCTTCATTGTCAGCAATACGCCGCAGAGGAGGCGTACAGACGAATTTGGCCCCTTCAAAACCAGGAGTAGCATAGAGGCCATCGTCAAGATAAAGATATTGAGGGCAGGTCTCTCCCCAGACAGGCAAACCCTGAGCGCGAGCGGAGGCGACGGCATGCAGAGAAAAGGCGCAACTGACATGCACAACGTAAAGAGGAGCCTGGGCTAAGGTAGCCAGGGTGATGACACGTTGAGTCGCTTCGCCTTCGAGGATAGCCGGGCGGCTCAGGGCATGGAAACCTGGTGCGGTATGACCTGCTGCGACGGTCTCGCGCACAATCAGATCAATAACGGTGCCATTCTCGGCATGGACCATGACCAGCCCTCTCAGCCGGGCAGAGTGGCGCAAGACGCGAAAGATGGTGTCATCATCGACCATAAAGGTACCGGGATAGGCCATCAGGAGCTTAAAGGTGGTAACACCCTCGGCTATCATCTCGTCCATAGCTGCTTCTGGCGCTGCCTCGAGGTCGGTAATCGTCATATGAAAGCCATAATCAATGACAGCTTTGCCCCTGGCTTTGGCGTGCCAGGCTTGCAGCGCATCCCCAAGAGTATGGCCGCGCTGTTGATTGGCAAAATCGAGGATGGTGGTGGTGCCGCCGCAAGCAGCAGCGATCGTGCCAGTCTCAAAATCATCACTGGCAACCGTCGTGGGTAGAGGAAGGTCCATATGCGTATGCACGTCAATCGCGCCAGGAAAGATATATTTGCCCCCGGCATCAAGCAATACATCGGCGTGCAGAGCAGCGAACGTACCCGGGGCCCCCAGCGCGGTGATTGTTTCACCATCGATAAGAATGTCACCCATGTAATCATCGGTTGCTGTGACGATATGACCATTGGTAATCAGTGTACGCACTAGAAAACCCCCCATTTACTAAAGAAACTAGCTGTGAGGGTAGACCCTCATGTTGGTATAGACGACATCAGCATTTGTATCGCTTGAGGTTGCCAGCAAACCGATCTCGCCCTCTGTAGGATACGTTGTATCCATAAGTTTCATGAGATATATCCCATTGATATAGTACAAGAAGGTGTTGTCTTGCACAATCACTTCCAATGTATTTGTGACATTGTAGCCTGTCTTCAAAGCCGTCGTAGACGTCCACGGCTGCAAAGCGGATGCGGAACCAGAGGTTACTACCGAAATTTTATAATTTCCCTTGCTATCGACTTCGAACAGGTAACCAGAAAAAGCATTAAAGGCATCTGTTTTTAGACGAAAGAAGAGTCCTCCAGAATGTCCACTTAGCAATTTGATATCTACGGACAGCGTAGCATTTTGATACGTTTTGCCTATTTCATTACACCCGTGGAAATTTACGAGATTGACTCCTTCGGTGACATGATAGCCATCCGTTTGAAAACTACATTGGCGGTCACTTCCGTCGAGGCCACTCCATTGCTCAGCCTGCGTGGCAGGGTTATTGGCATTCTTTAGCGAGTCCTGGTAGACAGGAGTGCCTGCCACGGCGGTTTGAATTACACCGGCGGTAGCGCTGGCCCGAGCCTGGGCCGTCGCCGTTATCCCCGCAATAGCAGTAGCGGTAGCATGCGCACGGGCAAGGGCTGTGGCAGTGAGCTGAGCCCGGGCCGTCGCCGTCAAATTGGGCGTAGCAGAGGGAGTAAGAGCTGGAGTTGACCCCTGCGTCTGAGTAACAGCCCTGGTTGGCGAATTGCTGCCGTTATCTTTCTGAGTCGTCGTGATGTACACATAGATGCTTGGCACGAGTACCACCAGCAAGGTTATCAAAGCCAGGATAGCCACAATCCAGGTGCGGGTGCGGCGAGGTGAGCGAGACCGCCTGGGTGGTGCAGATGGCTGTTCGTTTGTACGCGGCAAGGGGTTTACAGGCGGTGCTGGTGGTGTTTGAGGTGGCGCTGATCCAGAACGCTGTGGAACAAATTGGACCGTCTCTGTAGCAGCCGATAAAGGAGACTGTCTTAACTTTGCGCCTTCTGGTTTCTGGGGAAGAACTGGAGGCAGGACAACTTTATCGGCTGCAGGGCGGCCCGAACCATTTGCCAGGGGCTTATTGGCGGCAGCATCTACGGCAGCTTTTTGGCGGGCCGCTACCGCGCTGCAAAAAGCATCGGCCAGTTCAGTAGCACTGGCATAGCGCATTTCAGGCTTCTTTTCGAGAGCTTTGAAGATGACACGCTCAACGTCAGGCGAGATAGCCTGAGATATACTGCTTGGCGAGGGGGGACGCTTGTGCATGTGCATTGTTATCAAGGCAATCTGGTTCTCTGCAGAGAAAGGCAGTTGACCTGTAACCATTTCAAAGAGCAGGACACCCAGCGAATAGAGATCGCTACGGGCATCAGCCTTGTGATTCTCCTCAAACAACTCCGGGGCAACATAATCGACGGTACCCAGGACATTGCCAGTCATGGTCAATTGTGTAGCATCGGTGGCAGTACGAGCAATGCCAAAATCGGAAAGATAGCAGCGGCCATGAGCGTCTAACAAGACGTTCGAGGACTTGATATCGCGGTGAATGATGCCCTGGTGATGAATGTAATCGAGGGCATCGGCAATATCTTTCAGATTACGGCAGGCGTCGGCCAGGGGTAGAGGTGAGCGACGAATCCTGGCCCGCAACGTGCCACCCTCCATAAAGGGCATGACGATATAATAGCGAGCATCGCCGTTCACCTGACTAGAACCGGTATCGTAGACCTGAACCAGGTGCGGATTATGAAATGAAGCCATCAAGCGCGCCTCACGGATGAAACGGCGCAGCATCTCTTCGTCTTCACGCTTAAACACTTTGACAGCTACTACACGGTCAAAATGCGCGTCGTACCCTTCATAGACATCGGCCATGCCGCCTCTACCGATCAAGTGCCTTAACTCATAACGACCAAGGGTCTGGCCTTCTAAACCTGGCATACTATTTCTCCACGTACCTAAAAACTGAGCAACTTCACGTGCACAACAGCTCGCACCTGATAACATATTGTATATTGTACATGTATTACAACGGTCCACACATTCTTTAGCTACTTTATCAAACCGCGTTTGATACAGAAATTGAAGATTGGGCTAATCGTCCAACAATACACGTCAAAAAGGGCAAGTGCACAAACTTATTACCCACCTCATTCTACCGAATCTTCGCTCACGCCTTTACATATAAATGTGAAACCTCGTCGTAGCGGTAGACAGGATCGCCTTTGTGGAAGCGCAGGTTACCGTTTGCATCCATTGTGAGCCAGAGCAGGACGTGTGTACCGGGTGCCAGGTGGAGAGGATAGCCCCAATGACCGAGCGAGCTGGGACCAACGACACCAAGCAGCCATGCCCCCTGATCGTCATCAATCGTGTTGGGTAAAATCTGATCACAGGAGAGTGAGTTGTCGTCATGCGTATTGTCAACTTGCAGATCACAGGCGCGCAGGGACATGCCATCTAGTGACGCAGTGGGGTCCGCATAGGGATAGTTATCAAAACCCTTAATGTTCTTACGAGCATACATGGCCTGAACCCAGACCCATGAACCAACTTTTACGGGTAGGGATGTTTGTACGAAGAGATGTACCTGGGTCAGCGGGTTAATGAGCACAGTCAACTGGCAACCACCGGAACAGTCGATACCGAGTTGTTGCTGATGCGATACATTAATCACAGGAGTTGGCAGCACCTGCTGTGGAGTCAGTGGATTAATTGAAAGCACTTTACCCCCGAAGGCTATCAATGGATACTGAGGTGAAAGTGTCAGTACCATACCAGGCTGCAAATTACCGCAATTCTGGCCGACTGAGGCATTAAGTGCTTTGATAGTGTTGGGTTTGGAGTCAGAAAAAACCTGACCTGCATCTGTCATATGCATTTGGACAGTGAGGATTTCGTCACAATTGTCACCTCCCTGCACTGTATAGAGCAGAGAACCTGGTTGTGGTAACGTTGTAATAAACGCAGGCAGCGGCGTAGGTGTCGCTGTTGGCGGCGGCCCAGTCATGGCGTAGAAATAGTTCGTTATCGAAGGGAAAAGTTTTTGCCCGGTATGGGTCCCATAGTAAAAAGCGGGAATAGCCAGGATAATCAGAACCGGCACCACTATCAGCAAACGCCATGGTATCAAATGCAAGATAACACGCAAGTTTTCAGTCGGTGTAGTACGTGGTTGAAAGCGGCGAGTCATTGTCGCCTCCGATTTCTATGAGTCTAGCCTTTTTTATTATAGCACAGCCACCATATAGGAAAATTTTATGGAAGAAAAACCTGGTAGCAGATGTACCAATATAGCTATGTAGTCCTATTATATCGAGTAAACGGTATTTATTCTGCTACCCGCGTTCTTTTTCAGCGTATACTATATATCAGGATAGACACATTGAAAGGAAAGTACATCTCTTGTGGTAAAAGCACCCAAAGTATTAGTTGTTGACGACAGTGCTACCTCAATGCACCTTATGACACAATCATTACGCAGGGCGGGATATGACGTGACGACAGCCGCCAGTGGTAATGAAGGGCTGGCAAAAGCCGTTCTCGTACGGCCACACTGTTTGATTCTGGATGTTGTGCTGCCGGGCGTAAGTGGTTATGGAGTATGTCGCCAGTTACGCTCTTTAGACCCTGAACACAACCTCTCAATTATCATGGTGAGTAGCAAAGATACACCAATGGATCATAGATGGGCCTTACGCCAGGGTGCAGATCGTTACTTAACCAAGCCAGTCAGCGAAGAAGCTCTCATACGTACAGTCTATGAAGTGCTG
>Ga0209647_1000614_pt1 | contig 32842 bp, 33 predicted proteins | sample GraSoi_2013_60cm_FD_185827 | JGI IMG/M metagenome (GOLD analysis project Ga0209647, IMG submission 185827) | Grasslands soil microbial communities from the Angelo Coastal Reserve, California, USA - Sample 9_17_2013_60cm (SPAdes) (version 2) | ecosystem: Environmental > Terrestrial > Soil >... | reverse complement strand
GGAAAGCCGTGCGGCTTTCCAGGCGTTATGCCGAGATTGTCATTCTTCGTCGCCAGGCCGGCAAACCCATCGAAGCCTTCGACGCGCTGATCGCTGCGACGGCCTTGGTCGCCGGCGGCTGTTGCCACGCGGGACATTGCCGCACGACTTTTGTCCCGAAGACGAGCTCGTGAGGAATTTTGCGACGGCGAAGGGAATCGTGACGCCAATTCGCCAGCTCGCGGATTCGCTGACGGGATTCCGCTCTCTTCATTGGATCGAGCCGAGCTTCATTGATTGCTGAGAACCGCGCCAAAACTTGACTTACACTCTCGCGTTTCAACACCATCCGACGATGGAAGCACTCGTTGAGAACCGATTCGGTGGACGTATACTGACGACACGCGAAAGAACTTTCCTAATCAGTCCTCTGGCTGGTCAACCTCGTAACTAAGTCCATGATTTCCACACGATAACTCAACGCTGAGAAAAGATCTGCTTTATGGAAACGCTCAACAAGCCTGCCCTGTTGTTAAAATCTATTGTGCCCTTATTGAAGGACGAATATATGTCAGTGATAGATGTAGGGAGCCGTGGGGTGCAAGAGCTGATTTGCCATTCGGTAACGTTACGACTGGGCCCCGCTTTTGATGATGGGCGCAATCGCTGGCGATTGCGGATCGGCGAGAGTAAATGAATATGATCCGGCCACTTCCACGTTGGGATAGGAAAGGCGACGAAGAAGATCGAACCAATAATTCGAGCCCCACGGAGCCGCTGTGAGCGGTACGTCTTGGAGCATGATGACGGTGCCCGGTCGGACGGCCGGAATGAGCGAGTGTAATGAATCGAGTTTCTCGGCATCGCTCAACTGTTCAGAAAGCATGATCTGGCAGATCTGCTCGGCAATGGTCATGGTTTCAAGTCTGTCTTATCGGCCCATACTGATGTCGTTGCACCTCTGGCGGACTAAACAACTGGTTGCGCCTTTAGCCATAACTCTTCAAACCGGTTCTTGTGCGGATCTAGTTCGGCCGAATCAATCAGTGTATCGCTCCCTCCCAAATCCTTGATTGAATGGCCAACGTGTAAGGCCTTTTGGCCATCCACGATAATGAATCGATCGTGGATATCTTTAGGGTCACAGAGTCGGAATTGGACCCGGCCGTATTGTTGCTTAAAGAGGCTGTAGGCAAGTTTCGTCGAAGGTTTTGCTTGATCGCTGATCAATCGAATTGCGACTGATTGCTGGGTTACTTCCAGCATATCGAAAACCGCGGGGCCAAACCATGTATCGATGACATCCAATGATTTTCTGGCGGCCGAGAAAATTGCTCTGGCGGCACGGTTGCCGGCAAATACCTCGCCAGCTTTCAGGAATAACCGTGGCGCCTGGCTATCATGGAGATTAATACAGAAGAGCTCAATTTCTGCGAAGCACTTCGCTTTTAGTTCCTCAACATGCTTCGAGAATGTGTTCTCTCTTAGCGGGCGAGGAGAGTTCTGTGAGACCACTTCAATGAAAGAAAGTGAGTTTCGGATCGGGTGAGTTGTGCTTTGAAATTCGGAGGAAGCAATATTTTTTGCTGCTTCCATTCGGCTGGTCCATTCTGCCTTTAAGGCTTCAACCAGGTTGTCAAAATCCTCAATGTACGCTCCGGTCAGAACCCGGCGGATTTCGGAAACTATTATCTCGGCTCGTTCTGTTAGCTTGTCGCGTAAAGCCTGAAAGACAAGAGTTTCCGTTGAGGAACTATTGAGCATTCCTCGCTCCGATGCATCAGCAAGAACCCTCTGCTGAAGGCCATTGAATACGCTCTTATCATTGGTTTTAAGGGCATCCAGAATCCGAATTAACTGTTCGCTTCGTTCAAAATTCATTGGGGGGCCTTAACTGATCCGGTGCATCTGCCCGCCTTTGATCCGAGCCGCATCGATCCGGAATGTGCCGTTGGCACTTTCGATGATCTCGGCTTCCAGGTCCCATTTGCACAAACTAGCGGGGCTTGCCCTAGAGCGAGGTCATCCAGGCTGGAGGTCATTTTGGTTCGGCCAGTGGTGGCTCATTTAAAGCCCGTTCCAGATCGACTAAGCGACCATTCTTGAAATCATCCATGGCCCGAATGAAAGATTCGGGCACCGGTTGGTTTTCCATCTCTTCCAACATCGTGAACCCACCTTTAACTTGCGCCAAAGATCATTTCCTCGAGGTTTTTCTTTCTTGCGGCTCGTTCGTCCCGGTACTGGCCGAGAGCCTCTTCAAAACAAATCATTGCATCCTGTAGACCGTGGCTAATCAGATAGCCGGCGAATTGCTGGAAACAGGCTTCCCAGCCCGAAGCGAAGATTGTGCGTTCCTCGTTTTGGTCGGGGAAAGCAATCCGTTCGAGGATCTCCAAAAGGTCGAGGTGCACTAAGGGCTGAGGCATCTCTTCGCCTGCTTTGGTTGCACTTTCTCGCCAATGGTTGAGTGCTTTTTCTCCTGCTTCAATTGCTTCGGTCCGAGTCTGACCGTCTCCGATAAAGATTCCGCCTAGTTCGGGTGCGGTCGCAATGTAGCAGCTGAGGGTTTCGAACCAGGTGACAAAAATGCTGTAATCGGCCGCATTCATTCGTTCTGGCGAGCAAGCCTACTCAAAGCGCCGGCCCAGGGTCAACGGGGAATGTGCGGCAAAGTGCGGATAATCCCCTATTTCGTGATAAACTTAAAAAGTGGGTATGTAGTGGGTATACCTCGAATTTTTGGACCATTCTTTGAAGCGCGAAGTTGCTTGCCGATCGGCTCTAGCACTTGGTTTGCACCGTGTAGGAATCGAACCTACAACCCAGTGATTAAGAGTCACTTGCTCTGCCAATTGAGCTAACGGTGCGTCAGAGACAGCGGGAACCAAAAGTATTAGGAGAACAGGCTGTTGCAAGCGAAATCCGCGGTCGCGGTAATCAATTGGGTGACCCTCTTGTCTCGATTGAACAGGCACAGTTTACTTCGGTAACAGATCCGCTACCAACGACCGTTCCTCGGCCAATTCCTTAACGCTCGCGTCGATCTTGGAGCGGCTGAATTCATTGATCGGCAGCCCTTGGACAATCTCCCAGTCGTTGCTATTGCTGCGAATCGGGAAGGAACTCATCAACCCCTTCCCCACTCCATAGCTGCCATCAGAACAGACGGCGACACTATGCCAGTCGCCCATCGGCGTCGTCGAAACGAGCGAGTGCACCGTATCGACTACCGCGTTAGCGGCCGAAGCGGCCGAGGAAGAACCACGCGCCTTTATCACGGCGGCGCCTCTCTGTTGAACCGTGGCAATGAAGGTCTCCTTTAACCAAGATTCATCTTTAATAACCTCGGTGGCAGGTTTGGCGTTAATCTTCGCGTTGTAAAAGTCGGGATACTGAGTGGAGGAATGATTTCCCCAGATCGCAAGGTTACTTACGTCGGTCACATGCCCTCCGGCCTTCTTCGCCAATTGGGATTTGGCGCGATTTTCGTCCAATCGGGTCATAGCAAACCATCGGTCACTCGGGATCTCGCGCGCATTGTTCATCGCGATCAAACAATTCGTGTTGCATGGGTTTCCGACCACAAGTACGCGAACATCGGAGGCGGCATTGGCCGCAATCGCCTTACCTTGTCCGGTGAAAATCTTTCCGTTAATCCCAAGCAGATCTTTCCGCTCCATTCCTTGCTTACGCGGCACGCTGCCTACGAGTAAGACCCAGTTGACCACCCGAAATCCTTCGTCCAGATCGGCCGTCGGTACAGTCCGCTGAACCAGAGGAAACGCACAATCGTCCAGTTCCATCACCACCCCCTCAAGCGCCGGTAAAACCGGAGGAATTTCGATCAAGTGGAGTTCGAGAGGCTGATCCGGACCGAACATTGAACCCGAGGCGATTCGAAAAAGGAGAGAGTAGCCGATCTGACCGGCCGCGCCGGTAACGGCCACTTTGACGGGAGATTTCATAGTAGAAGCATGAAAGAAGCGAGCGGCTTGTCAAAGTGAATACGGTAGATTTGCTGTTACCGAGTTTTTCAACCAAACTCGTGTTTGTAGAGACATTCACGCCCGCAAATCATACATGAAAAAAACTCTCGGTATTCGCGACGAATTTGAGTTGTACGATGAATCCTTTCACTTCCTTATTCTTGGCAACGGCTGGGTAGAACGGCTCCATTCGGGAGCCCTATGGGCCGAAGGACCAGTTTATTTCGCTGATGGTGATTACCTGGTCTGGAGCGATATCCCGAACAACCGGATGTTGCGGTGGGCCAACGGCAACGTTGACGTATTCAGGCATCCTTCAAATTGTAGTAACGGAAATACCCGCGATCGCCAGGGAAGGTTGGTCACCTGCGAACATCTGAGCCGTCGCGTAACCCGTACCGAAGTCGACGGCAAGATCACCGAGATAGTGGGCAGTTTCGATGGTAAACGGTTGAACTCGCCTAACGATGTCGTCGTAAAATCGGATTCAACGATCTGGTTCACTGATCCACCCTACGGGAGATTGAGCGATTACGAAGGGAAACGGGAACCGGGCGAATATGGCGGGGCTTACGTGTTCCGGTTTGATCCCGCTGACGGAACTTTGGCGGTTGTTGCCAACGATTTCGATAAACCCAACGGCCTGGCTTTTTCGCCGGACGAATCAAAGCTTTACGTCGTCGATACGGGCGCATCTCATTCTTCGAAAGGCCCGCATCATATCCGCGTATTCGATGTGATAAATGGTAGGAGCTTGACCGGAGGAAACGTTCTTGCCGAGGTTAGTCCCGGCATTCCCGACGGGATACGGCTCGACGTCGAAGGGAATGTCTGGTCGAGTGCTGGGGATGGCGTGCATTGCTATTCCCCGTCCGGGAGTTTGTTGGGCAAAATCAAGGTTCCAGAGCCGGTCTCTAACTTGACCTTCGGTGGCCCAAAGAGGAATCGAATCTTCATTACGGCTACGACCTCACTTTACGCGGTCTACGTCGCGACGAACGGGATACAGTATCCGTAGTCATTCTCGCCAAAGGCTCGAATGAAATAGCCGATAGCCAATAGCCGATTAAATTTTCGGTAGCGGGCCCGATCGGCTATTGGCTATTGGCTATCGGCTATCGGCTATCGGCTATCGGCTATCCATCCGAGCCTCAGGCGAGGATGAACCTCCCTAATACCGTCGAGTAAATGGCAATTTTGATTTTTCGATTTTCCGTCGTGTTTTGGAGAGCCTCTCGATAACTTTCAAGCTGTGGGAGGTATTGATTGCGCAGATGATTTGCCAATTGCTCGGCAGATTCATTCAAGGCAGCCTGGTTTGTCTTCCAATCGATCACGTACATCGTTCCGTCCGCCATCCCAATCAGGAGATCGATCACGCCTTCGTACCAATCCTCGGGTGTCTTAGGCCACGAAAACGGAAATTCGGATTGGAACCAGAGAGCGCCGCGGCACAGACGCTGTAAGTCTTGGTTGGCCAACAACCGCGCGATCTCTTTTTCCCCGCGCTCGCGATAGGAGATCGGCAGAACCGCATTTTTGCCATAGCTCTCCCATTCTCCGGTCTCATTGTTCCAGGGAAACATCTCGATCCAGGAATGCCACCACTTTCCATAGTCATACGATCCCGCCGCTTCCGCGAACTGCAGATGCAAGACCGGTGAGTCATCGGCGAGCTGGTGAGGCCGCACCAAACGTGGCGGTTGCGGTAGCGGGAGATCAGACCGACCAATCGTGAACTGCGGCTCTGCCACCTCCACGGATTCGGGCTCCACTTCGGTTACCGGTATTGGTAATTGCATCGCTTCATCGGCAAACGGCAATTCCACATGATTGTCGGGAACGACTTCATTAAAGGCGATTCCTTGCCGGCCAGAACGATACTCACCAATCGGAGTCGGCAGGACCAATCCAGTCTTTGCTCGGGTTAGCATCACGTAGAGAAGTCGCTTGATCTCGGCCTGTTTCGCTTCCTCGTCGCGAACGGCACCACGGCTCAGATTCGACCAAGTCACCCGAGAAACTTCTCCACCTTCGACCCTCGGATAACGCTCGCTCCGATGAGAGAATTTTTTCCTGAATCCGACCGGGATTACCCAACCCCACTCCAGTCCTTTGGCGGAATGAATCGTAATCAGTTCGACTCCTTTGGCCTGTGTCCGGGAGGGTTCCGCGGAATCTTGCAGCAATACCAACAACTCTCCGAGCCATTCCTCCAGGCTAATGCTGCGTTCGTCAGCTTTGGCAGCTTCCCAGCGAAGCTGATCGAGACCGTGAGTGCTTTCGCCGACCGCGATAAGTCTTTCTCTCAATTCAAATCGGTCCAATAGTTGCTCCACCAAGTAGAGCAACGATCGGGGCTTGCTCGAAACAAATTCGAGTCTGGCCGCTTCTAATAGCTGTTGAGCCGCACGAATCTTTTCCGATTCGGCAGCCCCTTTGTGCGCAAGCAAAAGATCAGTATCCGCTACGCCGAACAGTTCTCTGAGTACACCGTCGCGTTCGAACCTATCCCATGGGCGCACCAGGGTATAGACCAGCGCAACCGGCCAGGCAAAAGCGGCAATCCCGGCACGCGAGATTTTGGGTCGAAAGAAACTGTACGGCACGCCATGCTTTTTGAGGGAGTCACCGGCAATGATAAGCCAGTCGTGTCGGGGAGCGATTATTGCAACGTCACTCCAGAAACTGACATCAAGATCGGTGGGCCGAATCTGAGCCAGCCATTTCGCGACCGCCTCACACTCGGCCTCCAACGGTTCGAGTTCATCTTCAGTATCTACCGGCCGATCCAGGGTAAACGGCAATCGGCCGACAAATCCCTCTGCAGCCCCTACCCGCGCCACCAAGTCACCAAGCGGAACCCCTTCGACAGCTTGTGAATTGAAAAGTTCATTGATGCGCCGGACGATTTCGTTCGCGCAGCGATAAGTCACGTTGAATCGAATATTTCCGGAACTGAAATGCTCGCTCAGTTCAGTGAATCGGCTGGAAGCGCCCCGTTCGAAGATCGTTTGCCGCGGATCACCCACAATACAAAAGCGCCCCGCGACCGGCGACTGACCGGAGCCTGGCCAACTGCCGAAACTTTCGCCGGGCGGCCGGGTGACTTCGACAAAAACCTGAAACATTCGGGCATCGGTGTCTTGCGCCTCGTCGACAATCACGATCAACTCACGGCGTCGCACCTCATCGAGCACATCTGGTTGTTCCAATAATTCGATACAGGCATCGATTTGGTCGGCATAGGTAAAGACTCCTTCCTGCCGGCAACGCTGGCGAAAGCTTCTTGCTAACTGGTCGGCAAACCACTCAGCGGCTTTCTCTAACCAGTCAATCAGGGGAGCCATCTCGTCGTTGAAGGCCTCCTTCAAAGCCTTCGCGACCGTTTCGCGCCGCGGTAACGCGCTAAAACCTGACGCACTGGACAATCGCCGCACTAAAGATTCCAGAGCTTCCACGGTTCGCTGTTTGGTTTTTTCGGTATTTTTCGGAACCGCGACAGCACGGATCTCGGCCGGATCAGGCAGCGGCATCCTTCTTGACGGAGGCGCCAAAACGTGGCTGGGTCGAAATTTTTTTGCGAGCTCCAAGAGATCGGTCAGTGTGCAGACGCGCAAAAGCGAGTGAGCCGCCGGATGTTGTGCCAGCGTGCCCAGTTCTGGAGAATCGGTCACGAAGATTTCCCAAAGCAGATCGCGCTCGGTCTCGGTCGGCACCCGTAGCTGCTCAGGAAGCCTAAGTCGGCTTCGGAACTGACGAATTAGATCTAAGCAAAAGCCGTGGATCGTACCGAAATAGGCTTGTTCCAAAGCGCGAAGATAAAGGAGGGAATCGGCTTCCGGAACAGTGGCGAGTAACCGTTGCTTGGCTCGGCTTTTGAATTCAATGGCCGCACTGTTCGTATAGGTGACCACAACGAGCCGCCGCAAAGCACTGAGATCTCGAATGGCCAGTTCGCAGATACGCTCTACTATCGCAGTTGTTTTGCCCGAACCAGCACCCGCAACCACACAAAAATTCTGATCCAAAGCGGAACGAAAAAGACTTCGGGCGGAGTCATCCATGATGTTTCCTAAGACTGACCAATGCCACCTTGTTCGAGTGTTGCTATGCGCTTTCGTCGCAAGATCCAGGTGGGAATGGGCAAAGTCGCAAGCGGTAAAGTCTCGCGGACGCCAAACTCCACCCTCAAAAGAGGAGCTTGACCAAAACAGTTTTGCCCCTGCATCCAGGCCAGCTCGGTCAGTTTTCTTTCAATCTCCTCCGGCTCCTTCAGATCGCCAAGATCCTTGGATCCAGTTGGGAGCACGGCGATCTGTTTACAAAAGGCCGCGCCCATTGTTTCAGCTAGCAAACGATAGGCTACGAACTGAAATCCTTCTCCCGTTTCCGCCTTAATTTGGCGCGGCGATCCGGCGGTCTTGAAATCGACAATCGTGATCCCGGCTCCGTTCACTACGTTAGCGGTCGCTAACAAAAGATCGAATCTCCCCTTCAACACAATCTTTGGATCGCTGACAATCATTTCCCCGGTGGAATGTTCAGAAACCCCATACGGGAACTTTTCCAGCCAGGGATCAGTCTCGGCCAACATTCGTTCGACGAAGTAAACCGCCTTCTCAACGATCGAGTTCCACCAGAGATCATCTCTGGGAAGATCGAGCTCCCGTACAAGTTTCTTGATGGATCGAGATGCGTCGCGCCCCCGACTTTCCCGTAACACCGCGCTTTGCTGTAATTCGTTTAGCCCGTTCTGAAACAGATCTCCAAACGGATTTCTCAGAATGTGAGCAAGCAACCGGTGAACTAAGATTCCCAGCGTTTTACGCTCGTCTCGCTCAAACCAGAGATCCCAGCTTCTCTCCAACCCAAATAAGACTCGAAAGCCAAAGGTGCCGGGCGCCGCAATTGCGGTTTGCAGTGCGGAAGCAGACCAGGCTATTGGGTTGAGTTGGAGAGAGCTGAAATTCAGCAGGTACTCATCAAAGGGACGTTCCGGATTACATCGCGACGCGCGAATTTGCCGGAGGTCTTCAAAAGCATCGGTGAGCACTATCGGAACGGCAGGAAATGCCTCGGTTTTCGCGTGCAGCGTTCGCTCGAGAAACGTGACGATCCGGTTCGCATCAACCTCTTCGCCGTTTTCCTCTTTGCGGTAAAGACAGACAGAGGCGGATCGGCGCGCGTGTAGCAGTAGCTGGAGAATCGAATCTTCCCGCAACAGAGACTCTTCCTGCAGGTTCACGAACAGAAGGCCGTCCAGTCGAGCGGACCTTCGAAATTCTTGGCCGAGCAGAGAATCCCGGCTGTTTAACTTTGTCCAAAGGTCACCGACACCATCGGTCAGAATCACCGAATCCCAACTGGTCGCATGCAGCTGCTCCGGTGTACTTACAATCACCGGCGCATAGCGATGCGAAGCTTCCGGATGGCCGGCCCGTGCTGAACTTGAAAGCGAATCGGAAATGAAGCGAAGGAAGATTCTAGATGAGAGCATCAGATCGCCCAGGGCGCGCTGTATCTCGTCCCAATTCGGTTGTAACGGTTCCAACGAAATCGTTACGGGGCGAAAGACGTTTTCATTGCGGAGCAGGAACTCTTTGAACGTCCAAAGGGTCTTTTGCCACTTCGCTTCGAGATGCTTCCAGGAACCGTTTTCTGGCCAATCAGATCCGATAGTAAGGAGATCTCGAACCCACGGATAAGAAGAATCCGACGACAAAAGTTCAGCGATTGAGCGGGTTTGGCGACGATCGAATTGACGAAGTAGATATTCGCGAAACCTGGCGAAGCTTTCTGGTCCTCGACTGAGAAGACTAAAAAAATCAAGCAACTTCTCCGGAGTCTGCGTCTCTCCGATCCATTGAGCCAACCAACGGTGGGTCCTCTCGGGACGGCCCAGCATCGTGTTGGATCGAAATTCGTCCGCCACTGCGATCCCGGCCGAAGTTAACGCTTCCACAACGGCCGGGCCGGTGGGCGAACCTTCCGGGACCATCACCGCTATATTCCGGCTTCCAAGGTCAAACTCATTCTTTACGATTGCGACTACCGCGCGAACCTGGTCCGACCATCGTTCCGCGCGAACCAACCGCGGCAAATTCACTGACGGTCCCGGAGCGTAAACAAATCTGGTGACCAAGTCTTCGTACAGTCTGGGTTTCCCTTCAGTTGGAGTTACTGTTACCACGCCACCCAAGCGAGATTCCAAGCGACCAACCCAATGCATGAAAACATCCTCGCTCACAAATGGTTGAGCCAACCAAAAGCGCGCATCCTCCGAAGCAGTGACTGCTGCGGTAAGCAATTCTTGTTGATTAAGGGCAAGAGCATCGATACCGAAAAAACCGATTCGCAGGCTGGGCACTTTGATGCCTTTCTCCACCAGGGCTCGATCGACTCGCGGCCGCCAGAACAATGAACCGATGATCTGCTCGACGGAATCGCGAAGCCCTTGCGGGATACGGAGTAGATCGATGGCTGCGCCGGCGCCAAAACGATCTAACCAGCCAGAGGCCGCCAAATCGTCCAATGCATCCAAAACCTGTCCGGCAAATGCGGACGATGCTTCGGTCTCCCCCATCCTGGCCCGCAATAAAAGACTGAGCGTCTCGCGTCCGAAGGAAGGGGTCGGCAATCCGGCACGAAGACAAAGTTCACGACGCAGCCTTCGCAAATCCAGGAAGCGGACACCCACAATAGCTTTTCGCTCCTCCATCGCACGCCGCCGCAGCCAATTCGCCTGTAAAAACGATCGACACACCAACCAAATCTTCTCCCCGGAAAGCGCCGCCTTCGTGCCGGCTTCGAGCCAGGCACGCAGATCGTCTTCCCAAGCGTCATCGACATGGCTGAAGAGATGAATCGTCATTCTCGGCCGAGCCTCGAATGAAATAGCAGATAGCAAATAGCAGATAGCAAATAGTGAATTGTGGATTGCGTATTCCGCGATCCGGATTCCAGGAGTTTGTGGAGGACGAACATCGAACGGGACGGCATAAAGAGAATTTAGCAATCTCTAAGATAGCTTTCGACAGTTCTCTTCGCAGAAATTGACCCGCTGCGCGATGGCATATTTGCTATCGGCTATTTCGCGCGAGCCTTTGGCGAGAATGACCCAACGATCCGCTGGAAAGTTGTTTCTACGCGTTCGCGCCGCCGTCTTTGGTCTTCGATCATGGCGGAGCGATCGGTAAAACCGAGCCGGCGCGCGATCTTTTCTTGATCGGAAATGCTCGAGGGTAATTCTGAGACGGAATTATTTTCCACTCGGCGAACGACCGATTCCATTTTGCGAAAGAAAAGGTAATCGTCCGTCAGCTCCGCTCTTTCGGTTGGAGTCAATTGGTCGGCTACAGCCGTGATTGCATCGAGGGTGTTCAGCACGCGTTTTCCGGACTGAATTTCGAGATATTGCATAATAAACTCGATTGCAATGAGTCCGCCTCGTCCGGCCTTAAACGCGATCAAATCGGTATCATGTTTGCCTCGTTCACGAACAATTCGGTCGTACATGGAAGCGAGATTGGAGCGCCATCCCGGATCGTTTGGTAGAGAATTCCAGGCGTCATCGACAATTCGTTCAGTTGCTTCGGCATGCGGTCCGCTCAAGATCCGCGCTTTCGTAAGCGCTTGTTTCTCCCAATTTTGCGCCCGTTTACGAAAGTAAGATTCATAACGCTCCAGCGTGACAACCAGAGGCGCGGATTCGCCTTCCGGGCGCAGTCGCGTATCGATCGGAAATACCCGACCCCACTCCGTACTCATGCTCAGGGCGGCAATCAATGCTTCGGCTGGACCGGGCGTGTCGCCAATAAAGACCAGATCGAGGTCTGCGCCGTAGAGCAATTCCCGTCCCCCAAATTTGCCCTGCGCAATAATGGTCAAATCTGGTGTGCCAGGAATGACGTTTTGACAGAAGGCGACGCATGCTTCCGCCAAATTAGTCACCTCCTCCTGAAGCTGCGGCAGATCGGCAAATCCGAGAACATCGCGCAATAAGATCCGCAACATTTCAGCACGCTGAAAATCGCGCACCCAGGTGAGAGGCGGCAGACCGGTTGGATTTGCTTCGAGACTGGATAGAAAATTCTCCCGATTTTGTAGTTCGCCTAATGAGCGGCCGCGGGCAATTTCTTCGACCAACTCGGGCCGATGGATCGCCAGTTCGCTGAAGGCCCCGCTGGCGTCAAATAAACGAATCAATAGCTCGAGCAAACGCGGATTCGCCAACAAAGTCTCAAACAGGAGCCCGCGAATGCCATATCCGTCAACGAAGCGGACAAAGCGGCTGAGAACGGCATCAGGGTCAGCCGTCCGGCTTAACCGCTTGATCAATTCGGGCTCCAACTTCGCACACAAACGGCGAGTGCGGGCAGAGACGTGCACTTCGGAAGGTCCCTCACGAAGCCGGTCCAATGTTTTCTGGGCGGCCTCCGGCCATTCAAAAAATTTGGGCTTCGCTATCTGTTCATTTTCGGAGGTTCTGGTCTGGAGCAGCTGCTGAAAAATCTGACGCACCGCCTCCGTCTCTTCTCCGAGTTTTTGATCAAAGGCCTCCACGGAATCGAACCCGAGACTTTTGGCAATTAAGAACTGTTCGTCTCGACCCGTTGGCAACGTATGAGTTTGGCGCTCGTCAACGATCTGCAAACGGTGTTCAACGGCTCGCAAAAAGACGTAGGCCTGGCGCAACGTTTCCACCGCCGTCTGATCTAACATCTCCAATTCGGCCAGAGCCGCGAGCGCTTTTAGCGTGCTGCGTGCCTGGAGAAAAGCGTGTCGCGCACCGTGCAATAGTTGCAACGTCTGTACCGTGAATTCGACCTCACGAATGCCGCCGTAACCAAGCTTAACGTTACGGTGTAGATCTTCAGCGCCCACGAGGTCACGCTCAATACGAAATTTAAGTTCGGCGATTTCAGTCAGAAGATCGTCCGAGACGGTACGCGGAAAAATGAAAGGTTGGAGACGATGCTCAAATTCGTAAAGCAGCTCTTCGTCACCGCAAATTCCGCGAGCCTTGAGCAGGGCCATCCTCTCCCAGGTTTCGCCGTAACCGGCATAATAATTTTCCACGCTGGTTAACGATCGCACCAGGGGTCCAGAGGCGCCCTCCGGACGGAGTCGAAGATCGATCCGGAAAAGTTGTTTTCCTTTGGTCGTGAACACTTCAACGATTTTCTCGGCCAGACGACTGAAGAACTCGTGATAACTAAAACGCGGATTGAGAAATCCGTCCTTATGGTAAAGAAAAATTACGTCGATATCCGAGCTGTAGTTCAGCTCCTTTCCACCAAACTTTCCCATCGCTAGGACGCCGAACCCGGTATTGGGGCTACCCCATCTTTTCGCCAGCGAGTCGAGAGCGAACCGATATACCTGATTGACGCAGCGCTCAGCGACAGCGGTGATATCTTGGGTAGTCTCGACAAATCCGGCCGACCCGGACACTTCCCGATAGGCGATGCGCAGCATTTCCTGGGACTTCCATTCGAGCAGAGCGGCCAGCTGCGGGTCGGGTGCATCTTCATCCCATCCGCGCCAATACCCCCGCTTCGAAGCAGCCATCTCCGGTCCGGATAACCAGTCCAGTAAATCGGGACGGACGGTAATCTTTTCGAACGAAATTTTGGATAGCGAGAGAAAATTGATCAGCGCTGAACCATGATCAGGAAATCGCGCGCAGATGGAACCGAAATCAGGTCGTACCCTGACCAGATCGTCGATCACCTTTTCGGCAACGCTCGGTTGCCAAGCCTCCCGAACCAATTCCGTGACCCACGCACCACGGCCTTTCATGCAGGATCATGATAGCGTAAGCAGCACTTTTTGTCGCGCCTGCCGAAGAACCTGCTTTTCTGCACGGGATAAACTACGAATGCCGTCGCGATGAATTTTTTCCAAGATCGGATCGACATAGGTGGCCAGATAAGGCCGCAGCGGGAGCCGTCTGGCGCGCGCGCGTTCTGTTAAGCGTTGACGCAGCGCCATCTCGCCCGGTAATGGCGATCCAAACCCGAGTATACGCACGTAAACCCATCCGACGGCAGCGCCGCTCAGATTCACTATGGCGGTCACATGCGCGTTTGCACGTCCGCCCAGGAGACCATAAGCCAACAGGCCGACGATCAAAATCCAACCCGCATGTTTATAGCGGAAACGGATTCCGAACGGCTGCATCACCGGAAATTCCGAGAGGATCGTGGCGGAGCCCACGATCATCGCACAGATTGCCGGCCCCGCGCCGAGCAAGAGCCCATTGGCTGAAATCGCCAAGTAAGTCACTCCGGCCACAATTCCGGAGCAAGCAAGCAGCATTGTGAAATGTGCTCTCCCAATAATTCCTTCCAGCTCACTACCTATGAACACGAGGCCAAGAAGGGTGAAACAAACGCCAAATGGATGGCTTAAATGGTGCAGAAACAGATAGCTGACGAATTGCCATACACATCCGTACAAGATACCGGAGCGGTTGAGACCGAACAATCTCTCGGGACCGCCCGGGTCACAATAAGCCATCGTCCATTGAAAAATGTACAGGATTGATATCAGGATTGCCGCACCCGCCGCCCAAGTCATCCGACCCTTAGTTAGGAACCAAGGCAATTCCTGAATCTGGATCCGTTTCGTTCTCATTCTTGTTTTAGTGAGCGACTCATCTAGTCGACGCGAGTGCTCTATCAGGAAGAGAAGCAACGATCAGGCCACTTGCTGAAATTTTGAAAAAAAGTTTAAGCGTTAGGGACGTGAACGCGAAGTTTGGACGGTCCAACCCGAAAATGGACCGGAGTGTGAAAACTGACTTCCCCGTCGATTTCCACCGGGACCCTCCGATCGCTGATGACACGTAGCGAATGGATTTGCCGATATTCGATATCGGCAAAGTCGGCGTGGTTGCCGATGAGAACGCCCTGGAGATAACGAATGATATCGAGGTATCCTTGATGCTTGAATACAAGGACATCCAATAACCCATCATCGTTTTTCGCATTAGGAAAGAAGGAGAGTGGCCCCCCGTAAAAACGGCCGTTGCCCACCAGTACGAAACATCCTCCCATCGTCTCCCGCTCGTTGAAACAGATCTCAAGGCGGGGAGCCGGACGTCCAATTATCTGGGCGGCCGCGAAGATATAGCTAATCGGCCCAATGGTTTTTCTCATATTCAAATCCGTTTCTCGCACCACCAAAGCGTCCAAGCCGATGCCGGCCAGCTGGACAAAGTACTGGTCGTTGGCCATGGCCAAGTCGATCGAACGGGTGAATCCCCTTTGGATAATTTCCCAGCATTGCTCGAGCTGAGTGGTCGGGAGACCAAGTTCGCAAGCAAGGATGTTCATCGTTCCAGTCGGCAGAATTCCTAGCGATACATCCAATCCCGCGATTCCGTTTACCACCTCATTGATTGTGCCGTCCCCGCCCGCAGCCACGATAGTCGAATGCCCCCCCTGGGCCAGTTGTCTGGCCAACGCTACGGTTTCACCCGGACGAGAGGTGAAAAGAGGTGTGTCCGGACCGGTCAGAGAACGCACCTTCTCCTCAAGAGAGCGTGCCTTTTCTCCTCGTGCAGCGGGGTTGAAAATAATAGCTAGCTTAACCTTGTCCATTCGGGTTCAGGCCTATAAGAGTAGATCCCTGGCGCTATTCAGTATAGCGGCAACGTTGGGATGAATAAGGTGAAACCTTTCCTCCGCATAGCCTTGGGGTCGGTGACAGCCGGGACCGTTAGGCTGAAGCCTTTTCTTCGCATCGCCTTATTGGCAATAGGCGCTGCTTTTCTGGTTTCCTGTATTGGCCTGCTCGGTATCAACCTTTACATCCAGTCGCCCGGCGTTCAGCGCGATCTGCGTGACTCATTCAGCGAGAGTCTGGGACTGCCGCTAGAAGTTTTTCGCATCACCTTTACTCCTTGGGACGGCCTCACCTTTGAAGATGTCACGGTCGGCAGTTCCGATTCCGAGACGCCGGTCCTGAAAGCGGGAAACCTGAAGGTTCGCTGCGACTATTTCGCGCTCTTGCGGCGTAAGATCATTATCCGGGAAATCTTGCTGCGGCAGGTCGACCTCAGAGTCCCGCTCGCGGCCATGAGAGAAACATTGGAAACTCCGAAACGGCCCGCCGCCTCTTCGCCCCCCGCCGATGCTTCCCAACTGGTGAGTTCGACCCCTCTTGAGATCGCTCAACGCAGCAAGTCGCTGACGATTCGGGATACACTGACCCGAAAATTCTGGGTGGAGATCCAAAAGTTCAAGCTGAAGGACGCAACCATTACCGTAGTGCGATCGGACGGCGCAACTGCGGCAGTGATTCATGGGCTCGATAGCACGCTGAATTTTCAACATGGAAATTATCTCGGGCGGGTCCACGCGGAAAATGCGATGATCGGTGACACGATCAGCGTCGACGATATTGGTTCCCCGGTGAGATTTAACGGTCGCTCGTTGGCGCTCGAAGACGTTTGCGCGAGGGTTTCCGGCGGCGACCTAAACGGTACGTTCAATCTTGATTTCTCCAATTCAGACCTACCTTACCGGCTGGAATTCAAGGCGTCCGGAATCGATGTAAATGAGGTAACGAACCGAACCAGCAGTTTCCTGGATAGAGCCCATGGAACATTGGAAGGATCGTTCGAATTGTCCGGCGTCGGACGCGATTCCAGCCAGGCCGCTGGAACCGGCAGTTTGCAGATCAAATCGGGATACGTCGATCAATACCCGATGCTACAGGAGATCGGCCGTTGGACTCAGATCGATGAATTGCAACGGCTTGATTTGGAAGAAGCTGATTCCAATTTTCGCGTTGTTGGATCTCAAGTGCAAGTCGACTCCATCCGTTTGATATCGAAGAATTGCCGGATCAATCTGGCCGGAACGGTGGAAGAGTCGCAAAGACTCGATTTGAAAGGACGTCTTACGATCACTCAATTTCTCAGCCAGAAAATTCCAAACGAACTAGAGGATAATTTCGTCACTGCGGACGATGGAAGTAGTCGTTATCTTGATTTCGAGGTATCCGGATCAATCCAGAAGCCGGAGACCAATCTTTTCGAGCGGATCATCGGTGATAAACGCAAGCTGTTACAGCGCCTGTTGCACGGCAGCCATTCCGATCGTTCCAGGCCGGAACCCGTAGCGGACTCGAATCGATCTCGGCCGAATCCAGAAAAATGAGGATTATTGCCGGTTCCGCCGGGGGTATTCCGCTTCGTCTTCCCAAGCACGATATCCGTCCAACGATGGAAAAGATCCGGGGCGCAATCTTTTCGTCGCTGGGCGACCGGATCATTGGCGCCAGAGTGCTCGATCTTTTTGCCGGTAGTGGCGCATTCGGCCTCGAAGCGTTGAGTCGCGGGGCAGCCAATGCCACATTTGTTGATCATCATCGTGATGCGGTGGTTGCCATCCAATCCAACTGCGAAAAAACCAAACTGCGCGGCGCAATCGTTCGGCTTGATGTGTTTGGATTTCTCAAGAGTAACCGGGAACAATTCGATTTGATATTTGCCGATCCACCTTACTCTAAGGGCGCCGGCCATTCCGATGCTGCCTCGGAACTGCTTTCGTCTCCCTTTGCTCCTGTTGCGCTCGCGCCAGATGGATTATTGATCTTGGAACGAGCGGCAGGTTCCGGCCCAGTCGATCCGCAGATCTGGTCAATCAGCCGAGCAAAGCGATATGGTGGAACGGAAGTGCTCGTTCTGTCATTCTCGCCTGAAGCTCGAATGAAATAGCAAATAGCAGATAGCAAATTTCCCTTTTTGAATTTGATTGAAGCACCCAAGGCGGCCTGCCGCTGACCCTAAAGCGTTAATATGCAAAACCAGTAATGAATCCAGGCTATTTCTATTTGCTATCTGCTATTTGCTATTTGCTATTTCATTCGAGCTTCAGGCGAGAATGACGATGTTGTTGTTTCTGTACAATCTCATCCTCCCGTTCGCGCTTCTCTTTTCGCTTCCCTTTTACCTGCGGCGGATGCTTAAACGCGGCGGTTACGCGCGGAATTTCGTTCAGCGATTCGGATTCTTTTCGACTGCGCTTCGCCAAGAAATTGCGGGTAAAACCTGGACCTGGATCAGGGCAGTGAGCGTGGGCGAAATGCTTCTGGCACTCCGGCTGGCTGCTGAGTTGCGCCAGCAAGACCCCGGATTTCGGGCCGTGATATCCACTACTACCTCCACCGGATATCAGCTCGGGTTGAACCGTGCGGATACCGCCTACCTGCAGATCATTTACAGTCCGGTTGATTTCTATCCAATTCTTAATCGGATCTGGAAACTCGTTCGGCCCTCCCGGGTTATACTCATCGATTCCGATCTCTGGCCAAGTTTTCTGGCACTGGCCCAGCACAAGAGTGCGTCCGTATTCTTGGCTAATGCGCGGCTCTCGTCGCGTTCCGAAAACCGTTATTCGCGTCTCCGCTGGGTGTCAGTGCGTCTTTTCTGGAAACGAGTAACCGCAGTATTCGCACAAGATCCTAAAGATGCCGGCCGCTGGGAACGGCTCGGTCTACCGCCACACAAGATCACGGTAACCGGCAGCATCAAGTACGATCGAGCCGGCCTAGTCACCGAGCACAACTTGCGCTTCGTTGATTGGCTGGAGAAACATGGAATTCACTCCAATCGCCCCGTCTTGCTCGGAGGCAGTTTACATCCCGGCGAAGAAGAGCTTTTAATCCGGGCGTTTCAACACCTCCGGCCAAAACATCCAGCACTGTTTCTGATTCTGGTGCCACGGCACGCTGAACGCGCACCAGAGATTGAAGACTTACTAAGAAAAGAATCGTTGCCCTTCACCCGGCGATCCAATCCGCTCTTCTCGCCTGACACCGCTGCGCTGCTGGTCGATTCTACCGGCGAACTTCGCGACTGGTATGAGACCGCCGCTGTGGTGGTAATCGGAAAAAGTTTTCGCGGCGTCGGTGGACAAAATCCGGTTGAGCCATTCCTGGCGCGTAAACCGGTGGTGTGCGGGCCTCACATGGAAAACTTCCGTTTCCTGGTGGAAGAATTGGTTGCGGAAAACGGAATCAAACAACTCACATCGGACCAGGATTTGATTCCGGCTCTTGACCAACTACTCGCAGATCCCAGTGCCGCCGATCGGATGATCAAACGGGCCGAAACTGTCCTCGCTCAGCACGACGGGGCCAACGCTCGCACCGCTCGGTTGATCCTGAACTGGAAACGCCGAGGCAATGCGAATGACAAAACAACGGATTGAATCAATCGGATAGGGGTAGGGACGCTAAGTGTCTAACGCCCCTCCCTCCGAACCGGGCAGGCGGATCTCCCGCACCCGGCTCTCCAGTTGGTGGTTGCTTTCATGAAGATCGGCAAGCCGCGGCATGTGCTTGTCTTAAGGAGAACAAGCCTGCCGCGGAGAAGTAGGCATTGGGCCATCGGTGATGATCGTTTCCACGTCCGCGTCCGTTCTTGCCCAAGCGCTTTCTCAAGATGCTGCGCAGTCGTCCGCGCGTGTAGCCATCGATCGGTTCAAAGACGTGGTCTTTACTGTGTTTAAAGTACTCAAACCATCCTCGCAGACTCCGGTTGAGATCCTCGCAGATCGCTCGCATGCTCCGCCCTTCTGTGCGTCGGGTTTTGCTACGAATCGTCTCTTTGAGTTTGTCCATGCTTTTCTTGCGCGGCCACTTTCTTCCCCGTTCAAAATGATAGCCCAGGAAGTCGAACCCTCCGGCTAGGCTGGTATCGACCAGCCGTGTTTTGATCGGATGGAGAGTTAAGCCGTTTTCTTCTACCCAGCGGCGGACTTGCTCTAAGGCCTTCTGTGCTTGTTCCTGGTTGCGACACAACACGATGAAGTCATCAGCATAGCGTACCATTTCAAAGCCGTTTTGGGCCATTTGCCAGTCCAATCCGTCCAGATAGATGTTTGATAACAGTGGACTGACTACTGCTCCTTGCGGTGTCCCTTGATCAGTCGGTTGCCATCCTTTAGCACTGTCCATCACTCCGGCCTGGAGCATTTGTTCCAGGAGCTTCAGTACTCTTCCGTCGGCGATTTTCTCTTTGATGCGTTCCATCAGCCCTTCCTGCGGAATGGTGTCAAAGTAGGATTTTAGATCCGCATCTACGACCCAGTGATATCCACCCTTGAGTAGCTCTTCGACTCGGCGCAATGCGTCCTTACATCCTTTCCCAGGTCGGAACCCGTAGCTTTGGGGTGCAAAATCGCGTTCAAAGATCGGTTCTATGACGTGGAGCAGGGCTCCTTGCACAATTCGATCTCTCAGAGTGGGTACTCCAAGTGGGCGCTTTTCTTTACTCCCCGCCTTGGGTATCCAAACCCGTTTGACTGCCTGCGGTTGGTACTGATTGGCTCGCAGTTCTTGCTCCAGCTTCGCTATCGTTTGGTCTTTGCGTACTTTAATTTGTCCTACGCTTTGATGGTCGACTCCGGCGCTTCCGCCTTTAGCCACTACCTTCTCCAGCGATCGGCCAAGATTCTTTGGACTCCAGACTTTATCGATCAGCCGAAACCATTTTCCTCCTGCAAACCCCGTTTCCAGGGTTGCCAACATGCGTTCGGTCCAGACCATTGGTTCCACCCACCCCCAGCGGGCGCGGATCTCTCCCTCTTGTGGAGCCGTTGTCGGCACTCTCGAGGGTCTTTGTTCCTCTGGTCTGTCTGTCACGCTTCCACCTTCCTGCCTCCCTTGACTCCACGGGCATTAACCCGCTTCTTCGCTACTCCGGAGGCTCTGTCACCTCCCGGGCACAGTTCTTCGGGCCTTTCGACCATGAACGCTGTTCCTTTCCCGGTTCGTGATCCCTGATTCATGCCGCTCCAACTTCCTGCCATTCTATCACCACCCACCTCATGCATTCCGGCTCTGGCGCTCACTGTTCTCGCCGCCAGAGTGGCCGCCGAAGTCGCCTCGCCCCTTCACGGGTCGGCTTCCGATTCTGGACTTCGCCTTTCCCTAGCAGGCTCGCCAATGCTTCAGGCCGTATCGTGTTTACCATGGTTTTGTTTATCGACTGGCAGTTCGCCTCCGGTTGCTCTCCACCCCGTCTCTCGACGACGCAGTTACCTTCGACTACGGACAGCCAGTGCTCTGTCCGATGGGGACTTTCACCCCACTGTTGATGTGCATTCTCAGGCGCACTAGGGCGGTCCGTCCCGGACCGCCCTACCCCCTCTGGCGAGAATGACATTTTCCGCTTGCGCGCTTTCGACTTGGTGCAACCATAACACTCCGCTAAAGACCCTATCGTCCAGTGGCCTAGGACACTCCCCTTTCACGGGAGTAACACGGGTTCGAATCCCGTTAGGGTCGCTTAACGATGCAAGCGGTTGAACATCAAGATCTTGTGCTTAGAATCCCAACGCTCAGCGGTGGCTCCTTATAACGACTCCTTATAACGGTTTGCCGATTTTCACCGAGCTTTACAGACTTGCTATTTCATAGCTACGCTTGCCAGTCCGATGTCGGAAAAGGGCAAGTTTACTCGGGAGCAAGAAGAAGCAATCAAGCGGACGAATCAGGTCTTGTACCTGGCGTGGTTGTTCCAGCAATACGCTGGAGCTAAACCAGACTCCGTTGCGGGTTTGGCTGCAAAACTGAAGAGCTGGCAGGAAGACCATTTGGATGCACCCCTACCGGAAGAACTGGCGGGATTTGGAGAGCAAGTCGAAAAACTGGTCAAACAGCATCGCAAAGAAGTTGCAGAAGGCTTTGAGAAGCTCTTGACCCAAGCCTTGGCCTCAAACGATTACCAGTTGTTGCAGCGGATCACAGATGCCTCCGAGGCTCTTGCCACAGGACGGAAGATTCGTGTGGCTCTGGATATGACTGGTGCAGCGATCTTCGCCATTTGGGAACTGCATGGAGAATTGGGGCATTATCCCAGCCCAAACCAAATCCGGGGACGCGTCGAGCTGTGGTGGAAAGAAGGAGGCAATAACACGCGTGTAAGCGATCAGAATTGGGCGAAAGTGATGAACAAAATCAATTGGGCAGGAGCGATGGAGAAAATCGAGTCGTTGTTCCCACGATCAGAAAACACGCAAAAAATCAAGCGTCAGGCTACTGGTCGGTAGCTTGACTGTCATCTCTCTGGTCAGTGGCCTGACAATAGATTTCCACGCTCTACCGGGATTATTCGTAGAGCGTGAAACCGTTAATCAGCGAATCTCCGCGCAAACTCTCTCGCATCGCGAGCCCCAAACCTGAGTCTGGCGATAAAAAGGATGTTTTGCGCCATTTCGGAATTAGAGAGAGCCATCTTTACGACTTGGTAAAAAGGGGTCTGGTCGAGACTGTGCTCATCCCTGGAAGAGGGAAAACACGAGGCAAGCGTCTGTTCAAGTTTGCGTCCATTCGGAAGCTGCTCGCAGCAGAGCAGAAGGAGGCCCAGTCATGAATCCCGAAATCCCCTTTATCATCACATCGATGACCAGCGTGCCAGAGCCTGGGCCGTGTCAGAAATTCGCTCAAGCCTACCTCGAGGCGATTGAACGTTTCTCTGACGATTATTATGCGCAGGGCTGGTCCGAACAAGAAGCTTCCAGGCTCTTAGACCAGACCTTGCATGCTCTAAACATTGGAAACTCGGATGCTACCTTTTACCTGAGGTCAATCGAGTGTGTGGGGGGCGAATCTCCGCAGAAGGAGGGGTGCGGAACATGAGACCCTCTCTTACTGAGGCTTTCGAATCTCGGCATCCCGTTCCTGACGATGGTCTCTCAAGTGAGCAGGAAAACGAGAGATTCCTGGAGCTTGAGGACCAGATAGCGCAAGGGGAATTCAAGCCAGTGTTTAAGTCTGTCGGGAAGCTTTTTTGGAGCGAGCTCTACCCGCGTCTTCCGGAAAGATTGAAAGAAGACGCTGGACAGCTCTGGGTGGACTTCCAATCTCCGATCCTCGATGCAATCCACGCACGAGTCTATGACCAGATCTTGGCCGAACGGAAAGAGGAGGGAAAGAACCGAGCATGAAAAGAGTCCTCGTAAAGAAAAGGAGCCACGATGTGGTCGTGGCTCCTCCAGACCAGTTGAAACAAAGGGTTACAACAGGGAGTCAGCCTAACGACTCCGTCAGTCACCGGCAAGTCCTGGAGCGTCTCAAGGTTGTTCTAGAGGAGATTGACGGCTGGTCCATGCCAGTTGGCGAGGTGGGAACCGCGTTTCTCGATTGCCTCGAACTCATGGACCAGATCAGAGAAAAAGCGCGGCAGCGTGCCAAACAGATGCTCCTTAAGGAACCTGGAGTCATTCCCGACTGGACAGCCAGTCAGGGTAGTCCAGTCCGGGAGTTGGACAATGACGCCTGGAAGGTGTTCGTAGCGCTGCAGAGCGCTCTGGCTACACCGCTAACGAGCGAAGAGTTTATTGGTGCCTGCAGGATCACGCTCCAGGCTGCGCGCCAGCTTTTAAGCGATCTTGACCCTTCTCTCTCACCTGAGGCAGTGGAGGTCCAGCTCTCGCGAACTCTCGCGGATCTGCTCCACTACCGCAAAGGTTCGGTGAGACTCACGCGGGTCAAGGAGCTCCCTCCTCCAAAGCCTGCCAGGGAGATCACCTCCAAATGAGGAACTCCCCCACACCCGAGGAGCTCTCAAAGATGAGCCACGCTCAGATCAAGCGGTGCGCGTTCACCCCCGAAGAGCTGCAAGGGATGAGCCCAACTGGGCGAGCCGTCATCGGCCTTAAGCACACAGAAGAGCTCTCGCGCACCCGGCTCGTGCTTCACCGGGAGGGTGAGTCGATCTCATTGCGCAAAAAAGGCAGGTGGCATCACCTCCAGGTGATCTCAGCCAAAGATCTCAAGGGATTGAGCGGCAACGACCAGCGTCGGCTCGCCAAAGCCGGCATTCCAGTGGTCGAGGAGTACGACATCTAAAAGGAGAAGGCGTGGGAGGAGACCCACGCCTTAACAAGAAAAACAAAACTAATGACGGCAGAATCTACCCCCGTCGCGGAATTTCTCAAACCCTGCCCAAAAGCAGGCTCTGGCGTTCACCGCTGGCTCTATGGCGCAGCTTGCACCCTGACACGAGCTGACATGAGCCCCCAAAGGATCGCCGAACTCCTGGAGGCACACAGTAAAGATTGTGGCCGCCACGTACCCGGGACTGAAATCGTCGACACAGTCAGGAATGCAGTCCGTGAAATTAACGGCCACGAGAGCGCTCCCTGGCTCCTGCCCAAATCCAACTGGCCTGACTACGACCCCCAAAAAACATTCCGCATAGCCAGTCGGTATTGGGATTTCGACCTGGAGAAATGGCACCGGGAATCAGCGGTTGCGCCAGGTGAGGTTACCACCGGGGGCGCGCTCACCGAGTTTTTCCAAGGGGGAGAATTCATCACCGTAGGCTTTAAGAAAAACTATTTTGAGACCTTCCCCTTCAGCCGGAAAGCGATCGCCCATGCGCACCGTCTCCCCTTCGTGGTCCTTAATCCGATGAAACACTACTGGGGGTTAAAGAAAGACGGAAAAACCCGGAGCGCCAAGTGTGATTCCAACGTCAAGGAACGCAGGGTCTTGGTCATCGAGTTTGACGCGGAGAAGTTTGAAATCGGCTCAAGCGATTTAGCGGAATTCCTCCACATTCAAGCAGCGTTGCACGCGCACCTTGAGACGTGGTTGCCCCTGGTCTTGATCACTTTTAGCGGCAATCAATCTTTGCACGGGACCTACGCCACCCACCTTCTGCCGGAAGAGGACTTGAAGCTCTTTATGAATGAAGCCGTTTCAATCGGGGCAGATCCGGCATTGTGGGTAAAAAGCCAGTTTACCCGGATGCCAGGAGGCAGGGACGGACGCCAAAGCATCCACTACTTCAACCCGGAGGTTCTTTATGCTCCAACCCCGTAGGACGAGACCCAACCCGGAGAAGTTCGGTAAAAAACCCGAGCCAGAAAAAGACCATCGGTGGACTGATTTGATCTCGCTGGCAGCTGAACCCGATGACCCCTCACTTGATCTTTTAGGCAAGGGATTCCTGAGACGAGGCGGAGGAATGTTTATAATCGGCCCTACGGAATGCGGTAAATCAAGCCTGTCGGTACAACTGGCAATCGAATGGGGATGCGACCTGGAAACGGCCATCATTCAAACCGCCAACCGAACACCTTTACGGGTCCTGGTAATCCAATCCGAGGACGATCGGCAAGATGCGCGGGAGATGGCTCGTTCTTACAAACAAATGGGCCTTAGCCTTGAACAAATCGCCCTGGTCAAGAAAAACACCCATTTCGCACGGTGGAGGGCACGTGGCGGGAAAAAGAAGATTAAGCGCGCCAACGGTTCAATAGAATTTAAAGAGGTTTCGGTGGGCGAACATCTATTGGAGATCCTCGAAAAAGCCATCCTGGAATTTGGTCCAGTCGACATCATCATCGTTAATCCGTTAAGCGCCTATGCCGAGGAAGGCATCTATAGCCAGAAGTACAACCGGGAGTTTCTCTACGGCAGGCTTGATCGGTTCATGGACCAGCACAGGTGCGCCTTCATTTTGATTCATCACACTCCGAAGTTCCGGAATGACCTGAAGGAGCGCACCCATCATGAGCTGCTCTACTCAGGGAGCGGAGATGCCACCTTAGGCAACTGGCCCCGCGCCAGTCTTTTTGTCTGGCCAGCTGATGAAGAAACGGAGCTCTTCAAACTTGAAGCAGGCAAACGCCACCGGCGAATCGGATGGAAAACACCCTGGCGTTTTTTCAAATGGAGCGACGAAGGCATTTTCTGGCGGGAAGCGCACAAGAGCGAAGTGGAGGCTTATCTGGATTCCCCCAAACAGAAGAAAGGAGTTCAGTCAATCAGCGCTGAGGCGATGAGGACAGCCTACAAGAAAACCAAGCAGGACGAGCAAGGCTGGGTCTGGAGAGAAGATCTGATTCAGAGTCTGATTGAAGAAGGCTACACCAGACCAAGCTCCTATCGTTGTGTTCATCCCCTCACCGGTTACCAGAGAAACAACTTCATCTATGAAAAGAAGGATCGGTTACTTCGAATGAAATGGAACGGGTTTGACCCAGATTTTACGTCCCAAACACCCCAAAATAATCCCCATTCTCACAGTCTTAAGTGAGAATAGCGAGAATAGAAGCAGTGATAGCGACCACAAAACAAGTCCAAGAGCTGAATTCAGCACACATTCTCATGTGAGAATCATCCCCTACCGAGAATCCCTATTCTCAGTCTCACTCTCTCTCCCTTATGGGGAGAGAGTGATGTGAGACGGGTATTCGTGAGAGAGGTCTGACAGGGGAGCGCTTTTTACGTTTCCCCTGCGTGTGTGATTGGACTCTAAAAAATTCCTTATGACACAGAAATTAAAAATCAGAAACGGAGCTGTTCCCGATGCCGAACAGCAGATTGTCGATAACAAAACTCACGAAGCAATTGTTGAAGCTATTGGGGAGTTTGATACGTGTGTCGCTCATAGCGAGGAGACCAGCGAGCTTGTGAGTGTGTTGCTTGAGGCGCGCCAGTATGCGCTGGCTCTGGAAGTCTTAAAAATTGACCAGCTGCATGAGATTCGTTTGGATCTCAATACGATTGCTGTGGAGGGTCTAAAAACCTGTGAGCAAACCGACTGAATCTGTCACTGCCACTTATGAACCAGACTCAATCACCTTCCCGACCAGTCACCACACCCCTAGAGCGTCCGAAACCCTTGGCCAAAATGGAGGCTGCGCTCAACGGGAAATTCTTCATGTTCGTGTTCCGGCAGGGAACCCGATTCCGTTCGGGGAGGATCATTGAGGTGATCACCGACCAGTTCATCAAGGTCCGCTATTTTAGCCTGAAGACACGCGAGCTGATGAGTTTCGAGCACATGGTCAAGCTCTATGCCGAGCCAAGCGTCGAAGACCTGACAGGATGGTTTCTGTTCGAATCTTTGCCGTCGATGGATCAGGCTTACCCGTTTTTTAGCGAACACTTCAAACGCCAGGAAAAACAAAATCATGAAACCAGCTCTTAAAAAGGTTGTGTCGTCGTCGTCGTCGTCGTCGTCGTCGCCGTCACCGGGATGGACTTCCCAGGACGCGCGAATTTTTGCCAGCTTCTATCGTTCAGCTTTAGAGGGATTGCTTTCCCGTTCCCCTTTAAGTGATCCGGACAGGCTGCTTTTGTCCCATAACCCGGACGACCCACGGGTTGAGGAGATTAACGTTCTCACTCAGCGTGCTGCCGCTATTGCGATGATGGCATTTGAAAAATGGCAGAAGCTAGTGGCTCGCCGCACCAGTGCGGATGCGGTTAAAGAGTTTAACCAGAAGGTAGGGAGGTAAACAAAAGCGTGAACTATCTGGACGAGGCAAACAAAGCTGATTATAGCGAGGATGGCAGGGGTTTGGGAATCGACCCTGAAATTTACCGGATGCTCGCAGAAACTGCGTTGGCGCTCTGGCATAGCGCTGGAGTAGAGCCAGTGACCCTGGAAGGTTTAGGCGATCGCCGGCCGGGAGCGGTTTGCACCCTCTACAGTCTGAAGGCTGCGTACCGGATCGTGATTGACGCTGGCCAGTTGACCCTGGAGTCCGCGGCTCTGGACTCACCCGATAAGCCAAAGGCTTTGTACCATGGTCAAGCGGACTCCATTACTGATTGGGCAAAATGCCAACACCTGGTCAGAGACGCAGAAGATCCCGGCTATTACGAGCGTGGCCGGGGGACGGAGCCAAGAGAAATCAAACGAGCCTGGACTCGCAAAGCGTCCGATCTTTGGTAAGTTCAACGTCCAACGGCTTCTGAAAAAACCGCGCTTGCCCTGAAGGGTTGGACCCATCCATCCTTCAAACCTTTGGTTGTCCCGTCAATGCAGGGGCGAGCTTGTGGAAGTCGATTGGATTTTGGCGCGCTTGCCGAGTCTCTCGGAGGCGTATTTGGTTTGGCGAGAGTAAAAGGGGCACTAGGAAGCGATGGGTCAACCAGAGCGTACCCTTTTTGTCTTATGCCAGCACCACCCGTCACCGAGCTGCCGGAGATCTACCGAACGACCACCATGATGGAGGCGTTCGTCAATTTGCCTCCGGCTAGCGTCTTCTTGCGCAACAAACTTTTTGACACAACCGTCACCAGTCCCACCGACCAGGTCGCACTCGATTACTATAACGGAACCACCCGCCTAGCTCCGTTTGTCGCGCGGCTAAAGAAAGGCATCGCTGTCCCTCGTGAGCGGGTGAAGACTTCCTTCTTTAGCCCTCCGTTCATCAAACCGGTGCGCCCCCTGTCCGCGGATGATCTTTTCTACCGCGGTATGGGTGTGAGCGCCTATTCCAACGTGAATGCCGACCAACGGGAAGCCAACCTGCTCGCCCAGGACACGATGGACCTTGATTTGCGGATCAGCCGGACGGAGGAATGGATGGTTAGTCAGTGCCTGTTCAGTGGCGCCATCACCTGCCTGGATGGAGATGATAACACCCCAGTGGCCCAGATCAGTTACGGGACCATCGCGGTAACGGTACCGGCTAAGCTCTGGAGCGATCCGGCTTCCTACCCCTTGAATGACCTCAAAGCCTGTCTGCGCGCAGTCAGTGCAGCGTGCGGGTTCCAGGCTGACTTGATCGTCATGGGGAAAGATGCAGCAGACGCTTTCGAGGCTAACCCGAACGTTCAGAATGCCTACAACCGGCTTTTCATCCAGCAGGGTACGATTCAGCCTCAATACCTGGAAGAAATCAGCAACTACGGTGTAACGATTCTAGGGACCTATCGCCAAATTCCTTTGTACTGCGATGAGGCCACCTACCTCGATTCGGCGAATGTGGTCCAACCCTACGTCCCACCCAACAAGGTGCTGGTCGCTTCCACTGGGCTGCAAAACAAGATGTGTTACGCAGCCGTTGCGCAAGCCAACGAAGACGAGCGCGGGATGGGAGTCTATGAAGGGGCTCGGGTGCCTCAGGTCTATTACCCAAGTGACGAAGATTGCCGTTATCTGCGCATTTCGGCACGTCCGATACCATGCCCTAGCAATATCCAGTCGTGGACTGTGTTAACGGCAGTTTAAACCCTCTTCTCTGAAAGGAACATCATATGGAATCGAATTCTACAATTACGTGGCCTAAACCTCTCTCCTCAATCATTGGAGCGGCAGACGATGCCGCCAGTTGGAACCCGATTGTGGCAGACCTCCTGCCAGGACAAGGTGTGCTGGAATTGGGCAGCGTCCTTTCCCTGGATGCTGGCGGCAAAATGAAGCTCACTGACGCCACCACCTACGCTGCAGCTTACGGGATTCTCTTAGAAACGATCGACACCGGCACCGATGCGCTCGCGACAACTGAGTTTACCGCCCAAGTCGCCAGATGTGGCAGCTTCAAGGCGGTTGAGCTCTCCCTCGCAGTAGGCGCGGACATCAAGCTGTGCGCGGATGCACTGCGTAAGAATGGGATCTATCTGGAAGGAGCCGCCCACTTCGTTCCGGCCACTTAGAGGGTAGAATAATTAGGCTGCATCGGAGCTAATACTTTAACTAAGACCTGCCACTGTGTGGTGTGTCGGGATGAGTAGGGTGAAGCCGAAACTCCGATGGTGCAATTATCTAGCAAATTGTAGGAGTGTAATGGGCAAGACTTATCTAGCAATTGCCCACTCAAATCACCTGAGGCTAAGGATCTGTCTGGGTGAATAGTAATCCTACACAGTTCGAGAGATGGTTGGCATTGATCGCTGTTTGTGGTGCTGCAGTTACAGCAATAGTTGTTACGTATTGTGTTGTTAACCATTGCTGCTAAAGCAGGATAGCTTTGTTAGTTAAAAGGAATGAGGTGCTAGGTACTAGCGCAGTTCGGTTCGATTCTTTGGGTCCTGTGAAAAAGAAAATTTTGCTGGAGACGCAGAGCGGCCAGAATTTTGACGAGTCATGAGCGAAAAACCATTGCCGGAGCCAGTCTTAGATCACGACGGGAAGCCTTATTCCCCGGCCCAGCTGCTCGCCTTACAGCGGGGCGAGCTGACTCGGCTAAGGGTGATGCGTGACGCGATGATCCTGGCCGAACGCAGGGAGCAATTGATCGAGACGGAGGTGGTTAGGCGCCAGGCGGCAGCGATCTTTACCGGAGTCCGGCAGAAGCTGCTTTTAATCCCGCACACGCTCAGCCACCGGTTGGTGGGTAAGGATCACCAGACGATTCATGAGGCCATCACCAAGGAGATCTATAAGGCCTTGCAGGAGATGGCAGACTTCCACACGAAGGTGATCAAATCCGATTGGCAAGCGGGATCGAGCGATGACCCTTTCCGCGCAACCACCCGTCCGCTGCCCAAAGCTGTCCCTGTCCCTCGCACGAAGAAGAAGGCTACTTAGACAATAGATCCGAGGATCACCAGCGCAATCGAAGCGATGGCACCCAGGCAGACGCTGTAGAAAATGTTCCTCGTGAAACTGTAGGCCAGCAGCACCAGGGTGAGGTAAATCCAGAACATAAGTACGTTCCCCCTCCTCTACAACCTGGGGTAAACCCAAAACCCTCGAATCTTGTCTCCGTCGAACCATTTGCGTTCGCCGTCTTGCTCCGTCATACCTCCTGACAGACCTTCGTTATTGAGACGAGACATGAAATGGGACAATGCCGCGTCGAGAAAGAAAAACCATCCGCGTGTGAGATAAGGGTCGAGCCGTCAAACGCGCCTATAACCAATCCTCGAGCGTCGTTTTGGTTAGTCGCGAGATACGTCAAAATACGTACGTCGATGCGTTAGCGTATCGCTTGACCCGCGCGAGTCGCTTATGGTCTCATCGCCAACGTGACGTGGGAAGCTCTAGAATGGTTCAAAGCTATTTTTGACTTTATTGGACGCGTGGCGTGGCCGGTCGCCGTGATCGGTATAGCTTGGATTCTACGTCAAGAGATTCGCGCATTGCTGTCGCGCATCTTAAATATCAAATGGAAGGACTTAGAGATTGCGCTACGGGAAGACCTTAAAACCGTGCGCGAGGCGCTGCCTGAGCTAACCATTAAAGAATCTGTAAAACTACTCGCCGAACCAGTCAACAAACTGGAGGATCTGATGAGACTGGCGCGTCGCTCGCCGAGAGAGGCGATCTTGGAAAGTTGGAAGCTTCTCCAGGACGCGCTTATTGAGCTTGGAAAGCGAAAAGGTCATAACCCTCTAGATCTACCGCCAAGTGTCCCGTATTACATGAACATCTTCCATTTTCTTCTTACCAAAGATCTTATTCCGGAGAGCGTTGCGCACGCCATTCACCGACTGGGTGCAATTCGAGATAGGATCAGCGACAATCCTGATTTCCAGCCGACACTTAATGATGCGGAGGAGTTCGTTCTTTATAGCGCTGCCGTCAGGGAAGATCTCGCTAAAGTTCCGTAGGCCGCATCCCAGACCGCTGATTTTTTCGAACGTACTCGCTCCCGAGCGCTCATAGCTCCGGTAGCTTCGCCGCTGCGTTCGCCAGCGACTCTTTGCCGACGTGGGTATAGTGCTGACTCATCGTAACGCTGTCGTGACCGACTAGCGCCATGACGACCGAGTCGGGTATCCCGGCATCCTTGAGCAATGAAACCGCGGTGTGGCGCAAACTGTGGAAGCTAGTGTCCATCCCTGCTCGTTTGCCTCCTCGTCCAATACCGCGACTTTGGTGGTCCCGCGGTTCACGCAACCCAGCGGCGACCAATAGCTCCGTGAACTGGTTGGAGAGCGTTCCGACTCTTCCATTCTGAGCGTGGAGGGTTCCATAGGCGCGAGGATGCACTGGCTCGCGCGGATGGTCTCCGGTTGGCTGCGAGAGCAGCTGTTCCCGCAAGGGAGCGGCAATCGGGATCAGGAGAGTCTTGCCAGTCTTGCGGGTGGTAAGCCTGATCTCGTCCCTGCCTAAGTCGATCTGTGACCAGCTCAAGGAAGCCACATCGCTCAAGCGCTGGCCAGTGTAGAGTCCGAATTTGATTAGGCTTTGCCACTCAGGGTCAGCAACCGCGAGGATCGAGCGCAGCTCGTCGATTGAGAAGGGTCTGCGGGTAAGCGGTTCACGGTTCTTGACTGTCTTGACTCCTTCAGCCGGATCTTGCAGGAGGTAACCGTCCAACCGCGCGGAACGGAAGACCATTCGGATGATCTTCAGGTAAATGTTGGCAGTGCGGGTCGCATGCCGTTTCAGGCAGGAATCGCGAAAAGCGGTGATGTGAGACTTGGTGATCTCGTTCAGATCTGTTTCCGCTGCTTCTCCTAGAGATTCCAGGAACCTTTCGACAGTTATTTTGTATCGGGAGTAGGTCGCTTTCGCAGTCTCCACTTTGCGATTGGAGAGCCAGTTCTGGCAATAGGTGCGGACGTTTGAGAAAGGAAGGTCGATCCCGAAATGTTCCCGGTAGAAATCGGCGAAGGTGTTGCGGACTCTGGTGCGGTTGCCTTTGCCTTTTGAGGCTCGCTCAAACTGTTTGGCCACCTCCAATGCGCGGGTTTTAGTGGTTTCACCCGTTGAGCGTCGATGCTGTTTACCGGTGGCATCCCGAAACGCGGCGATCCAGAATTTGCTCCCCGGTTGTTTAATCACTGTCGCCATTTTTCTCTCTTGCCTTATAACGTAGCTTATAACGTTCACACAGTCTCACCGAGTTTCGCCGAATTGATGAAACTCTGCTTTCTCCTCTACGGATGGGCTTCTGAGAGGTTTAGCGAAACTCCGCGAAAAGTGTGGTATCATGTACACGGGTTCGAATCCCGTTAGGGTCGCTGTCGATCGTAAACAATTCTAAATAAGAAACTTATGTACCATTTCCAGCCGCGGGAAAAATCCAGCTGGAGAAGCGTCTACGAGGGAGCCCTGGAGAAAATCATTTTTGGCTCGTTGCCGTCGAAAGATCTCCGGAGCGTGATCCAATGCGCCAAATTCTGGAAATCGAGGAGCACGTGGCGGTCCCGCC
>Ga0209647_1000612_pt1 | contig 32897 bp, 26 predicted proteins | sample GraSoi_2013_60cm_FD_185827 | JGI IMG/M metagenome (GOLD analysis project Ga0209647, IMG submission 185827) | Grasslands soil microbial communities from the Angelo Coastal Reserve, California, USA - Sample 9_17_2013_60cm (SPAdes) (version 2) | ecosystem: Environmental > Terrestrial > Soil >... | reverse complement strand
CCGTTATTTCGATGCTTGGCATAACCACGATGCTGATGCCATCGCAGCAGCTTTTGCCGAAAATAGTACCTACACTCACCCCGCACTGCCTGAACCCTTGGTAGGTGGCCCAGCAGTTGCCGAGTGGGCTAAAACAGTGTGGACAATCCTGCCCGACTTCAAGCTGGACCTAGTCAGCCGGGATGCTACCGAGAATGGCATTGTCGTCAATGAATGGGTTTACAGCGGAACTGATACAGGTCCCCATCCAGATGGTACACCTCCAACGGAGCGTGCTGCCAAATGCCCTGGAGTAACTATCTCCCAGTATGAAGGAGATAAGATTCGCTGGCAGCGCGTCTACACTGACCGGCTGGATGAACAGCTACAGTATGGCAACGTCGAGCTGAAGCAGGCCCAACACGTTCAGGTTGGCTCGTAAAGCTGATACGTAAAATTAATTTGCCTCATAGCAGCTGGCTAGGGACATGGAGGTCCTGGCGAGTTCAAAGTAACCCATTCTCCCCTGGGAGGAACAATGAGATAATTGGAGCGGTCTCGCCCTCACCACACCAACGGTTTGTTCTATACACCCCAGGGCGAGCGTGGTTTGTCTGAAGGCCGGCGCCCGAGCATTGATTTGGTCTAGGTCCATTCGACTCCAGGGCTTCGCGCGAGCTGTCCCACCCTCCCAGACCACAGGACTCAAAACCATGAACGCCATTGAAGTTGTAAAACGTTATTCCGAGGCCTGGAACCGTCACGATGCCGATGCGATCGTCGCGCTCTTCGTGGAAGGGGGCACCTACAGTAATCCCATCGCGGGCCAGGGCCTTACCGGCGAAGCCATCGCGAGCTTCGCAAAAGGGGTGTTTACGGCTTACCCGGACGCATCCTTTGAGATCGTCAGCATCGGCGATACCGGTGGGGGCTTAGTTGCGTGGCAGTGGCTGGCGCGTGGCACCAACTCCGGCCCGTTAGCTGACAGCAGCCCACCGACAGGTCGCTCTGTTACTCTACCGGGCGCGAGCTTCACTCAAGTGGAGAGTGACAAGATTCGCTCCGAGCAGGCCTATCATGACCGACAGACAATTGATGAGCAACTGAACCTATATCAAATGCAAGCTGATGTCGCCGAGAACCGGCTCATCGGTACGTGGAAATTGCGGTCATTGGTCTATGAGGCGGCCGCGACTGGCCAACGTTCCCGCCCGTTTGGCGACCATCCAGGTGGCTACCTCAGTTATTCTCCGGATGGTCGCATGTATGCAATCGGCGTCGCGGAAGATCGTCCAAAGCCACTCGACCTCGTTGCAACGGACGAGGAGAAAGCAAGACTCCAAGGCAGCATGTTCGCCTATGCAGGAACGTATATGGCAGACGGCGAGAAGCTAATTCATCACATAGATATTTCCTGGAATCAATCCTGGACCGGAACGGACCTAGTCCGCTTTTATAAGCTGGATAGTAGCACCCTGACAATTACGACCGCTCCCGCTCGAAGCGCGTTCGATGGGGAAGAAGGTGTGTTCATTCTAGTGTGGGAAAAAGTGCAGTAGAGCAGTTGATTAACTATGGACGCGAATACCGGAATTAGTCGTGTTGCGATTGTCGGGTCAGGCCTGGTCGGCTCCAGCTGGGCTGCCTGTTTTCTAGCTCGCGGTCTAGATGTAGTCGCTACCGATCCAGCGCCAGGCACGGAAGACAAAGTGCGCCAATACGTCGAAGTGGCGTGGACGGCGTTGACAAAGATCGGACTCGCCCAGGGAGCGTCGACCTCGCGTCTGCGATTCGAATCTAACCTCAAAGAAGCTCTTGCGGGCGTAGACATGGTGCAGGAAAACGCCCCCGAGCGCGAGCCTCTTAAGATCAAACTATTCGCGGAGATCGATTCGATCCTCCCGCCGCCTGCCATATTGGTGTCGAGTACTTCTGGTATCCCTATGAGCCGCATCCAATCCGAGTGTAGACACCCGGAGCGTTGCGTAACCGGACATCCGTTTAATCCGCCGCACCTGATTCCGCTGGTCGAGGTGGTCGGGGGAGCGAAGACGTCCGCCGAGACCATCGAACGCGCGATGCGGTTCTACACTGCGATGGGAAAGCGTGCATAGCATATTCGCAAGGAGGTGGTGGGGCATGTGGCAAACCGCCTTTCGGCCGCGCTCTACAGGGAACTAGCCTATCTGATCGATCAGGATGTGGTCAGCGTGGCGGACGCTGATGCCGCAGTGTGCATGGGTCCGGGTCTGCGCTGGGCGCTGATGGGACCGAACCTGATTTATCATCTGGGCGGCGGACCGGGTGGTATACATCACTTCCTCGAGCATTTCACGGGTCCGTCGAAGGCGTTGTGGGCCGATCTCGGCTCTCCCGATCTAGCGAGTCCCGAACTACAGAAGAAGATTGTGGACGGCGTCATGGAGGAGGTGAATGGCCGCTCGTTCGAGGCGCTATCGCAGGAGCGTGACAACTTGATAATGGGACTGCTGGAATTGCTCTCGCATCGCACCAAGGCGGAACCGGTAGCAGCGTCCGGACATACGGCTGATGACTCGTAGTCGATATCCTATCTCACCGTGACAGGGATTAAGCCTCAATATTTAAAATGCGTGCATACAACGAGGAGTTATGGCCCTAAAACACGACGACTTAACATTTAGTCCTACGACACGTCCAACAGCAGTCATAGGAAGCGGTACGCTCGGTTCACGGATCGCGCTCATGCTGGTGAGCAGCGGCGGCGAGGTTCGCCTTTATGATCCGAACGCCGATCAGTTGGAGGTCGCCCGACGCTACGTCGAAGCAGAACTGCCTCGGGTCGTGGCAGGGCGGTCCGGAGCACTTCCAGGTCGTTTGGTTCTCTCGAAGACCGTCCAAGCTGCCGTTGCTGAGACCTGGATGGTTGTCGAAGCAATACCAGAGCGGCTGGATCCCAAGAGAAAGATCTTTGGCGATCTGGACCGCCTAGCGCCAGAAGATGCGATTCTTGCTAGCAATTCGTCGTCCTATCCAACGAGCCAGTTCATCGACGCCGTCTCGCGCCCTGGCCGGGTAGCCAACACCCACTATTATAGGCCGCCTGACGTGAATGTCGTCGAGGTGATGTCCTGTGGAAAGACGACCGACGACGTGATCGCCCGCCTGTTGGAACGGCTGCCGGCTTACGGATTGCTGCCCTATCTCGTCTTTAAGGAAAGCGTGGGATTTATATACAACCGGATATGGGCGGCGATAAAGCGCGAGGCTCTGGCCGTGGTGGCCGAGGGCGTTTCAACGCCTCAGGTCGTCGACAAACTTTTTCAAAGCATCCTCGGTTCGAGTAACGGACCGTTCAGGATCATGGACAAAGTCGGCCTCGATGTAGTGCTGGACATTGAAGAGCATTACGCAGCCATCCGTCCAGGCATTCCCGCTGAACCGCGCCAGTTGCTCAAGCGGTATATCGAGCAAGGCCGTTTGGGGATAAAGAGTGGTAAAGGATTCTATTCCGACTATAGGGAAGAGGCGCCGAGCCGATGAACGCGATGGAGGGCACTAATCGAAGGTCTCGAGGGGTCGAGAAAGCCGCTGTTGCACACAAGCGGCACCAGCGTCATCGCGGACAACGCAGGGGACGGCTATGCATCGAACCAGATCTTTGAGGATGACAGCCCGTTCACACCCCGACCAGACAGGCCCGTCGCGCATCTCGATCAATTCTCGCGTAATCCGCTCAGTCGTCTTGTGCAACACGACATATACGGAATAGCAAAGCCTTGCATCGGGAAAGCGTGCAGGTCCCGACATACAATCGGGGAAGCGAGGAAAAGCCGTACCCGTCCGATAGGTTGGGCGTAGGCCCAGTGTCTGGTCTATAGAACAACTAAAAGTATTTCTCGTGCCTTGAAGGGTCGACTCACGACCCAACGCAGTTTTAATCCTAGAAGGCGACTTTATCGCCGCCCTTGAGCGACAAGGCCTCACGTGCATCAGCCGGTGTCGCGACTTCGAATCCCAGACCTTCAATAATTTGCCGGGCGCGATGCACTTGAGCCGCGTTGCTGGTGGCCAGTTCGCCTGGCCCGATCCATAAGCTGTCTTCCAAACCCACGCGTATGTTCCCGCCCATCCCAGCGGCCAGGACGGCGATCGGAAGCTGCTTGCGTCCGGCACCCAAGACAGACCAGCGGTAGTCGCCGCCAAACAGCCGATCGGCGGTGCGCTTCATATGCACCACATCCTCGGGGTGCGTACCGATTCCGCCCAGGATGCCAAACACCGACTGAACGAAAAGGGGCGGCTGCACCAAGCCGCGGTCGAGAAAATGCGCCAAGTTATAGAGGTGACCTATGTCGTAGCACTCAAATTCAAAGCGGGTGCCGTTGCCAGCACAGGTTCGCAGTGCGTATTCGACATCCTTAAAGGTATTCCGGAATATCAGATCCCGGCTGCTTTCCAGGTAATCGCGCTCCCATGAGTATTGGAACTCGTTGAAGCGTTCCAGCATTGGAAAGAGCCCAAAATTCATCGAGCCCATGTTGAGCGATGCGAGTTCCGGCATAAACGTGATTGCGGGCTGAATGCGTTCCTCAATTCTCATATAGGGCGCGCCACCGCTGGTCAGGTTTACCACGGCGTCGGTAGCCTGTTTGATTCGTGGCAGGAATGCCGCAAACGCTGCGGGGCTTTGGTCTGGTTTACCAGTCTTCAGATTGCGGGCGTGTAGATGAAGAATCGCAGCACCAGCTTTGGCTGCGCCGACCGACGCCTCCGTAATCTGGTCGGGCGTCACTGGGAGGTAGGGTGACATTGACGGAGTATGGATCGCGCCAGTGATAGCGCACGTAATGATGATTTTTTGGGTTCTAGCCATACCTCTTTGTCTCGAGCTACGATAGAATGCCACGGTACAGCGAATTGCAAGGTAGAGCGCCGGGAAACTCCGTGCGGCTGGAATCAACCACGTCCTTAGGCGTGAACCGCCCGCCGAAACGATACCCGAATCGATCCCGTCCAGATAGGAGAACGCCAAGGCCGAAGCATCGAAGCGTATTTTATCATCTTCGGCGTTTCTCATACCTAGGGAACGTACCAGATGGGGACAGGCCACGGGTCAGGCCATGGGACAGGCCAGCTGTCTCAGCGACCTGGGCAGGTCAGTCTATCCGAGCGACCTAAAGATGATTGACGTGTCCCTATCTGACGTTCGGTCCTTGGTCGGAAATGGGCCGGTTTTGATTCGCTGCTCCTTCAATCCCGGCGGTCGAAATGTTTCTTCGCCTCGCAAATTCTCCTTTTCCAAGCGGCCTCTTTGCGTTCCCAGTGTATGACTTCGGATCATAGGGTTGCAGGTTCGAGCCCTGCCGAGTGCACGCCCATCGAACCCACTTAAATAAAGCTTCTACGAGCGGTTCGCTTTCTCTAGCTCGAGCGTCAAAAGAACGCGTGGGACCACTTTTGGACCCAGCGACGCGGTGCGGTAACGGATAAGAACAAGTCGAGAGTCGGTCTAGATCGTAATCCGGCTAACTGATAGGCGGAAGCGCGTCGAGTGCTGACTAAAATCGTGCTCGACAATGTATATGTTTTGTCTAGCGTTAGATCGCGCGGTCCCTCGAGCTTCTAGAACTAGAGAGAACCGCGGTATGAGCCTGTTTGGCCGAACGGTCGTGGGAGGTAGACAGTCCTAAACATTCCCTCAGAGGTACCCAAAAGGCGTCAGTTCGGACCGAATCGCCCAGGAGCCTGAAGACGTTCTGGAGGCTTCGGGTGTTTCCATCTCCTCGCGGGAAATAAACCGCAGGGCACGTCCAGCGGAGGTGTCCAGTTTATGTCTCAACATCGATCAAAAAGAGATGTGGCGTCGTTACCGCCACCCACAGTGTTTTTAACCGTTGAAGAAGTCGCCGCCCGTTGGCGGCGTAGTTCTATTACCGCGCGTCGGATTCTGCGTAAGCTCGGCGTCAGTGTTCACCGGCTCACGAGCCGTGATCATTTGTACGCGCTCGCCGACATTGAAGCGATCGAGAAACAGAGCCGGACTAAAGGTCCCAGACCGGCCAAGAACTATGCCTGTCTACTGGAGAGTAAGCGAAAGGAGCTCGCCGTCGAGCTAAAATTTACGCCCAAAAAATAAAAGTTATGAATCGAAAAAAAAGCGGCCGTCGGTCAGGACGGCCAGAAATAAGACCCCAGAACCGGGCTCAATTCTTTGGTGCGGAGATTATCACTGATCTGCAAATTCAGCAACAAGCTGCTTCGGACCAACCTCAGGAAGTAATCAGACTCGAGTACGGTGATTCGAAACTAATCGACGAGTTCGGTCTCGAGCGTTGGCTCGAGCTCGCCCGGAAGCGGTATGTCTCCGACGAAGATCGAGAGCGGCTAATTCGTAGCGGCAAGCGCGGCGTAACTCTCGGAATGGTAGATAGAAGATTTGAGCGTCTGACCGCCAGTCAGAAAGACTTAACTAATAGTACCGCTGAAGAGTTTCTAACCAAATTATATGAGACTCTGCCTGGAGCGCTACTACTCTGTTGGCCGCGCGGTGAAAAGGGAACTAACAGACAATGGAAGCATCTAACTTACGACGACACCCAGGAAGTCAGCTATCAGCGCGCACTATTAGATACCATCGCGCGTGGCGGTAATATCGGCGTGGCGCTCGGTCCCAAGAGCCGGAACTTACGGGCGATCGATATTGATGATCCCGAGATCGGCGAATGGTTTAGAAAAAATAATCCGTTTGTCGCTACCACGCTCGTCTCGCACGGTTATCAGGTCTGGTTCTACTGCGAAAATTGTCCCAATGGACAAGGCGTCTACAAGCTGCGCGATGAGACCGGACGTGAGTGCGGCGAGTTTCGTTGTGGCGAAGCCGATAGCGCAGTTCAAAGTATTATCTTTGGTATACATCCTTCCAAGGCTCCCTATGAGATCGAGAACTTTGTGATTCCGCAAATGGTCGATTTTAACTCGATCAAATGGCCGGGAGCAGTACCGGGTGAAGAAGAATCCTGCGTTGAAATCGAGAACGAGGATGAAGAGCCGATTTCGGCCTATCCCGAGATTGGCGAAGCCGCTTTTCAAGGGCCGCTCGGGCGTATAGTAAAAGATGTTCAATCGCTAACTGAAGCCGATCCCGCCGCTATTCTCGCACAATTGTTAGTCGGTTGGGGTAATTTAATAGGCCGAGGTCCTTACTTTCCGGTCGCCAGCGATCGACATTACACCAACCTAAACTGTTGCGTGGTTGGTAAGAGCGGGCGGGCCCCGGAAAGGGGTCGCGCTTTCCGTAGCGCGCTGGATACTGGGCCGGATCGATCCCGACTGGGAGAAGGATAATGTGCGCGCCGGGTTATCCAGCGGCGAAGGGCTTATTTGGATAGTTCGGGATCCGATCGTTAAGAATGAGCCGGTAAAGGTAAAGGGCCGTTACACCGGGGAACGACAGGAGTACGTCGAAGATGAAGGCACCAAAGATAAGCGGCTGCTAATTGCCGAAACCGAGTTCGGTTCTGCCCTCACTGTTATGGGGCGAACCGGGAACACGCTATCTGGCGTGGTTCGCGACGCATTCGACTCGAAGTATAAGTTAGGAACTCTAGTTAAGAATTCGCCCGCCGTCGCGACCGGCGCCCATATCTCGATTATCGGCCACATTACCGGTTACGAATTGCGCTCACGGATGAAGGAATGCGAGCAGTGGAACGGTTTTTCTAATCGATTCTTATGGTGTTGTGCTAAACGTCACGGCTCTTTGCCGACTCCAGCCGATTTAGCAGAAGCCGGGCTTAACACCCAATTGGAGGAGTTAGTAGAGACTACGGTTTGGGCGAAAAAGGTCGAAGAGATGGAGCGCGATCAAGAGGCCGAAGCATTGTGGGGCGAAGTTTACCGCCAGTTTGCCGAAAATGAAGAGGAAGGAGTCGTTGCCGCGACGATCGACCGGGGTGACGCGACCATGCTGCGGCTCTCGATGATTTACGCGCTGGCTGATGGTTCGCGGATCATCCGAAAAGAGCATATCGCCGCCGCCGCAGCGCTCTGGCAATACGCCGAGAATAGCGCCCATTATCTTTTCGGTAATCGGCTGGGCAATCCGAAAGCGGAGAAGATCTTCGACGCGCTGCGACAGAGTCCACAGGGGCTAACTCGACGCGAGATCAATGATAACGTTTTCAAGCGGAACCTTAAAGCCGAGGTGCTCGACGATCTACTTCAAACGCTGCTCAGACTCGGATGGATCAGCGTGCAAAAGGAGATAACCGGAGGACGACCCGCGGAACGGTTTTATGCAAAAAATAAAGTATACGGGTACGAATTAAGACGAATTAACGAATTAAGCCCCCTTCTTCGAGGGGACCATCGGACTTACTTCGTACGTCGCGGTTACGAATTAAATCCGGAAAGTTCGCACCCCGAATCATCTCATCGACAGGATACCGTTCGTACGAGGGCTCCTATCCGAGTAGTTCGTGATCGCGGAGGGGGTAGTTCCATGCGTAACGTCCGTTTACGTAACCGACAATCTTGTCGAGCTCGGCGACGGGGTGTGCGGCTTGGGCCAGATCGTTAAGCGTTGCTACGTTATATGCCTGCAGACTCCGCAGGACTGTCCAATCGATTAGTGGCTCCAACATTTCACGCGCCGCCGCGATCCGCCGCTGGCGTTCATACTGGTGTAAAGTAATCAGTTCCGCCTGTAGCTCTTTATCGGTCCACCGCGGCTGGCAGCGATCGCTGTAGAGTCGCAAAAACTCGAGCGCCTTCGCTTCATCCAGCGCGAAGCCCCAGACCAGCGCACACGCGACGGCGAACGGTCTGCTCGCCTTTTCCGCTTCAGCTCTCAGTGTGACCCGACCCTGTTCGCCGTAGGGCGCAACCAGTGCCACCGGCCGGCCTGCATCGAGCGACGCTCGCACCAGTCGCTCCATGAAATACGTTTTCCCGACACCGGCACCCCCGCGGATATTGAGGAATTGATCCCTACTGGTCATCACGTAGCGGTTGACCGCTTCGTGCTGCTGAAGCCAGAGGGCCGCCAGCTCGGCCGTCATCTCTTCACCCTTTTGGAGGGCTTCGTCACAGATCGCGGCCAGCCGGTCATAGCTGACTTTCAGCACAGCGGGTGTCTGGTACTGGCACTCGCTCACAAGCGCCTCTTTCTTGCCCATCCCGGTCTTTATCCCGACGATAATAGCTTCTTCTTCGGCGATGATCGCACGCGTGGTGATCATCTCATGATCACCGACCTTTTTGCGCACAAACTCATCTCGGTTTTTCAGCGCCGCCTCAATCTCGGAGTTACTCGCCTGGCCCGGTGCCAAGCGCACAATCTCACCCACAAGCAGATCGGTGCGCACAGTTGCTTCCCGCTCGAACACCGCTCGCACTCCCTGATTGATCACTTTATCCAGGTCAATCGTCACAACCGGCTCGCTCCGCCCCTGGGGAGCAACGAACATCTCAAATCCGTTTTCCTGGAATGTCCTTTCGACATTTGCTCGCAATTCCGCGGTAGTCGTAACCTCTTTCCGACGCCGCGTCACGAGCCAGGCCTGCTCATTGAGATCATGCTCATTAATGGCTCGATCCCGAGGAAGCTCAGGCTCGCCCAGCAGCCCTCGGATTTTCCCAGTTACCCATAACTCGCTTTTCTCGGCGACAGACCGCCCCTGCAACGCTTCGCCCAGTTGCCGGACTGTATAACCTTCCTTCAGCAATTCTTTGGCTGTGGCGATTTCTTTGCTGCGCACCGAATAAAATTCTTCGATCGCCACCGGGACTTCCCGCAGCCGGAACCCATGTTCTGCTACCTCCACTGTGTAGCCCAATGCGCTCAATCTGCGAGCCAGGTTGTTGTGGATGCGGGCATCCAAGGTTTTGCGCATTTCGAACATCTCGCCGTAGCTCATCGCCAGCGCTTCCTCGCGTTCGGGGTCGATGGTCACGTTGGCGATCAAGACATGCATGTGTAAGGCAGGATCTTTCGCTCTCGAGGTCTCATGGACGAACGCCGCGGCAAGCATTTTGCCGGTCCTACGCGCCGCCTCGGAATTGTAGAGTTCGCCTCTTCGATCCCGGCAACACGCGAATCCCTCGAACCACTTCAGTTCTTCCTTGACCGCGGAGGCCAGTTCGCCAGCGATACGCGTATCATGGGTTGCTGCGATACTCACCGACTTCGGAGCCGAGTATGCAAACTCGATCGCGTGGCGTTCTGACTTTCTTGGGCGCTCGAGCTTCCGCCCGCTGAGCGTCCCTATATCCAGTTCCGCGAACGCCCGAAACCTCGGATCGTCCTTCATGATCGGCCTCCTACTAAGGCCCCATTCTTCCGCCAAGAGCCCGACAAATTCACCATGGACCTTGCCTTCCTCTAAGTGGTAGTCCCCATTTGAAAGATGTTCGTCGTGATAACGCACTAACTCCGCAGCGGAGATATGCACCGCTTTACTAACCATCCCTTAACAGTGCCTTCCTGGTGGACCAATGTCTACCGGCAGTAGTCACCTGCCGATCTTTTTTACGCACTAACTACTCATCCCAGTAATCTTCACGAGGTGTACCCTCTAACATAAGCTAGCCGATTTCTGCATCGAAAACAGGGACTTGCTTCGCTCGATACTAAATCGTCGCACATGCCCCTAACTCCGTTAGGATATTGTCACTATCAAATAGATCTGCGCTAGTTGAAAAGCGTCGATAACCGTTCACATGTCTTCACATATGTGTTGCATTTGTGTTCAATCTGTGACGCCTTGTGACATGATCAGCCGAATTCGTGGCCTAGGGAATCACATAACGTCACAGAACGTGAGTGCGAACTTCACATTGCGGCATGCTTGCTCGACGCTGTTCAACGCATATCAACGTTGTTCAACGCATTTAAACATGCGCCGTGTTGGATACGGTGATTCTCACGGTTGAAAAGCGTTGAGTTTTGAACGTGCATGCTGGATTGACAGCAACGCGCCCGGCCGGGAGAATACTACTGCATGGAAGAAACAGACACCCGCAACCACACGCAGGAGAGGATGGTTGGGAGAAACTAAAGGAATATATCCCGGACGTTCCGCCGATCCCAGGCGACGAGTTGGCGTGATCTCGGTGTCCACGAGCGGTGAACTTCTCCGACGAGCGCCTTCGGCATTCACCATTGCCAGGCCATTCTGCGCGCTAGGTCGTCCGAAGAAGCCAGGTGCTCTACCTCGGTCGCGACGCCGTGACTTACCGCGACATGTGCCTGCCAGTCGTCACGCAATGCAGCCAGCAGAGCGCCTGCAGCGTTCTTTCGCGGCTCAGATCGCACGATCTCGGCCTTAGATCGGACGTACCCCTGACCGTGTGACTCGACGAACTCTGGCACTGTTTGCCGCTGTTTGCTGCTCAGTCCGAACTCCTCGGCTAGTTCGACGGCTAGCTGATCGCCCGGGCCGGCCGCAGTTGGATGGTCAGAGTCCACTGACAAAACAGAGCTAGAGCAACGACGCGACGACGCTTCTGCGGGCTTCTTGCGATTGCCGTTTTCGTTATCCAAATCTGGATGTGTCGTCGTCGTTTTTCTATTGGGATTTTCTATTGGTACTTTCTTTAATAATAGAGCGCCGTTGTTTTTGGCAGTTCTGGGCTGCTCTTTTTGAGAGGTCACAGTTGCTATTTTTAGCAACTCTGAGTTGCTGTCTTCCAAGCGCGACAATTCAGAACTGTTATTCTTAGCAAGTCTGCGGTTTCGTTTGATCAACCGGCGTGAAGTAGCCGGATTGCTGCTGTACTCCGGTGCTAGAACCCTGTGCGAAATTCGGCCGTCATAACACACCCGAACGATGTATCCCTCGCGTGTCAGCCGCGCCACGAGATGATTGGCACGCGACTCCGTAACACCCAGACGCTTTGCAAAATGCGCGTTACTGGCATAACAACCGCGATCTTCTGTGGTAAGGGAATCGATTTCTGCCAACACTATCTTCTCGGCCGGAGTTAGTTTCTCATCGAGAAAGATAGCGGCGCAGATCCAGACCCCTTTAAAAGCTCTCTTTTCCTCTCCCATTTCACGCGAACTCCTGGCTTTCCATGAAAAGATCGATCGATTCCCTGTCAATGAGACGAACTCCACGTTGTGCTCCCTTTTGTGATCGTACGCAGATCGATCGGATTCGCCCTTCCGATAGCAATTCATAAAGCTTCGATCTGGAAAGACCCGAGTATTTGACCGCGGCCGGTATTCGAAGCCACCGCGGGTTGAGCGTGACCGGACCGCTATGAGTATCCAGCCGGATTTCTGTGGTTAACATGAGCTCAAGATACCAAATCGCCTGGCGTCAGTTTTGGAGGTTTTTCTAACCTTCAAAGAGCGGATATGTGTATTCGTGAGTTCTTGTGAACTACCCGTTTAGCAGCAAATGACACTGAAAAGCTGTCAAACGAAAAGAATGCAATTGAGTATAATAAACTGTCCGACGCGTTCGCGGTTACTCAAAACGAGAGCAAGCAGGTTTTGCGTCGGATCAGAGAGTTTCAGCGAGTGCCCGTGACAAACAACCTTCCGGCCCAGTAGGCTCAGCTACTCGAGGAGCGGCTTCTCTACATGGAAGTATTCGAACATCCGCTATCACGCCGGGAGATGCTCAATCAAGCGCTGTAAAGCCAGATCCAAAAGCCGGTCGTCGAACAGTTTCAGCTTTCGCTCTGCCGCACTCTGGCCGCCAGGCCAAGCTTGGAGACCGGATCTGATACCTTCGATCGTTGGGGAGCATCGCTCTCTCGCGATCAGCCAATCCACCGTCGCGAGCAGCTCCATTCCTAGCGGCGACTCGAAACCATCGATCAACTGGGTGGTAAAATCGATCGCCGCACGATATGATTTTCCGTCACCTTCCTCCAGAAACTGTGTCACCCGTCCTCTCTGTTGTTCGTCAAACCAGATCGTGTCCATGGGACCTGCATCGCTCAGACGCTTGGCACAATGGAGATAACTTCCGTCAAGCGCGTTCAGCAGATGGCGAAGACGATCCGAGTAAGGTCCGTACTTATCGGCTTTGAATTGCAAATGTAGTGGATCAGCTAGCCCTAGCGTTTTTATACTGCGCTCCAAAAACCAAGCCAGTTTCTGCACTTCCAGATACGTGCATTCGATCCCCAGTACCCAGTAGCGCCTCACCAGCTCAGCGATGAGCGCACGGGCTGGAGTCAGTTCTAGAACGCCGCGTCGCTTTGGTTCGTTCTGATATTTGGCCGTGGGCTCGTAAACCACGATGTCTACGTCGGTAAAATCTTTAAGCGCGGACTCGATCGCTGGTCGCACGTCGTTCCAATCCAGGCCTCCGTTTCCGCAGCCCAATGGTGGAATAGCGATCGAACGGATGCCCTTAAGTTCGATTACTCGCCGCAAGTCTAGCAAGCCATCCCGAACCCATTCAAGCTTTGTCGGATGACGCCAATGTTTTTTCGTAGGAAAATTGATGATCCACTTGGGACCCACCAGCGCATGGTTTTCTGTCACGAACATTCGACCCACCTTAACTTCGCCGTGCTCGGACGCTAACGCGTACGCCTTGAAGTTCTCCGGAAACGCGTCTTTGAACATAAGCGCAATACCCTTGCCCATTACCCCCACCTCGTTAACAGTATTCACCACCGCGTCGGTCTGAGCGTCCAAAAGATTTCCTTCGGTAAAGCGGATCATCAGAAATACCAGCTTGGCTTAAGAATAACTTGCAACTTTAAGTCTCGGGAGTCGACCTCAGATTTTAATGTGGCTTCAACCTCCCCGTTGAAGCAAGCGATTCCCAGAAGCGCCTCAATCGGAACGTTGCGGTAAACGAGCGCCTCTGCTTGGTAACGCTCTTTCTTACCGGGATCGTCAGGATCGTGCTCGAAATCACGTTTCTGAAGAATTTCCCAATCAATTTGATCAAGGTGTTCGAGATCGCTGTAGTACTTAGCCATGACCGGATAGGCATGCTGATTCGTAAACACGAAAGGAAGATTCATTTTCACCAAATGTCGTAGCGACGAGACCAGGATGACAATCTCCTCGTTTGGCACCTTCGGTACGCCACCCCAACCCGTCTTGATATTGAACAACATGATTGAATACGGCGTGAAGTAGAACGGGATGTAGTCGCTTAGCGTGCCACCGGGTGGAATTGGTACCTCGCGGCGGCTGCGCTTAGAGATCAATTCCAGGTTTCCTATGTTGCGGTAATTTGGATCCACCGTTTCCGAGCTCGGACAGTGCAGCCCCTGATCCAAAAGCCACAACACATTGTCGCGATGGACAATGCGGAAAATCAATGCTTTTTCCGGGTTTAAGTTCGCTGACATCGTTGACAGGTTTCCTTCACACCTTTCACGGCCACGCGACCCGTTAGTCAGTCCTGCATAAGGCCGCGTTTGAATTGGCGAAGCAGAAATTCTCTAATCGAAACACAAAAATTGAGACTCCTCTCACCCCTTTCGTACGCTTTCGTCGAATTTTAGCCGTCTCCTGTGCCACGAGTCGGCAGAACCCGGCGGGAACTGTAGGGATTTCGGCGGACACGCTCGCACTTGTTACCAGCATCCCTTCGCATCTGTTACCAGCGCCATCAAGAAAGCCGCTTGCCTTGTCAGTTGTATCTTATTGATATCGAGCGAATTACGTCGCGGAGTTTGGAGCCTAGGGGATTCGAACCCCTGACCTCCTCAATGCCATTGAGGCGCTCTACCAACTGAGCTAAGACCCCGTTACTTAGAGAACGCAAATCCTAGCGCACTTTTGAAAGAAAAAAAGTCGATTTCTTTCTCCCGTCGGACTTCTAGGGCGTCGCTTCCCCACGTTCTCCGGATCACATTTCATTAGAAGGAGTCCAAGGAGTACGAGGAGTTCAAGGAGAGGAGCCAGAGTTCAAGAACTGGGAGGCATGCTCCACCACTGTCGTCTCCTTGAACTCCTCGTACTCCTTGGACTCCTTAGAATTGCTTTTTGAGTTTCTTTACGCAACTACCTCAGGCATTCTCAGATGCGTTGAGTGCACCCCCGTTGCCACCTACGCCGGCGTCACCTCGCACGGGACGCGCAACTTGTCTCGGTTGCGCGGTGGCATTTGGTATCGCCGCGGTCGTGCTCGCAATTTTTCTCATCTTCGCGGTCAATCAGATCTCGAACGTGGTCAAGAGCGACGACAGCCACAACTCGGTTGTCGGCACAGCTTATGTCGGTGATTGGCAGGATGTGAACAACCCTGCCAGCGTTATCCAAATTCTGCCGAACGGCTCGGGGAGTTGCCAAATCGTACACGGGGTTAGCCACTACTCTATCAATGGCGGTAAGGCCACGTACGACAAGGAAACGAGACACCTGGCCATTAAGTTTTTCTTTCTGGGTCCAAGTTGGCACGTCGATGAAACACCACACGAAACCGCCGACGGATTGATCATGAAGCTCGACGGCCAGACCTTTCGAAAGATTCGCGGTTATCCTTCTCCGTCCGGGAGCAAGTCTCCAGGCGCGTCCATCTAGCTGAAAGCAAAATCGTCCTCGTTCTCGTCGTCCCGACTTCGCTTACGAATAGAAGTGGCGGCCGATCGAGCAAAAGCTTCGTCGGGCAGGCTGTCCTCGTCCTCGAAGATTTACGGCGTTGCAGGCGGCTGGGCCGACACGCGGTGTTCGGCGTAGGAATCGCTCTCGTTAGTTAGAAAAGGGCAGAAAGACGTTCTTCGAGGACGAGGACGACGACGAGGACAGCGGCTCGACTGAGCTCGCCGAAGTCCTGCCCGACGAAGCTTGTGGTTTGTAGGCTTCAAACTCCGATGGCTAGCGAAGTCGGGAGAACGATTTTGCTTTCAGTCCGGAAGGCCGGTGATTCGCTTACTGATTACTGGCCTACTGATTACTGATTACTGTAATATCAACTGTGCCCGAACGTTCAGGTATTCTCGCTGCCGGCAACTGGATTGTTGATCACGTCAAAGTCATCGATCTTTGGCCAAGCCAAGACGCGCTAGCGATCATTCAAAACGAAACCCACGGGAACGGTGGATCTCCCTTCAATGTCCTTATCGATCTCGCCAGACTAGGGGCCGTATTCCCATTACAAGGAGCCGGCATGCTCGGTACGGATGCAGCCGGCGATTGGATCCTTGACGTCTGCCAGCAACACCGGATCGACATCTCGTCCATGCACCGAACTGATGCCGCGCCCACCTCTTACACCGATGTTATGACGGTCGCGTCCACCGGGCGTCGAACCTTCTTTCATCAACGAGGCGCTAACGCGCTCTTGGAAAGCAGCCAGATCCAGCTCGAATCCTCGTCAGCCAAACTGTTCCATCTTGGTTACCTTCTCTTGTTAGATAGGTTGGATGAAGCTTGTCCAACCTTCGGGACCAAGTCCGCCGAACTGCTTCACCGAGCGTCTGAACTCGGCTTCGTGACTTCGGCAGATGTGGTCAGTGAAGAGAGTGACCGGTATCGACAAGTCGTGTTCCCGGCGCTGCGCCACCTCGACCTGCTGTTTATGAATGAGTTCGAAGCCGGTCACATGGTCGATTCCAGAATCCGAGTCGGCAACGGAATCGATCGCGACGCACTAGTCTCTACCGCCCAAGCATTGGTTCAAGCCGGCGTCCGACAATGGGTGATTATCCATTTCCCAGAAGGGATTTTCGCGGTGTCGCCCAACGGAAAGAGAATTTTTCAACCGAGCCTCAATCTGCCTACAGACCGAATCAAAGGTGCTACCGGCGCCGGGGACGCAGTCACCGCCGGCGTGCTATTTGGTTACCTTGAAGGTCTCCCGATGGAGACCTGCCTCGTCTACGGAATCTGTGCCGCCGCAGCTTGTCTGCTGCATCCCAGCGCTTCAAGCGGAGTGCTCCCGCTGCCAAAGTGTCTGGACTTTGCACGTGAGCTCTCGTTTCGACATGCTCTATTTGAGTAGGGCACGTGAGCTAAGCAACCCATAAGTCCCATGAGTCACATAGGTCCCATTCGGTGCCTGCCCAGCGATTACAAAATCGGTCTTGCACCGCCCGGACTGCCGACCCCGCCCTTATTCCCGATGACCAAATAACGTCTGAAAAAAGTTAGGCTTGGCCGCACCGCTGCCACTGCTGTTGCTCGCTAGGCGAGTGACAGCGTTCCGGCTATAAAACGGCTTGGCCGGTATGCCCGCAAAAGTCGGCATCGTGTAGGTGTTCACATTCACCACAGTCTTTTCGCGTGCCGGCTTAAGCACTCGATGCTGCATCAAGAATGTCGTCGGATCCTCGTAGTTGGTCAGGCTTCTGGTCGATGCCATGTGAACCACCCCGATCGTGGTGTTCCGATGAATCTCGAAATGTAAATGGGGGTGATACAACCCGTGAGCGTTCCCAACCAAACCGATTTGTTGACCTCGAGTGACCGGTTGACCTTCGGCCACAAAAATCTTGTCTAGATGGGCATATAACGAATCAGCGTATTTCAGCTGACCGCCTTCATAGAAGGCATGACGAATCACAATCACGTTGCCCCATGAGCGCTTGAAATCTCGAGCCAGACTAACGACACCGTTCCCAACTGCAGTTACCGGAGCTCGGTAGATGGCGCCAGGACCGGCTGCGCTGACCCAGTCTTCGCCGAGATGGCCGCGAATATTAAACCCGCGTGACTTCTGGTAACCATCCGCATTCGGCGGTCCTACTGGAAAGTCGAACCGATCCGCGACCGTGGTAGAAACCATCGTGGGATCGCCAAAAGCGAACGTCACAAGGGAGGAAACAAGTCCGAGAACGAGGACTAGCCGGGACATGCGGCTTGGTTTTAGACGTGAATTAGTCAGTAAGCAAGCCAAAACTGCAGATTCTGGACAGCTTATGCGAGATCAAGGACACTCACATGTCCGCGAATCGGCTCTGGGACTTGATTTGCCAGTGTTCCCTATTTCTTCGGAGAATGAAATTAATTCTTTTAGGCGTCAAGCGCGGCTAGAGCTCGACCGGAAAACCGATTTCAACGGTCCGGTCACTTGGTAGTTGGAAAAAGTCCGCCGCGTTTTCGGCATTGCGACTCATCAAACGGAATACAGCTCGTCGGAGTCTCGAAAGACCCATACTCTTGGCTGGAACCAGTGTTTCCCGCCCGAGAAAAAAAGTGGTCTTATCGGGACGCAGATCAAAATTTTGACTCTTGGCAGCCTCGGCTATTTTTTCGATGGTCGGAATTTCCATGAATCCAAAGTGAGCGATGACCCTGTAAAAGCGATCGCTTATCGCTGTTACCTCCAATCTAGGTTTCCCCTCTGGCAAATAGGGTACCCGATCCGTTAGGAACGTCAGGAGGATATTCCGCTCATGGATCACGCGATTATGTTTCAAGTTATTCAGCAAGGCGACAGGAGTGCCAACCGGCGAGCCGGCTAGAAAAACCGCTGTCCCACGTACGCGGTGCGGACTAAGCTCGTCCGCCAGCAAGCCGGAAAGCTCTATCGACGCAACAAACTGATCGAACTGCATGGTTGATTGGAGGCGCTTCCGAATCTGTTCACGCCCAATCTTCCAAGTTGTCATTCCATAAAACAGAATTCCGCCAATCGCGATCGGTAGCCAGCCTCCGTGAGCAATCTTAAGTACGTTCGAGGCGAAGAATGACGCTTCGACAACTCCCAAAAGTACGCACAGAGGAATTGTAAAAGCGATCCTCCAGCGCCACACCCGACTTGCCATCCAGAAGAACAGCGCCGTTGTCGTCAACATCGTCAAGGTGACGGCGATCCCGTACGCGGAAGCCAAGGCTGAGCTGGCGCCGAAAGCCACCACCAACGTAACGCAAACGATCGCGAGGAGAATGTTTACTCGAGGAATATAAATCTGTCCCGATTCCTTGTCAGACGTGTGCATGACTTGGATCCGAGGCAGATACCCCATTTGAACTGCCTGCATCGTTAACGAGAAAGCGCCCGAGACCAACGCTTGTGAAGCGATCACGGTGGCCGCTGTCGCTAGGAGCACAAACAGCCACAGTGCCCAATGAGGAGCCATGCGAAAAAACGGGTTAACAGCGGCGCTAGGAGAAGAGAGCACCAGAGCACCTTGGCCGAGATAGTTTAGTGCCAGCGCTGGGAAAACGAAAAAATTCCAGGAAAGCTGGATCGGCGCCTTCCCAAAATGACCCATGTCCGCATAGAGCGCCTCTCCGCCGGTAACAGCCAGAAATACGCTTCCCAGGACGACAATTGACTTTAGACCATGCGTGGTCAGGTACTGTAATCCGACAAATGGGTTGAGCGCCGCCAGGATGGCGGGTTGCCCCAATATGTGCACGAATCCGGTGGCCCCGAGTAGAAGAAACCAAACCAACATGATCTTCCCAAACACGCCTCCCACCGCTCCCGTCCCAAATCTCTGAATAGAAAAGAGCGCGACCAGGATGCAAATGGTAACAGGTACCACCACTTTGTGGAGTAGGGGCGAAACGGTGTTCAGCCCCTCAACGGCAGAGAGCACCGAGATGGCAGGAGTGATGACTCCGTCGCCGTATAGGAGGGCAGCGCCGAAGACGCCGAGGGCGGTCATGATCGTCGCCGCGTTCATTCCATCCTTTCGGCCCTTTTCCGGAAACGCTAACGCCAGAAGTGCAAGAATCCCGCCTTCACCGTCATTGTCCGCTTGCAGGACGATGCCGACGTACTTAATCGACACCAGCAGAATGAGACTCCAGAGAATTAGCGAAACGGTTCCATAAACGTCAGCCGGAGTGGTGCCATGACGTAGGCACTCTTTAAACGCGTAGAGCGGGCTGGTACCGATGTCACCAAAGACGACACCCAACGCGACGAGAGATAAAGGGATAACTCTCGCTTTTTCCGATCCTCCTCGGGACTTCAAAAGCGCGAATCGCCTTCGAGGCGGAAAAGAAGCCAGATCGCGGAGCATCATCTTTAAGGCTCCTGTCTAGACGATGCCTGCTAGGAAAAACGGTCCGCAGCGGCAAGACGAGCTCATCCGGAACCATTCCTTTATATTTAGTAAATCTTTCGTATGAAAACGACTCGACGAAACGAGCAGTAGCAAGAATGTGTTGAAAGCGCTTGCGCCTCATCTTATGCCACTACCGGATAAGTCGTAGAAGAGGTTTTGGCACGCGGACCTGCAATTGGTCTTCGACCTTATCTTGCAGGGTTAGTAACAGTTATTCTTTCAGTTCAGGCCTCTACAGCCGAGTTTTTGAAACAGCCTTGGGTAGTGCCGGCCCCGCGGTATGTCAGTATGTAAAGCGGGGCCGGCTCTTCGCCTGGGCAAAGATCCTTTTGCTATTAGCTCGAGTAAGCCGCAAAACTTGCGAACAAAGCAGCTGCCGCGATTGTCAGCATTAGGGTCGAGGGCAACCCCAGCGGTGGTTCTTTGCGGCTCCGCCACAGCACGGCCAATCCCCAGCCAGCGAACAACATCGCTACCAGGAAGGGAATCACGAAGGCTGCTTCTGCTCGGGTAGGAGCCGCACATAGGCACGCTGCTAAAAGTAGACCCCCACTTCCGACGACGGTGTTCAGGAAAACCGACCTGCTACTGGTTAAGCGCCAACTTTGAAACCCTAGCAAAAGCGTAACCAGGGAGGCGATAACTGCAATGCTTGATGGGTAGTTCACAGTGTGATGAGTAGTTAGCTATTTGCTAGCCAAGGCTTCTCCTCGATCGCTTAACGCAACCTCGGGCGAGGATTTGTCAGTAAGTTCGTAATCAGGATAAGCTTCAGCACCCATCTCTGGGACATCGAGACCCACAGTTTCGTCAGCCGGTTTGGACCGCAACGGAATGATAAGATTCGAAACCTTGAACCAGACAAGTGCGAATAAGGTGACAAAAACAAAGTTGGTTAATGTGCCGGTGAACTCAGCCCCCAGCTGTCCCCAATCGCTGTAAGCCCCGCCGAAAAGTGGACCGAAAACCCCGGTAACACCTTGATCGTTCCAACCATCCGAGATGAGCTTGGCAAACTTATCAATGGTCTCTTTCGCGCCATCGTTCACAATCACCTGCATGGCTCCGTCTTTGATGAGCTTGTGGACGCCACCCCAGCCTTGCCCGTAGCTGCCGTTGGCTAACAGGCCCACGGATAACACTCCCCACGATCCGCAGGCGCCGTGGACCGAAATCGCGCCTACCGGGTCATCGAGTTTAAGGACCCCTTCAATGAAATAGACAGAAAAGACCACTAGGACTCCCGCAACCGCGCCGATGATCACCGCGCCCAATGAATTAACGAACGCGCACGGAGCAGTGATGGCGACCAGGCCCGCCAGCATGCCATTGCACATCATGCCGGGATCGGGTTTACCCGTTTTGAAGATCATGACGAGCGCGGTAAATAGAGCGCCCGAGGCCGATGCCAGCATTGTGTTTACAGCGATGATGGCGATGCGATTGTCAGTACCCGACAGCGTGGATCCAGGGTTAAACCCAAACCACCCAAACGCTAGGATGAACGTCCCCAACATGACCATAGGGATGTTATGACCTGGAATCGGACGCGGTTTACCATCCGGACCAAACTTGCCGAGTCGGGCCCCTATTACCCATGCTCCGGCCAGCGCGATCATACCTCCAGTCTGATGGACGACTGAAGAGCCCGCGAAATCCACATGGCCGTGACCCAGGCCGAAATTCATACCCAGTTGCGCCAGCCAGCCACCCCCCCAAACCCAGTTGCCGAATAGGGCATAGGGCAGCATACCGACCCAGAACCCATACAGCATGAAATTCTTGAAGTTCCAACGTTCCGCCATCGCACCGGTCGGGATCGTTGCGGTGGTGTCCATAAACACCATTTCAAACAGGAACAAGGTAAAGATCGCAGTGTCGAAGACGTCGTTGCCGAGAAAGAATCCTTTTCCACCCAGGATGCCAAACGGTTTACCGAGGAAAGGAATCGTGACTTCTGTGTTAAGCAGCGTGATCCCTTGTCCCAACGTTGGCTGGGCTCCGATTGCGCCCGGAGCAACACCGAATCCGCCAAACATAATAGCGAATCCGCAGATCCAGAAGCCAAGCATTCCCAGCCCGTAGATCATAAAGTTTGTCGACATCACGTGGGCTGCGCTCTTGGCTCGGCATAGGCCGGTTTCAACCAACGCAAACCCAGCTTGCATGAACATCACCAGAAAACCCGTAACCAGTGTCCAGACTATGTTTATGGAAATCTTGTTATGGGCGACGTTCTTAACGATCTCGGAGTTAGCACCAACGGTGGTTTTGCCTGCGTCGTCGACGGTCGGTTCTCCCGTGGTGAGACTGGTCTTGGGATCGGTCTTGGCGGGTTGGGGCCAAGCCAAATCGATGCCGGTTCCGTTATTGTTAGCCGTGGCGGTCGAATCGGGCCCAACTGGAGTTGCGGACGGCGTTGCGGCCGGGCTAGCAGAGACAGCGGGAGACGCAGACGGACTGGCATTTTGGGCGACTGCGGTTTCCGCTGCAAAGACGACAGCGCATAGTACGGAAACAAGTGTCCCGTAGCTTGTTAACCTTCCGGTTGAGAACATTTGTAGATACTTTCTGAATCGCGTAGACGCTTTCACTTTGGTTAAGAGCCACCGCATGAGGCTTACCGGTGGTAACACCAGCAGGCACAGAGGACCTCCACCGAGAAGACTTACTCGCCTTCCCGTGAATAGGTACACCGATGCCTGTTGTCTCTTACGGGGATAACGTGCTCTAAGCAGCGCCCGTGCCATGGCAAAAAAAATTCGAAACTGCATCTGAACGCGAGGACAGCGATCGCCATTTTTGCACGCGGTTTTTGATTCCAGCCACCAATTGAAACAGGGCGTCTAGTTTGTTGTACCAACTGCTTGTACGGCGTTGTAGCGGATTCATCTACAAGCTCGGGTCCAGGCGAATCGTTAAGTCGGTGTTGATTTCTGTCTCAGCCCATCGCTAAGTGCGCCCTGTGGACTGGGTGGTTCAGTTTCTAAAGCATCAGCCTCGCATTTGGCTCTATCTGGAAGCCATCGGCCTGATCTTTGTGATCGCGTTTGTCGATTATATCACCGGATACGAGGTAACCATCTATCCGTTTTATGCGGTCCCGATTCTGCTAATGGTTTGGTTCGGTGATCTGCGCCTGGCGATCGGGATTTCCGTGACCAGTACAGTGCTTTGGTGGCTAGTCGACAAAGCGGTCGGTCACGTCTACTCAACGGAATGGCTGCGGGTCTGGGAGGCGGTGGTAAGATTAATATTTTTCGGTCTGATTTTATTCGCAGGGTGGAGCATCAAACGACAACGGTATGAGGTCCGTGCTCGCATCGAATTATTAGAGCGTTCCCAGAGTTTGGAAGATGAAATCATCAATATCAGTGAACGAGAACAACAACGAATCGGTCGAGATCTGCATGACGATGTTTGCCAATATTTGGCGGCCATAGGGTTGACGGTAACGATGTTAAAGCAGGAGCTGGAAAAGACCTCTTTTATCCAACCGTCTCGACTTGGCGAAATCGCAGACCACCTCCGCGATGCCGCTACGCGAGTGCGGCAACTGGCTCGAGGTCTGTCCCCGGTAGACCAGGATGAAGGTGGACTTGAGTCAGCTCTGGAAGAGCTCGCAGCCAGCACTTCTAAATTAACCGGGATTGCTTGTTCTTTTGTCGGTTCGGGCCCGGACCTGGAACTGTCCAGCAATGCGGCGATCCATCTCTTCCGCATCGCCCAGGAGGCGGTGAGTAATGCGGTGAAGCACGGACGCGCTAGCACGGTGGTTATCGCTCTCGATACGGTTAACGGTTCTTCTTCGCTTCGCGTCAGTGACGACGGAGTGGGTTTTTTTCTTCCGGCCGGCGAAAGAAAGGGGATGGGCCTCAACACAATGCGTTATCGTGCCCGAATGATCGGCGGCGAACTGGAAATTCATCCGAATACTCCGAGCGGCACGACCGTGATTTGCTCCTTTATACAAGACGCGAACCGGCAGCCTAACCATGAGTGATGGTACGGCACGAGTCGCGGTGGTGGACGATCACCCGCTATTTCGGGAACGTCTATGCCAGCTCATCAACCATGAGTTGGACATGGAAGTCTGCGGTGAAGCGGAAGGAGCGGAGCAGGCTCTCGGGTTGATTCGCAGTACCCGGCCCAATCTGGCGATCGTTGACGTCGCGCTGAAGGCATCAAGCGGCCTGGAGCTCATCAGAAGCATCAAAGCGTTGTCGATTGGTGTCCCGGTTTTGGTGTTGTCGATGCACGAGGAGTCGGTTTACGCAGATCGTGCCCTGCGCGCGGGCGCAAGCGGTTATCTCACCAAGAGCCAGGAAGCTGCCGAAGTTCTGACCGCAATTCGATCCGTTCTAGCCGGGAAGATCTATCTGTCACCAGAAATGACTAACGACCTTTTGAAAAACTTAGGTTCAACCGGCACTAGAGGCACTCCCCGTTCGATCGATCGCCTCACGGAGCGCGAATTGCAGGTGCTGGAGTTAGTTGGCCGAGGACGTACCACCAGAGAGATTGCTGAAATGCTTAAACTGGGCATTGCCACTATCGACACCTATCGAGCCAGGATTAAGGAAAAGATGAATTTCCGAAACGCTAATGACCTGGTGCATTTCGCTATCCGTTGGGTGAGTGAAAAAGAGTAAAGGGGTCTACCGCAACAGCATGAAACAGGACCCCACAACCAGCGTTGGTATTATGGCGGCCAGGAATAGTCCCAGCGGGGAAACACCGCCATCCCCGAATTCGTCTCGCAAAATAGCTTGTCCGACTGGATTAGGAGCATTAGCGATCACCGTCAATCCGCCGCCAGTCACAGCGCCGGCCATAACTGAATATTTAAGAGTTGCAGAAAAATCCGGCACTAATGAGGCGAGATAGGTGATGGCAGCATTGTCGTTGAACCCGGTAAGTATGGTAGCAGTGATCATCAACGGCCATTCACCGAGCCTGCCTAATACCGGTTCCAGCCACCATTGTTGGCACGTGCCGTGAAAGACGAGGGAGAGAAGGAAGAAGCCAACCAACAGTGGGCCTCGCACCGACGAGTTTTCTTGGTGACGGCCGGTAGCTTGCACGAAAGCGAGATAAAATAGGAACCCGACAATCACCAAAACCGGATAGTGCGCCGTCGCTACGACCCATACCATGAACAAGACATGCATTAACATGATCCGCTTCGGGATCGGGCGAGTTTCAGCGCCTCGGCGAATGCGTTCCGGTGATAAAGAAAATAGCTCTTTGCGGTATCGTAAAAAATAGATGGTGTTGGCAAGAAAAATGCCAAAAGCGGCCTTCCAGCCGAAGTTGATGAGCATGTGAGAAAAACTCCATTGCCACACGCTCGCTACCATCACGACAGGCGGTGCTGCGAACTGGCTGAGAGTTCCACCTACCGAGACACCGACAAATAATAACCCTAGTGTGGCATAGCGAAGTTCTTTGCTTGGATTCAGGTTATAGATCCGGTCTCGCAGGAGCACCGCGCAGATCGTCATCGCGCCCGGCTCCGTAATGAATGAGCCTAACAACGGGCCGAGACTTAAGATAGTAATCCACCACGCGGCGGGACCATAGCCACCCAAACCCGCCACACTGGCGAGCCCACGTTCGGCGATTCTTAAGATCGGTCTCGAACTGGCCATGGCCATAATTGCCACCACAAAAATGGGTTCAGCGGCGTTGATCTTGACACTGTAATCCACCAACGCCGGCCAGCCTTTCATCATCACGATCACTAAGAACAAAGGTACCAGCCAAATCCCGAACACGGCTTCTACTTCTCCCAGAAATCCAAAGACTTGGGCTCGGAACTGGAGTCTATCGCGCGTTCTAGCGACAGCCTTTCCTAGCGCCGCGTCCAATTCCTGAGGCTCCAGGGCGGCGAACTGGTCCTCATATCGGCGAGCGGCTTTAGTGAAAACGGATGTCAGGAAGGTGTGCGTGATCGCACAGAAGAAAATGATGGTCGCCACCAAGTTAAACGGGTCCACCTCCACGCGATGAATCAGACGATCGATGACGTTTGGGATCGCAGTATCGTGATATTGGGCAAGCGGTGTCGGGAAAGACGGGACCGCCTCATCAGAAGGAAGCCCGGCAGCTTTTCCATCCTCACAGAGAGCCCATGAGGTAACCAAGATGCACAACCAAATCGGGCCGAGGGGGAGCTTACCTCTCATTGCGTCGGAGCCCACCTGCTTTGTGTTGATTGCCCAGGATGAACTAGAGCAACCATGGAGGCGTTCTGTTTGCGCGCTTCGCTAATCACCGCGCGGACGCTTCAGCACTTTCCACACCAACAAAATCAAGATGAGCTGGCAGTCCTAGCGCCGGATCACTGAGCGCCGAGTGCCAATGCTCCGTCTTTCAGGCTGTCAGGGGAATCGCTCACGACAGAGAGACGACCACATACGAAAGATCGGGGCGTACCCTCCGATCCAGGTACAAAAGGAAAAATTGGCTTCTCGCCTCTCCCCCGAGAAAGCGGTTATGCGTAGGAACTCTCGCCGTGAATTCCAAGAGCGATCCGGCGTTCTTTTCGCTCTTTCGCTATTCGCGCGGCGTAGCCGCTCTCACGAAAAGCTCGTAACGGATCCGGAGATAGACCCCGGTGCTTTCGCCATTCGTTTAAAGCAGGACGGACATCGGTGAAAAACGCATCACGCAAACATTCCTCCGCGTCGATCTCGGAATTGCTTTCCTGAAACTTCGCCAAATCGGCATGCCGGACCAAAGCGGCTTTGGCGTATAGGTCTTGGGCAGTACACACCGTCTGAATCGTGGCATCGATCTTCGGCTTATCGTTGTGCGATTGATCGATCATGTAAGCGATCTCCGGTGTACGGCCGGTTTCCCACCGGTAAAACAAGATCTCATTAAAGATGCGAAAGATCTGATATGGATCGATCGAACCCAAGGTCAGATCATCGTCTGCATAACGGCGATCGTTAAAATGGAACCCGCCGAGCATCCCTTCATCTAACAACCACGCTACGATTTGCTCGATGTTTTGGGCTTGGTAATGATGCCCGGTATCCACTAACACTTTGGCTTTGGGGCCAACGGCTTTGGAAACCACATAAGACATGCCCCAATCCGCCAGATCCGTGTGATAGAATGTGGGCTCGAAAGGTTTGTATTCGACCAGCATGACTTGGTCCGAGTCCATTTGCGCTGCAACTTCTTGGAGTGACTCCGTTATTGCCCTTTTTCGCCACCGAATATTGGCCTGCCCAGGATAGTTCGATCCATCCGCAAACCACAGCGACAAATAGCGGCTCGAGATCTGTTTCGCGATTTTTACGCTGTCCAAGATATGCGCCAGGGCAGCCTTTCGCGCGCTCGCATCCCGATTGCAAAGAGAACCGTATTTATAGATTTGATCTTGGAAAATATTCGGGTTAACCGCGCCCAGCTTTAGTCCGATCTTTTCGGCGGCCCGTTTCACGCTGAGCGGATCTTGCGAGTCTTTAAAATCCCAAAGCACATGGACCGCCATACTAGGGCAGCAACCCGTGAATTGATGTACCTGAGCAGCATCAGAAAGTTTGTCGTTGATATCAATGGCAGAACCATCTTGAAGAAATTTGCCAAAACGGGTACCGGTATCAGCAAATCCCCAGCTCGGGGTTTCAATCTGAAATTCGGTCAGTGCCGCAAAGATTCGGTCAGTTTGTTCGGAGTTCATTTTTGCTTCTGGGGTTAAGACAGTACTTCACATCACCTTGGAGGTCCCATCTCCCGCAGTTGCCCCTTCACCTCCGATCAAGATAACGGTCAATTTTCTAGGTCCGTGCGCGCCTAACACCAAGACTCGTTCGATATCTCCCGTCCGGCTCGGCCCCGTGATGAATGTCATAAAGCTGGGGAAGTTAGGCGCATATTTGTGCTCCAGGACCTCGAAGGCAGCGGGTAAATCGGCTACTAGTTGTGCGGATGTCGCGATCACGACGTGGTGTACCGGCAATACTGATAATGCCCGTCCCCCAGCGCTCTGTGCCGTTAACAACACACTTCCCGTTTGCGCGATCAGTGCGTCACAACCGGTTATCCCGGCCGAAACTTTCTCCAAATCCGTTTTCGCCGTCGATCGGCTAACTTCCAATTTGGATACTGCGAGCGTACTTAACAAAGTTCGGATTCGATCATCCGCAGGCAAAGCGACCGATTCCCATTTTTCGCGATCCGATACGATTTTTAATTGTGCGCTCGCAGACGATTCGTCGGAACACGGCAAAAATTCCGTTTTCAAAACCTCGCTCCGTTCGGCAAAGAGAGCGACTTGGCCCGAGAAATCATTCGGCACCTTCGGCAAAACCCGACGGACTCCGGTAACGCGATCGCTCGGTTGAGCCTCGCTTTCTGCTAAATGACGAGCGCCCCCCGCCCGCAAAGCCTCGCGTATCCGCGCCAGAATAGAATCACGAGCGCTCACGGAGTTCGTTCTTTCCAAAGGTCACGGAAAGACCTTCTCGCGAACGAAGGCAGTTCGCGGCTCTTGGTCCACGGCCAAACCGGATCGGCCGGGGTCGCATTAAAGATGCGTTGCAACGGCGCGAAAAACTTCATGGCCCTGGTCGCGACCCCAAACCAGCCGGGGCGATTAACGACCAAGGCAAACGCCTTAAAGCCCAGCCTCTGGAAAAGCGATCCTTTCTCCGCCACTGCGTTTCGCCGGTTTTGTAAGAGGTGATGATGCAAATCGATTTTCACCGGGCATGTCTCTGTGCAAGCACCGCAAAGCGACGACGCCTGAGACAGATGTTGCCAAGATTGTAAGCCGCGTAAGTGCGGGGTTATGACCGAACCGATTGGACCTTGATAGGTTGTACCGTAAGCGTGACCACCAACATTTCGAAAAATCGGACAGACATTCAAACAAGCTCCGCAACGGATACACCGCAGCGAATCCCGCTGTTCGGCGTCGGCCAATAGACGGGTTCTGCTGTTGTCCAAGAGAACAACATGCATTTCTTCGGGACCGTCCAGCTCGTCAGCGCTACGAGGTCCGCCGATCAGCGAGTTATAGCAGGTGATCTGTTGTCCGGTTCCGGCCGTGGCTAGCATGGGCAACAAGAGCGACAAATCCGCCAGGCGCGGCACGACCTTTTCGATCCCGAGCAAAACCACATGGGTCTTTGGTAACGCACAAGTCAGACGCGCGTTCCCTTCGTTTTCGGTGATCGAGATCATTCCGGTTTCGGCCACGGCGAAGTTGGCGCCCGTGATCCCAATGTCCGCTGATAGATACTCCTGCCGAAGCGCTTTTCGCGCCGTCATGGTCAGCTCTTCCGGATCAGCTGTTGGCTGGGTTCCGAGTTTCTGCTGGAATAAATCGCTGATCTGGCCCCGAGTAAGATGCATCGCCGGAAACACAATGTGATAGGGCGGTTCGTGCCGGAGCTGCACAATGAACTCGCCCAAATCAGACTCCACCACATGGAAACCGGCTTCCTCCAGCGCTTCGTTTAAATGAATTTCCTCCGACACCATCGTCTTCGATTTGACGATGCTTTTCGCCTGCTTGGTCCGGGCTAGATCTAGAATATAGCCTCTAGCCTCCACTGAATCGTTCGCCCAAAAAACCTTAACCCCGCGAGCAACCAGTTTCTCCTCAAATTGAATTAGGTACTGGTCTAACTGACTAATCGCTTCGTCTTTAATCGCAGCGGCGCGCCCCCGAGCCGATTCCCAGTCTTGGAACCGGTCAGCATTGCTACTCCGCGCCTTTTGGTAGCCGGACAGCGACCGTTGCACCATCTCCCGTTGGCCAAGATCCGCCACCGTCCGGGTCGCGTCGGTGTTAAATTGTGAAGCAGCAGAGGGCATTGGCAAAGTAATCAGTTATCAGTAATCAGTTATCAGTGGTTACTAATTGGTGGTTGGTGATCCGTGACAGGCGATGGGTAGTTGGTAATTGGCAACGAATTGCCATTGGCGAGCAGCGCTGACCATGAAATGGTCTAACAGAATAGCCCTGGGCTTCAGCCCTGGGTAAACGTCCACCCAGGAATCGCCCTGTAAGCAAACCTAACCCCGCGTTCGCCGGGTACAATTCGGAGAAGGCGCAATACTCCGATACTCCCGTACTCAAACACTCCGCTCGCCAGGATTCGAGGACGAGGACAGCGGCTCGACTGAGCTCGCCGAAGTCCTGCCCGACGAAGCTTTTGCTCGATCGGCTGCCACTTCTATTCGTAAGCGAAGTCGGGACGACGAGGACGAGAACGAAGCGCCTCACGAGGGCGTCCGAGTTTAAGTCCGCGCGGAGGTTAAGTTCGATGCACATCTATCTAAAGTTGGCCAACACCTCAGCCAAATGCAGCGCTTTCATTTTTGAACCGGAACGTTTCAACAACCCTTCCAGGTGCATGAGACAACTGGAATCATTCGAAATCAGATAATCAGCGCCGGTCTTCGCGGCCAATCCGCACTTGGTTTCTCCCATGGCAGTGGAAATCATGGGAAACTTAACCGCGAACAAGCCGCCAAAGCCGCAGCAAGTCGTGTTATCTTCCATCTCGATTAAAGTAAGACCTTGGACCTGCTGTAACAAAGTTCGCGGTTGCGTGCGTACACCGAGTTCTCGCAGCCCGTGACAGCCGTCGTGAAACGTGGCTGACCCTTGAAATCTGCTACCCAGATCAGTCACCCCCAGTTTGTCGACCAGAAACTCGGAAAACTCGAATGTTCGTAGACCGATTTGATTGACGATCTCTTCCTGTTTGGTACCAGCGAACAGCTCCCGGTAGAAAACCTTGACCATCGTCGCACACGAGCCTGATGGGACGACCACGACCTCCTGGTCGGACAATCGCTCGACCACTCGGTTAGCGACCTCTCTCGCCTCAGGCCAATAACCCGCGTTAAACGCAGGTTGCCCGCAGCAAACCAAGCCCGCATCAAAATCTACTTCGTGCCCCAATCGCTCGAAGACACGAACTACGCTCAGACCGACTTGAGGGTAAAACTGGTCGATATAGCAAGGTATGAATAAAGAAATCTTCACCGCAGGAAAGCTTCCGCCAGGCCGCCATCCACTGCGATAATTTGTCCTGTCGTCTTTGCCAGCCGGCCCGACAGCAACAGAAAATAGGCCTCTGCTTGGTCTTTCGGCAGGATCGGTTCTTTTAGCAGGCTGCGTTCGGCGTAGAATCGAGAAAGTTTATTTACCAGGGAATCGGTTGGCTCATCCTCCGTGAACGGCACCTGATACTTGGCCAGCGAAGAGATGACACGATCTCGCGGAAACATTGTGCTCCCTTGCACCACGGTAGCGGGCGCGACCGCGTTGACACGGCCGAGTGGCGACAATTCAATCGCAAGTTCTCTTACCAAATGGTTTAAAGCGGACTTGCTGACATCGTAAGCAAAGCTGCCTTTTTTGGCGACTACGGCATTCGCGCTGGAAGTTAATACTACCGAACCTGGCAACTTCTGCTCGCGTAACACTTTGCCAAATTCATCGGCTATCACGTACGACCCCATCACATTGACATCGAGCGTAAACTGGAATTTTTCATCGGGTATACGCCCCGCACTATCGGGCGGGACAAAAACTCCAGCTGTAACCACCAAATCATCGACACCGCCATAGGCGAGTACCGACTGCTTGAGAAGGTGGCGCGCCTTTTCCCGGTTCGTGATATCGGCGGCTACTCCGACCGCCGGACCACAACGCGAGATCCCAGAGCCGGCTACACCAATCCCCTCCCCTAGCTTCTTGGTTATTTCGTTAGCGGTTTCAGCGGCAGCCTCTGCGGAAAGATCGGCCGAAACTACCTGAGCGCCTTCACCGGCGACTCGATGAGCCAATTCTCGACCGATCCCGCTACCCGCTCCCACCACCAGGATGATGCGCCGGGCCAATTCTTTCTCTGGAGGCATCCGGCGAAGCTTGGCCTCTTCCAGCTGCCAATACTCGATATCGAAAGCTTCCTGGCGCGGCAAAGCGATGTATGAACTGATGGCTTCGGCGCCGCGCATGACCTCAATCGCGCAGTTGTAGAACTCGGCTGTGACCCGGGACTCACTTTTATCTTTCCCCCAGGCAATCATCCCCAGCCCAGGAATCAGCACCACGGTTGGGTTGGGATCACGAAGAGGCGGAGAATCAGGCCGGCGGCAATCCTGATAATACTTCTCATACTCAGCTCGATAGGTTTTCAATCCCAACTCGAGCAACGCTCTGAGCCGTTGGATGTCCTTGGATAAGGGGTCCCATTCTACATAAAGGGGCTGGATTTTCGTCCGAAGAAAATGGTCAGGACACGAAGTACCCAGAGCTGCTAATCGACCCGCGTCATGACTATTGACGAACCGGAGAACGTTCTCGTCATACTGCAGCGTCGCCACCAATCGTTTGTTGTGGCTGATCTGCCCGCGCAACCAAGGCAGCAGCTCAAACAGCAATTCATCCCGGTCCGCCTCCGAAATTCCTGAATACTTTTGGCCGCCGAAGGTCTTATCGCCTTGATCTTTAGATGCGATGTATTCGGCTGCCCGCTCGATCAGGCTTAAAGAAAGTTCGTAACATTCTTTGTCGTCATCGGCCCAATTGATTAGACCGTGTTGCCCCAGAATCGCGCCTTTGGCTTTGGGATGCTGCTGGCACATAGCTTGCAGTTTCAATCCCAGATCAAATCCCGGCCGCTGCCAGGGAAGCCAAAACACCTCTTCGCCGTAAATTTCCTTGGTCAGTTTCTCGCCATCCAGCGCAGCGGCAACCGAGATCACGGCATTTGGGTGCGTATGATCGACATGCCGGTAAGGCACAAATCCGTGCAACGGTGTATCGATAGAAGCAGCTCGCGGATTTAAGTTGAACGTGCAGTGCGGATAAGCGGCCACCATGGAATCTTCCACGTCCGTCTTAAGCCCCTTATTCGGGGATGCTTCGTACAACGAACGCAGCCGTTCCAGACCTCGCATATAAAGGCTGGAGAAGTTCTCTTTCTTCGAGGTTCGTAAATCACCACCAGACC
>Ga0209647_1000611_pt1 | contig 32926 bp, 31 predicted proteins | sample GraSoi_2013_60cm_FD_185827 | JGI IMG/M metagenome (GOLD analysis project Ga0209647, IMG submission 185827) | Grasslands soil microbial communities from the Angelo Coastal Reserve, California, USA - Sample 9_17_2013_60cm (SPAdes) (version 2) | ecosystem: Environmental > Terrestrial > Soil >... | reverse complement strand
GGCAGGTTCTTGCCGTACTTCTTCTCGATCTGCACCTCGATCGGCATGCCGTGGCAGTCCCAGCCGGGCACGTAGGGCGCGTCGAAGCCGGCCAGCGTCCTCGACTTTACAATCACGTCCTTCAGGATCTTGTTCATCGCCGTGCCGATGTGGATGTCGCCGCTCGCGTACGGCGGGCCGTCGTGCAGCACGAAGCGCGGCCGGCCCTTGGCGATCTGGCGCAGGCGCCGGTAGACGCCCTTGTCGTGCCACTCCTTGACCCATTGCGGCTCGCGCTTGGCGAGATCGCCGCGCATGGGAAACGGTGTTTCCGGCAGGTTCAGCGTGTCTTTGTAATCAGCCATGTGTCGCAAAATACTGGCGCGCCTGCTCGGCGTCGTGCGCGATCGCCTCGCGCAGCGCCGCGAGGCCCTCGAATTTCGCCTCGTCGCGCAGCTTCCTGAGGAAGGTGACGCGCAAGCGTCGCCCGTAGAGGTCGCCGCCGCGCTCGAGCAGATGGACTTCGAGCAGCGGGCTTGCTACCGGGTTCACGGTGGGACGCAGGCCGACGCTCGCCACGGCCGGCCCGAGGCCTTCCACTGCGACGACGTAGATGCCGGAAAGCGGCGGCCGCTGGCGCAGTGCGATGTTGGCCGTGGGGAAGCCGAGATGCTGCCCGAGCTTTGCACCGTGGATCACTTTTCCGCTGATCGCGTAAGGACGTCCGAGCAGCCGCTCGGCGTGCGCAAAGTCGCCCGCCTGCAGCGCCGCGCGCACCGCGGAGCTCGAGACGCGCTCGCCGTCAAAGGCGACGTCCGGCATCGCTTCGAGCGCGAGGCGATGACTCTCGAGCGTCGCGAAATCGCCCTTGCGCTGTGCTCCAAAACGGAAGTCGCGTCCGACGAGCAGCCACGCGGTGCGCAGGCCTCTGACCAGCACCTCCTCGATGAAGCGTGCGGCGCTGAGCGCGGCGAAGCGCGCATCGAAGCGGATGACGTGCACGCGTTGCACCCCGGCGGCGGCCATCAGCTCGAGCTTGTCGTAGAGCCGGGTGAGGCGCGGCGGCGCCGCCTCGGGGGCAAAAAACTCCCGCGGATGCGGCTCGAAGGTCAGAACGCAGGATGAGAGGCTCAACTCGCCGGCCTTGGTCACGACCCGGTCGATCAGCGCACGGTGGCCGCGATGCACGCCGTCGAAATTGCCGATGGTCAGCGCACACCGGCCCCGGGCGGCCTGCAACGCGCCGTGCGTAACCACCATGGAGTCGTTAAAATGCTGAATTATAGATGAAAAGTTGCGAATGAAATCGCTCGCCGACCAGATGGCGATCTACGCCGCGTACCATCAGGACGCGCGCAACAAGGCGACGCATTTCATCGGCGTGCCGATCATCGTGCTTTCGTTATTCATCCCGCTCGCGTGGCTGCGCGTCGAATTCGGCGGCGTCGCGATCAGCGCGGCGATGCTGTTCGCCGCTGTGGTGGTGCTCTATTACCTGGTGCTCGATGTGCCGATGGGCTTCGCCATGGCGGTGATCTTCGCGGCTCTCCTGTGGGTGGGCGATCGCATCGCCGCGCTCGGCGCCGCGCACGCCTGGGCCTGGTTCGCCGCGCTCTTCATCGGCGGCTGGCTCCTGCAGCTCGTCGGTCACGTCTATGAAGGCCGCCGCCCGGCGCTCGCCGACAACCTGTTCCAGATTTTTGTCGCGCCGATCTTTCTCGTCGCCGAGGCGTTCTTCGCGCTAGGCTACAAGCCGCGACTGCGAGAGGCGGTGCAGCGGCGCGCCATGGAGATGCGCGCGACCGCTTGATTTGACCCGTAGTTCCTGATTCGCAAAGAGGGGTTGCGATGATGAAGCTGTTGCTTGGCCTGTCCCGCGCGATCGACACGCTCAACGAGCATGTCGGCAAGCTCACCTACTGGCTGATCCTGGCGGCGGTGCTGATCAGCGCCGGTAATGCGGCGGTGCGCTACACAGTCAACATGAGTTCCAACGCCTGGCTGGAAATCCAGTGGTACCTGTTCTCGTTCGTTTTCCTGTTCTGCGCCGGCTATACCCTGCTGCATAACCAGCATGTGCGCATCGACGTCATTTCCGGGCAGCTGTCGGGCCGGGCCAGAGCCTGGATCGACATCTTTGGCACCGTCTTTTTTCTGATGCCGATGGCGATCGCGATCATGTGGCTGTCTTGGCCGGTGTTCCTTGATGCCTACAGGAGCAACGAGGTTTCCACCAATGCCGGCGGCCTGACCGTCTGGCCGGGCCGACTGATGCTGCCGGTTGGTTTTTTCCTTCTGATCCTGCAGGGCCTTTCGGAGCTGATCAAGCGCATCGCCTTTCTGCGGGGAATGATTCCGGATCCCACGGAGAAGGACGAGGGTCCGACCGCGGAGGAGCTGCTCGCCGAGGAACTGCGCAAGCAGCGGGGAGAAGCGGCCGAGGTTAATCAATGAGCGCGTTTCTCATCCAGAACATGGCGCCGCTCATGTTCGCCTCGCTGATCGTGGTGATGCTGATCGGCTATCCGGTCGCCTTCGCGCTCGCCGCCACCGGCATTTTCTTCGGGCTCGTGGGTGTCGAGCTCGGACTGCTGTCACCGGCGCTGTTCCAGGCGCTGCCCCAGCGCATGTGGGCAGTGATGTCGAACGACACGCTGCTGGCGGTGCCGTTCTTCACCTTCATGGGCCTGATCCTGGAGCGCAGCGGCATGGCCGAGGATCTGCTCGATACGGTCGGCCAGTTGTTCGGTCCGTTGCGCGGCGGACTGGCTTTTGCGGTGATCTTCGTCGGCGCCCTGCTGGCGGCGACCACCGGCGTGGTCGCCGCTTCCGTCATCTCGATGGGCCTGATCTCGCTGCCGATCATGCTGCGCTATGGCTACGACCGGCGCTTTGCCTCCGGCGTGATCGCCGCCTCCGGCACCCTGGCGCAGATCATCCCGCCCTCGCTGGTGCTGATCGTGATGGCCGACCAGCTCGGCAAATCGGTGGGCGACATGTACGCCGGCGCCTTCATTCCGGGCATCACCCTGGCCGGCCTGTATGCAATTTACGCGGGCGGCATAGCTGTTTTCAAACCCGCGTGGGCGCCGGCCCTGCCCCAGGAAGCGCGCACTTTCCGCGAGCCGAGCGGCTCGAGCGGTACGCCTTCGCTGATCGTGCTCGTGATCATCGCGGTCATTGCCTCGGTGGCATTCGCCCAGGTCCACTATCCGCAGCCCGACCCGCCGATCGACGAGCTGCTGGTCTTGTCCACCGCCGTCGGCGTCGGCGTGGCCTTCGCGGCTTCGGTTGCCAACCATGTCTTCAAGCTTGGCCTGCTTTCGCGCATCGCGGAACGCGTGACCTTTGTGCTGATCCCGCCACTGGCGCTCATTTTTCTGGTGCTCGGGACCATTTTCCTCGGCGTGGCGACGCCGACCGAAGGCGGGGCCATGGGCGCGAGCGGCGCGCTGGCGATGGCGCTAGTGCGCCGGCGCCTGTCGTTCAGCCTGTTGCGCCAGGCGATGAACACCACCGCCAAGCTGACCTCGTTCGTGGTCTTCATCCTGGTCGGCGCGCGCGTGTTCAGCCTGACGTTCTACGGCGTCGATGGCCACCTATGGGTCGAGCACCTGTTGCTCAATCTGCCCGGCGGGCAGCTCGGCTTTCTGATCGTGGTGAATGTCCTGGTATTCCTGCTCGCATTTTTTCTCGATTTTTTCGAGCTGGCGTTCATCGTCATTCCGTTACTAGGGCCGGCAGCAGAAAAGCTCGGCATCGACCTGATCTGGTTCGGCGTGCTGCTCGGGGTGAACATGCAGACCTCGTTCATGCACCCGCCGTTCGGTTTCGCGCTGTTCTATTTGCGTAGCGTGGCGCCGTTCAAGGACTACATCGACAAGGTCACCGGAAAGATGACGCCCAGGGTTACCACCGGGCAGATCTACTGGGGCGCCGTGCCCTTCGTCCTGATCCAGTGCCTGATGGTCGCGCTCATCATCGCGTTCCCGGGCCTGGTGACCGGCGGGCTGACGAAGAAAGCGGCCGTGAACACCGACCAGATGCGCATCGAAGTGCCGGCCGAGGAGCCCGGAGGGGAAACACCGCTCGAAGGCGAGTCGGGCGCGGCGCCGGATGCGAGCGGCACCGACCAGAAAAAAGACCACGAAAAATAGAAAACCCCGCGCCTGCGGGGTTTTTTGGGGCCTACTTCTTCGTCGTCACGCGCTGCGAACTGCGCTGCGCCGAGACCATGAAGTTGTCGTAACGATTTTCCGCAATGGAGAACCACTGCACCTGCTCGTCGCGGAATTTCTTCCACGGCTCGTACACCTTGCGGAACTTGGCGTTCTTCGCGGCAATCTCGTCGTACACCTCCCCAGAGGCCTTGTAGCACGCGGCCATGATGTCGTTGGAGAAAGGCAGCAGCTTGACGCCGTTCGCGACCAGCCGCTTCAGCGCCGGGGGATTGGCGGTGTCGTACTTGGTCAGCACCCAGTCAGAGGCATCGGCGCAAGCCGCTTCGAGGATCGCCTGGTACTCCTTGGGCAGCGCCTCCCACGCCTTGAGGTTCACCAGCAGGTCGAGTTCCGTGCCGCCTTCCCACCACGCCGGGTAGTAGTAGTGCTTCGCCACCTTGTAGAAGCCGAGTTTCTCGTCGTCGTACGGCCCGACCCACTCCGCCGCGTCGATGGTGCCTTTTTCCAGCGCCGGGTAGATGTCGCCGCCGGCGATCTGCTGCGCCACCACGCCCAGCTTCGCCAGCACTAGGCCTGCGGTTCCGCCGATGCGGAACTTCAGGCCCTTCAGGTCGGCAACGGTCCTGATTTCCTTGCGGAACCAGCCGCCCATTTGCGCGCCGGTATTGCCGGCAGGAATGTTGTGGCAGTTGTAATCCTTGAAGAACTCGCGCATCAGCTCCAGGCCGCCGCCGTGGCGCATCCATGCGTTCTGCTGGCGCGCGTTCAGTCCGAAAGGGATGGAGGCCGCAAAGGCGAACGTCGGATCCTTGCCGAAATAGTAGTAGTTGGCGGTATGTCCGCACTCCACGGTGCCGTTCTGCACGGCATCGAGGACCTGCAGGCCGCCAACGATCTCGCCGGCCGCAAATACCTTGATGGTGAACTTGCCGCCGGTGGCCTCGGAAACACGCTTGGCGACGAATTCGGCGCCGCCGTACAGAGCGTCGAGGCTCTTAGGCCAGCTCAGGGCCATGCGCCAAGAGACGGCGGGCGCTTGCGCCCTGACGATAGTCGGCGCTGCTGTCGCGGTACCCGCCGCCAGCGCTAAACCGGCATTTTTCAAAAAGGAACGACGCTTCACGCTCACCTCCTCGATCGAGTCCTAAAAAGAAAAGCCCGGCAGCAGCCAGGCTTTCCTAGGCCGGCCGCGCCGCTAGCCCTTCTTGCTTTGCACCCGTTGCGCGCTGCGTTGCGTCCCGACCATGAAACTGTCGAAACGGCCTTCCGCTATCGAGAACCACTGCACCTGCTCGGCGCGGAACTTCTTCCACGGCTCCCAAATCTTGCGGAACTTGGCGTTCTTGACGGCGACCTCCTCGTAGTTCTCCTCCGAGGCCTTGAAGGACGCCGCCATGACTTCGTTCGGGAAGGGCGCGAGGTTCACGCCGTTCGCGAGCAGGCGCTTGAGCGCCGCCGGATTGAGCGCGTCGTACTTCGCCACCATCCAGATGTAGGCCTCGGCGCACGCGGCCTGGAGGATCGCCTGGTATTCCTTGGACAGTGATTCCCATGCCTTGACCCCGACCAGGCACTCGGTCGAGGGACCGCCTTCCCACCAGCCCGGGTAGTAATAGTTCTTCGCCACTTTGTAGAAGCCGAGCTTCTCGTCGTCGTAGGGGCCGACCCACTCGGCCGCGTCGATGGTGCCTTTCTCCAGTGCCGGATAAATGTCGCCGGCCGCAATCTGTTGGGGCACGACGCCCAGCCTGGCCAATACCGTGCCGCCGGTTCCGCCGATGCGGAACTTGAGGCCCTTGAGGTCCGCCACCGACTTGATCGGCTTGCGAAACCAGCCGCCCATCTGGCATCCGGTATTGCCGGCGAGGTGATTGACGACACCGTAGTCCTTGTAGAACTCGCGCATCAGCTCCAGGCCGCCGCCGTGGTAGTACCAGGCATATTGCTGGCGCGCGTTGAGGCCGAAGGGGATCGCCGTGCCGAAGGCGAAGGTCTGGTCCTTGCCGAAGTAGTAGTACGAGGCGGTATGGCCGCACTCCACCGTGCCGGCCTGCACCGCATCGAGCACCTGCAGCCCGCCGACGATTTCCCCGGCCGCGAACAGCTTGATGTTGAACTTGCCCCCGGTCGCCTCGCCCACCCGCTTGCAGATCAGCTCGGCGCCCCCGTAGAGGGTATCCAGGCTCTTCGGCCAGCTCGCAGCCATCCGCCAATTGATGGTCGGTTGCGATTGGGCAATCGCTGGCGCGGCGAGCGTGCTTGCGGCGACGCCGGCGGCCGCATTTTTTAGAAATGATCTACGTTTCATGCTTTCCCCCTCCGGGTTGGATGAATTCGAGCGGTGGATTGTAGGTCAATTGAGGCGCGCGCAAAGCACCGAGAGCTCCATGACGCGCACGCGCACATCGTCGAAATCCGGCGCGTTCGGCTCGCGTTCGACGTAGTCGGACAAATCCTTGAGGGCGGCGCGGTAGCACTCCAGCCGCTGGTAGACCATGCCGCGATCGCGCAGCTCGGCGCTCGCGTCGGGCGCGAGCACCAGCATCCGATTGAGCACCTCCAGCATGCGCTCGGGCTTGTCGGTCTCGCGGTAGATCGCCTTCAGATTGCGCAGCAAGCGCGCCAGGATCTGGCGGTTGGTGGCGGGCTCGAGGAACTGATCGAGCGGCAGCTCCGCCACCGGCACGCCGCCGGCAGCGCCGGCCGGAATCACGCGCTGCAGCCGCTCGCGCAGCGCGGCTTCCGATTGCGGCGCGCCCGTGGCGAACGGATCGAGCACCAGCACGCCCGCGCGCAGGCGCAGCCGCACCAGGAAATGCCCGGGAAACGAGACGCCTTCGAGCGGCAGGCCGATGCGCCGGCCGAGCGCCATATAGAGCACCGCCAACGTGATCGGGATGCCGGTCTTGCGCTCGATGACCTCGTTGAGATAGCTGTTGCGCGGATCGTAGTACGCCTCGGTATTGCCGCGGAAGCCGAGGTCCTCGAACAGGAACTGGTTGAGCGCGGCGAGGCGCTCCTCGGCGCCATAGGTCTGCGGCATGCGCCCGCGCAGGCGCATCGCCATGCGCTCGATATCGCCGAGGTAGCGCTCGACGTTGAGCCCGGGATACGCGTCCTGCGCGATCATCAGGCAGCCGTGCGCCAGATCGATGCGCACGTCTTCGGTAGCCAGGAGCTGGGCGAACGACTCGAGCGGCAGCGGCATCACGCCGCCCCGCGGCGCGAGAAGTCGCGCGGGCGAAAACCGAACAGGGCGAGGCAGCCGCCGTAGGCGAGCGTGCCGAGCAGCACCAGCCCGAGCACGGCCGGCACCTTGCGCTGCCACGGCGCGGCAAGCCACCAGCTCGATTCACCCATCGTCGTGAAGAGCACTATTGCCATGAATCCGACCGCGGCCGTCACCTTGAGCAGGAACACCGGCCATCCGGGCTGCGGCTCATAGACCCCCGTGCGGCGCAGCACCCGGTACAGGAGCGCGGCGTTCAAGCAGGCGCCCAGGCCGATCGCCAGCGCGAGGCCCGCGTGCTGCAGCGGGCCGATAAAGGCGAGGTTCATGAGCTGCGTGAGAATCAGCGTCACGATGCCGATCTTCACCGGCGTCCTGACGTTCTGCCGCGCATAGAACCCCGGGGCGAGGATCTTGACGAGGATCATGCCGATCAGACCGATGCTGTAGGCGATCAGCGCGCGGCAGGTCATCCACGCATCGTCGGCGCCGAACCTGCCGTAATGGAACAGCGACGCCACCAGAGGCATCGCGATCACTGCGAGCGCGGCGGCAGCCGGCACGGCGAGCAGTACCGTCATCCGCAGTCCCCAGTCCAGCAGGCGCGCATATTCCTCGCGGTTCGAATCGGCGTGGTATTTCGACAGGCTGGGAAGAAGGATGGTGCCCAGCGCCACGCCCAGCATTCCCGCGGGTAGTTCCATCAGGCGGTCGGCGTAGTACAGCCACGAAACGCTGCCGCTGGGCAGGTACGAAGCGAAGATGGTGTTGAGCAGAAGCGAGATCTGCGCCACCGAAACACCGAAGGTCGCCGGCAGCATGATCTTGAGCACGCGCCGCACGCCTGGATGCGAAAAGTCCAGGCGCCAGCGGGGCAGCAGGCCGAGCCGTACCAGGAACGGAATCTGAAACGCGAGTTGCAGCACGCCCCCGGCGAATACCGCCCAGGCCAGCGCGACGATCGGCGGGTCGAAGTACTTGGCCAAGAACAGCGCGGCGACGATGAACGCCACGTTGAGGAGCGCCGGCGTGATTGCCGGCACCGCGAAGCGGTTCCAGGTGTTGAGCACGCCCGCGGCGAGCGCCACCAGCGAAATGAAGGCGATATACGGAAAGCAGATGCGCAACATCCGCACGGTCAGCTCGAACTTGGCCGGATCGGCGGCGAAGCCCGGCGCCGACAGGTAGACGATCACCGGCGAAATGGCGACGCCGAGCGCGGCGGTGACCACGAGCGCAAGAAACAAGGCGGTCGAGACGCCGTCGACCAGCTGGCGGGTCTCCTCGGGCGACTGGCGGTTCTTGTACTCGGCGAGCACCGGCACGAACGCCTGCGAGAACGCCCCCTCGGCGAACAGCCGCCGCAGCAGGTTGGGAATACGAAAAGCCACAAAAAAAGCATCCGTCGCCAATCCGGCGCCGAAGGCGCGCGCGATGAAGAAATCGCGCACGTAGCCGAGGATGCGCGAAACCAGTGTCAGGCTGCTCACCGCCACCAGGGCCCTCAGCAGATTCATGTGTTAATATCCGGCCCCTTTTAGGGACGTAACTACCTCATGGCAAACATCAAATCCGCCCGCAAGCGCGCCAAGCAGGCGATCGTGCGGCGCGACCACAACATGAGCCTGCGCACGCAGGTGCGCACGGCGATCAAGAGCGTGAAGAAGGCCGTGGCGAGCGGCAACAAGGACGCCGCGGCCAAGTCGCTGGTCGAGTCGCAGCGCGTCATCGATCGCATCGTGGCGAAAGGCATCCTGCATCGCAACGCCGGCGACCGTCACAAGAGCCGCCTGGCGCACGCCCTCAAGGCACTGAAGTAGGCTAAGCCGTATCGCCCACACGCTGCAGTTCGGCGAGCTTGGTGCGCTCCTCGATCCGGCCGTCGCGCACCTTGAGCTCGTTGTCTTTCGCGAAGCTGAGCAGGAACCGGTAGGCCATCGGCTCGATCTCCTCGAGACGCGTGTCCACCACCACGCAGCGCACGCCGTTCGCCGTCACCGGATGCACGAACGGCGAATACTGCATGCGATGATCGCCGCCGAAGGCGGACATCACCCCGCACAAGCGCTCGGCCCAGTCGCTCGGGCGGAACGGCTTGCCGTCGTGTGTCACTCCCTGGATGACGAACTCGACAACTGCGGGTTCGGCCATGCGCCGGATTATAGGGTCTGACATGGCCAAGCCCGCGAGCCGCATCCTCGTCATCAACGATGAGAGCCTCGAGCTGCGCGAGCTCGTCAAGGGCCTGAACGCCGCGGCACGCTCGCTCGACAACCCGCTGGGCATCAGCTTCAGCGGCGTCAGCAGCGCGAAAGAGGCGCTCGCCGCCATCGAGCGCGACGGCGACCTGCAGGCGGTGCTGGTCGACGACACGCTCTACACCCTGAAGAACGGCCGGCAGTCGAAGGCGCAGATGTCGGCGCTCGAACTGGTGCAGCGGATCACGCGCTTTCGCCCCGAGCTCGACGTGTACATCGTGATCGCGCGCGAAGAGGAGGACGACATCGTCGATGCGCTGTTCGCCGAGGCGGTCGATGGCTATTTCTACCGCGAGGAGCGCGACTACCGCGGCATCTACCGCATCCTCAACGCGCAGATCCAGGAGCGCGCGCGCACGCCGTTCTACGACCAGTTGAAGAACTACGTCTGGATGGCGAAGGACCAGTGGCACACGCCGGGCCATTCCTCGGGCGAGTCGCTGCGCGGCAGCCCGTGGGTGAACGATTTCTACGAGTTCATGGGCGAGCACGTGTTCGACGCCGATCTATCGGTCTCCGTTCCGATGCTCGATTCGCTGATGGAGCCGAAGGCGGTGATCGCCGAAGCGCAGGCCAAGGCGGCCAAGGCGTTCGGCGCAAGACGCACCTTCTTCGCCACCAACGGCACCTCGACCGCCAACAAGGTCATCTTCCAGACGCTGCTCGCCCCCGGCGAGAAGCTGATCCTCGACCGCAACTGCCACAAGAGCGTGCACCACGGCGTGGTGCTCTCGGGCGCGCAGCCGATCTACGTCGACTCGGCGCTCAACCGCAAGTACGGGCTGTACGGCCCGGTACCGAAGAAGGCTCTGCTCAGCGCCATAAAGAAGCACCCGGATGCCCAGGCGCTGATCATCACCTCGTGCACCTACGACGGCCTGCGCTACGACCTGCCGCCGATCGTCGCGGCGGCGCACGAGCGCGGCATCAAGGTGATCGTCGATGAGGCCTGGTACGGCTTCGCGCGCTTTCATCCGGCGTTTCGCCCGACGGCGCTCGAGGCGGGCGCCGACTACGCCACGCAATCGACGCACAAGGTGCTCTCGGCGTTCTCGCAGGCCTCGATGATCCACGTCAACGATCCCGGCTTCCGCGAGCATCTGTTCCGCGAGAACTTCAACATGCATACCTCGACCAGCCCGCAGTACGGGCTGATCGCGAGCCTCGACATCGCGCGGAAGCAAGCGGTGATGGAAGGCTACAAGCTGCTCGCGCGCACGCTCGAGCTCGCGGCGGAGGTGCGCAAGCTGGTCAACTCGACCCAGGTGTTCCGGGTGCTGGAGCTCGACGATCTGCTGCCCCTCGAGGTGAGGAACGACGGCATCCTGCTCGATCCGACCAAGGTGACGATCGACATTTCGGGCTGCGGCTACACGGTCGAGGACCTGCAGAAGGAGCTGTTCGAGCGCTACAACATCCAGGTCGAGAAATCGACCTTCAACACGCTCACCCTGCTTCTTACCATTGGCACGACGCGGTCCAAGGTTTCGCGCCTGTACGACGCGCTGATGCGCATCGCGCGCCAGGGCCGGCCGCCGCGGCGCCTGGTGCAGACCCCGGAGATCCCGGGCTTCACGCGCCTGCGCTACCTGCCGCGCGATGCCTATTACTGCGGCGGCGAGCTGGTGCCGGTGTTCGACGAGCGCGAGCGGGTCAACAAGAAGCTCGCCGGCTGCGTCTGCGCCGACCAGATCGTGCCCTACCCGCCCGGCATCCCGGTGCTGGTTCCCGGCCAGGTGATCACCTCGAAGGTCGCCGATTACCTCGGCGATCTTCTGCGCTCGACCCGGCGCATGGAGATGCACGGCGTGGTGCACGAGGGCTACCTGCCCTGCATCCGCGTGCTCAAGCCCGCCGAAGAGAAGGGATTGCAGCGCCTCCCGTAAGCGGGGTCAGGTCTTGCATTGACGTACTGCCGGCGTCGCACCCAATAACAGCCGTCATCCCAGTCACGCCATGCGCGTTGTTCGGCGGAATGGCTCGACCGCTACGGCTCGAATTTCCAGGTGCCGTCTATCACCTCACCTCAAGAGGCAACGCGAAAGAAGACATTTTTCGCGACGACGCCGACCGAGCGGTTTTCCTGCAGATCATGGGCTCGACAATGCTGCGTTTTGGTTGGTTGCTCTACGCCTACTGTTTGATGGGCAACCATTACCACCTTCTCGCCGAAACGCCCGCGCCAAACCTTTCGCGAGGCATGCGAAATTTGAACGGCCTTTACACGCAACGCTTCAATCGGCGGCACGTACGCGTTGGACACCTATTTCAGGGACGCTTCAAAGCCATTCTGGTGGAACGCGAAAAGCTACTTGCTAGAGCTGGTGCGCTATATCGCTCTAAATCCGGTGCGAGCGGCTTTCGTGTCGTCCCCGGGGGCTTGGCATTGGTCATCATACAAAGTCAACGCGGGCTTCGAACAAGCGCCACCCTGGCTGTGCACCGCGCCAATCCACGCACGTTTTGGCGAGGACCGAGATAAAGCAGCCGCGCATTACCGGGAATTCGTCCGCGCCGGTATCGGACTACGCTCGCCATGGTCGCAGCTGCGCGGACAAGTGCTGCTGGGCACGGAGCAATTCGCCGCGACCATGCAGCCGATGCTGACGAGCGAGGCGACTTCCACCGAAGTACCACGCACCGACCGCTTTGCCGCGCGAGCACCCTTGGATGCGCTCCTGCCTCCTGGGAAAATGGCGGATCGTGCGCAGCGCGATGCTGCGATCGTGGATGCCTATTCAAGACATGGCTATACGTTCGCCGAGATCGCACGGCACGCAGGCCTGCACTACTCGACCGTATCCCGAATCGCGCAGCGACCGGTGCATTAATTCAAGACCTGACCCCTGCTGGGGGTTTTCTGCTAGGATTTTCGTAACGGCGGCCTGTGCCGCCGTTTTGCATTCTGGGGAGCGCGCATGTCGCACGTCATGAACACCTACGCCCGCCAGCCCGTCGCCTTCGTTCGCGGCGAGGGGGTCTGGCTCTGGGACGAGGAAGGCCGCAAGTATCTGGATGCGCTCGCCGGCATCGCGGTGAACACGCTCGGCTATGCGCACCCCAAGCTGACGCGCGCTTTGTCCCAACGGATCGCGAGCGGCGTCATCCATACCTCGAACCTCTGGCGCATCCCCGACCAGGAAGCGGCGGCCGACCGCATCGCCGAGATCACCGGTCTGGACGAGGTGTTCTTCTGCAACTCCGGGCTCGAGGCCAACGAGTGCGCGATCAAGGTGGCGCGCAAGTACGGCCACGAGCGCGGCATCGCCGAGCCGGCGATCGTGGTGATGGAGAAGGCGTTCCACGGCCGCTCGCTCGCGACGCTGTCCGCCACCGGCAGCCGCAAGGTGCAGGCCGGCTTCGAGCCGCTGGTGTCCGGTTTCGTGCGCGTGCCGCTCAACGATATCGAAGCGGTGCGCCAGGCCGGCGAACACAACCGCAACATCGCCGCGGTGATGGTCGAGCCGATCCAGGGCGAAGGCGGCATCAACGTCTCGCGCCTGGAATATCTGCGCAGCCTGTTCGAGCTTTGCCAGCGCAAGCAGTGGCTGTTCATCTCCGATGAGGTGCAGTGCGGCCTCGGCCGCACCGGAAAATGGTTCGTCTATCAGCACGCCGGCTTCCTGCCCGACGTGGTGCCGCTCGCCAAGGGCTTGGGCTCGGGCGTCCCGGTCGGCGCCTGCGTCGTCGGCGGCCTGGCCAAGGGCGTGTTCAAGCCCGGCAACCACGGCTCGACCTTCGGCGGCAATCCGCTCGCCATGACCGCCGTGCGCACCACCATCGACACGATGAAGGAAGACGGCCTGCTCGCCAACGCCGAGCGCGTCGGCAGCGTGATCCGCAAGGGCCTGGTCGACGCCTTCGCCGGCCTGAAGGGCGTAGTCGAGGTGCGCGGCATGGGGATGATGATCGGCATCGAGCTGCAGGAGGCCTGCGGCGAGCTGGTGAAGCAGGCGCTCGACGCCGGCCTGGTGATCAACGTGACCGTCGACAAGGTGGTGCGGATCATGCCGCCGCTCGTCATGAGCGAAGCCGAAGGTCGAGAGGTGCTCGCGCGGTTCGTTCCCCTGGTGAAGGCGTTCGTCGAGAAGCGCGTCACGGTCTGAGTGCCGCAATCGAAGGCCCCGCTGCGGCATTTCCTGCAGTTCAAGGACTTTTCGCTCGCCGAGCACGAGCATCTCTTCGCGCGCACCAAGGCGATCAAGGACAAGTTCAAGCGCTACCAGCGCTACTGGCCGCTGGAAGACCGCACGCTCGCCATGATCTTCGAAAAACCATCAACCCGGACGCGCATGTCCTTCGAATCCGGCATGCACCAGCTCGGCGGCGCCGCGATCTACCTCTATACGCGCGACTCGCAGCTCGGGCGCGGCGAGCCGGTCGAGGACGCGGCGCAGGTGATCTCGCGCATGTGCGACGTCATCATGGTGCGCACCTTCGAGCAGGACATCATCGAGCGCTTCGCGCGAAACTCGCGCGTGCCGGTGATCAACGGCCTGACCGATGAATACCACCCCTGCCAGATCCTGGCCGACGTCTACACCTATATCGAGAGCCGCGGGCCGATCCGCGGCCGCACCGTGGCCTGGATCGGCGACTCGAACAACGTCTGCAATACCTGGCTGCAGGCGGCCGAGATCTTCGATTTCAAGCTGCACGTCTCGACGCCGCCGGGCTACGAAGTGGAAGCAGAAAGAATGAACCGGAACGCCGCGGCGTTCGCCGATCCGATGAAGGCGGCGAAGGGCGCCGATCTGGTTACCACCGACGTCTGGACCTCGATGGGCTTCGAGTCGGAGAACGAGGAGCGCAAGCGCGACTTCCACGACTGGCAGGTCGACGCCGACATGATGAAGGCGGCGGCGAAAGACGCGCTCTTCATGCATTGCCTGCCGGCACACCGCGGCGAGGAGGTGGCCGCCGAGGTGATCGACGGGCCGCAGAGCGTAGTGTGGGACGAGGCCGAGAACCGGCTGCACACGCAGAAGGCGCTGCTCGAGTTCCTGGTGCTCGGCCGCGTTACTTCTTAGGCTTTTTCGGCTTCTCGGCGCCCAGTAGCCGGACTGCGCCCTGCGTCGCATCGCCAAGCAAGCCCGCCTCGCCGTAGACGCGCAGCTTGTCCCGCGTGTCGGCGATGTCGAGGTTGCGCATCGTCAGCTGGCCGATGCGGTCCGCCGGCGTGAAGGACAACTCGCCCTTCTCCATGGTGAGGCGCTCGGGTTTGTAGGTGAGATTCGCGCCGCGCGTGTCGAGGATCGAGTAATCGTTGCCGCGGCGCAGCTCGAGCACCACCTCCCCGCTCACTGCCTTCGCCACCCAGCGCTGCGCGCTCTCGCGCAGCATCAGCGCCTGCGGGTCGAACCAGCGCCCCTCATAGAGCAGCCGCCCGAGGCGCAGGCCGTTGATGCGGTACTGCTCGATCGTGTCTTCGTTGTGGATGCCGGTGACCAGGCGCTCATAGGCGACATGCAGCAGCGCCATCCCCGGCGCCTCGTAGATGCCGCGGCTCTTCGCCTCGATGATGCGGTTCTCGATCTGGTCGCACATGCCCAGGCCATGGCGCCCGCCGATTAGGTTCGCCTCGGTGAAGAGCGCCACCGCATCCTTGAAGCGCTGGCCGTTCAGCGCCACCGGCACACCTTCCTCGAAACTCACCGCCACCTTCTCCGGCTTTACCTTGACGTCCTCGCGCCAGAACGCCACGCCCATGATCGGCCGCACGATCGGCAGGCCCTTGTCGAGGAACTCGAGGTCCTTCGCCTCGTGGGTCGCCCCGAGGATGTTCGAGTCGGTCGAGTACGCCTTCTCGGCACTCATCCGGTAGTCGGCACCGGCCTTTGCCAGATAGGCGGACATTTCCTTGCGCCCGCCAAGCTGGTCGATGAACTTCTGGTCGAGCCAGGGTTTGTAAATTCGCAAGTCCGGGTTCGCGAGCAGGCCATAGCGATAGAAGCGCTCGATATCATTGCCCTTGAACGTGCTGCCGTCGCTCCAGACGCCGACGTCGTCGTCGCGCATCGCGACGACCAGCATCGTTCCGGTCACCGCACGGCCGAGCGGCGTGGTGTTGAAGTAGGTCGCGCCGGCGGTGGAGATGTGGAACGCGCCGCACTGGATCGCCGCGATGCCTTCGGCGACGAGCTGCGGCCGGCACTCGACCAGGCGCGCTTTCGCGGCGCCGTAGGCGAGCGCCTTCTTCGGAATCTCGTCGTAGTCCGTCTCGTCGGGCTGGCCGAGGTTGGCGGTGTAGGCGTACGGAATCGCGCCGTTCGCACGCATCCAGTGCACCGCGGCGCTCGTGTCGAGCCCCCCGGAGAACGCGATGCCGATCTTTTCCCCTTTGGGAAGCGTGCCAAGAATAGTCGCCAAGCCTGCGCTCCAAAAGCTGGAATGATAGGGTATCCGGCCTCATTGCTTACCCGCGCGGCTTAGAATGCCGCGCGTGCGCTTCCTCGCGGCCCTCGTTGGGTGCCTGTCTTTCAGCGGCGTATTTGCCGCGCCGTTCGCGGTGCAGCTCGGCGACACGCGCGTCGCGCTCGACGCGCCGCCGGGCTTCGCCGACGTGCAGGGCACCGGCTCGCCGCGCCTGCTCGAGCTGGCCGAGGCGCTGACCTCGGCGTCGAACCGCATCCTGCTGTTCGCGCTCGAGGACGCGGACGTGCGCCGCTTCAATGTCGGCGATTCGCCGGAGCTGCGCCGCTACGTCATCGTCGTCACGCCGAAGGGCCTCGAGTCCGGTCGCGTCACGCCCGCCGCCTTCGGTACGCTGGTCTCCGATTCGCTGCGTGAGCTCGGCTCGCCGCCCGGCGCGGACGCCGACCTGCGCACCCACCTCGACGCGCAGGCGCGCGGCCGCACCGTCTTGCTCGCCGAGCTGCGCAAGGACCAGGACGTCGCCTCGGTGCTGCAGGGCGTGCGCCTTCCCGACCCGCAGGGCACCAAGAGCGCGCCGGCTCGCTACGTGCTCTCCACCACCACGCTGATGCTGGTGCGGGGCAAGGCGCTGAATCTTTCGATCTACACGCTGTACGACAGGACCGCCGATCTCGACTGGGTGCGCGCGACCACGGCACGCTGGGTCGAGGAGCTGCAGCGCCTCAATCTGCGACTGCAGTGAAGCCGCGGGTCCGCCTTGCGCGGCCAACGGCGGCGCCGTCTACCGTCGCGGCTTACCGCGCCTATCTGCGCCGCGCCCAGCACCCCTCGCAGGCCGCTCACTTCATACGCTTGCGCGCCTCCGGTGAGCTGGTTGGCGTCGTCAACGTCAGTGAAATCGTGCGGGGAGCTTTTCGCAGCGCGTATCTGGGCTACTACGCCTTCACACCCCATGAAAACCAGGGCCTGATGGCTGAGGGGCTGGGCCTCGCGATCGCTGACGCTTTCCGTCGCCTGCGCCTGCATCGCCTGGAGGCCAACGTGCAACCCGGCAACAAGGCGTCGCTTCGGCTGATCCGGCGGCTGGGCTTCCGCCGCGAGGGCCATTCACCGCGCTACCTCAAGATCGCCGGCCGCTGGCGCGACCATGAGCGTTGGGCACTGCTCGCCGATCGGTAAAATAGCCCGATGCCCTCGTTCGATATCGTCTCGCAGGTCGACCGCCAGGAAGTGAAGAATGCGCTCGAGCAGACCAACAAGGAAATCACCAACCGCTTCGACTTCAAGGGCTCGGACGCGCGGGTCGAGCAGAACGAGCTGGTGCTGACGGTCTACGCCGACGACGAGTTCAAGCTCGGCCAGGTGCTCGACGTGCTGCGCGGGCGCCTCGCCAAGCGCAACGTCGACGTGCGCGCGCTCGAATCCGGCACCATCGAGAAGATCTCCGGCGACAAGGTGAAGCGGCCCATCACGGTGAAAGTCGGCATCGCGCAGGACAAAGCGAAGCAGATCCAGAAGCTCATCAAGGATTCAAAGATCAAGGTCGCCGCCTCGATCCAGGGCGATGCGGTGCGCGTCTCGGGCGCGAAGCGGGACGACCTGCAGGCGGCGATCCAGCTGGTGAAACAGTCGGTCGCCGACGTCCCGCTGCAGTACATCAACTTCCGCGACTAGCCCTTCTTAGGAATTCGGGGACGGAGCCCGAACTCCGTAAGCTGCCGCGTCGCTGGAGTTCGCTCATTTGGCAGATGAGCGTCGCCGAATTCCTATCCCTTCGAGAGCCCCTCGGTCCAGCGGTCGTAGATCCGGTTCGCCACCTCGTTCAGCGCCGCGAGCCGCGGCTGCATCTCGCGCGTGATCTCGCCCGGATCCTGCACCGCCGGGCTGGCGCGGCTGGCGTTGATTTCGTCGGCGCCGGTGGCGAGCCAGCTCTGGATCAGCTCCTCGGTCATCTCGATGTGGCACTGCATGCCGAAATGTCTGCCGAGGGCGAAGCCCTGGTTCGCGCAGTGCGCGCTCTCCATGACGCGCGTCGCGCCGGGCGGGATGCTGAAGGTCTCGCCGTGCCAGTGGAACGACTCGAAGCCCTGCAGCTCGCCCAGCCATTCGCGCGCCACTTCGTTGTCGGCGACGCGCACCTCGCCCCAGCCGATCTCCTTCACCGGGTTGGCGCGCACCGCGCCGCCGAGCGCCTTGGAGAGCAGCTGGCCGCCGAGGCAGTGGCCAAGCAGCGGCACGTCCTTGCGCACCGCATCGCGCGCCAGCTCGAGCGCCGGCGCAATCCAGCCGAGCTCGTCGTTGACGCTCATCGGCCCGCCCATGAACACCAGGCCCGAGAACTTGCGCGCGTCGCGCGGCAGGCGCTCGCCGGCGTCGAGCCGGACCAGTTGCCAGGCAATCGAGCGGCGCTCGAGGTAGGTGGCAAAATAGCCCGGACCCTCGGTCGAGGACGCCCGGAAAATCGCGACCGGTTTCATATGCGCCATTTTATTTGTCTTTCGCTCCTCCTCGCCTGCGCCGCGGCCGGCGCGGCTGAGGTCGCGCTCATCGGCGTCATCGGCGACAAGGCCGCGGTACTGGCGCTCGACGGCGGCGAGCCGAAGACCGTCAAGGTCGGCCAGACCTGGCACGGCGTCACGGTGCTCTCGGTGGAGAAGGATCGCGCCACCGTGGAGGTCGACGGCAACAAGCGCGTGCTCGAGCGCGGCCAGCATTACCGCGGTGCGACGAGCTTCACGAGCCGCGACCGCGGCAAGGCCATCCTCGCGGCCGACCCGCGCGGCCACTTCTATGCCCAAGGCATGGTGAACGGCGTGCCGGTGCGCTTCGTGGTCGATACCGGCGCCACGCTGGTCTCGCTGCCGCGACAGGATGCGGAACGCCTGGGGATCGATTACCGCAGCGGCCAGCGCGGCAACTCACGCACCGCGAACGGCGTGGTGCCGGTTTATCTCGTCAAGCTCGACTCGGTGAAGGTCGGCGGCATCGAGCTGCACAACGTCGATGCGCTGGTGCACGAGGGCGCCGGCCTCGACCAGGCGCTGCTCGGCATGAGCTTCCTGAATCGCCTGGAAATGCAGCGCGACGGCGCCACGATGACGCTGATCCAGCGCTTCTAGCCATATGAGATCTATATGCGAGTGCGCAAAAGATATGCGCAGTTATCTATCCGTCTTGCAACCTGCGAATTGGCACTGAATTTCTCAGGAATCTCTTTCGTTCCATATTTTTTTTGCGCTATATTTCTTTGCGCCAAATATCAGCGCCATATAAGAACCCGATAAGTGGAAGCGAAGGGAGAGGGACGCTGAGTCGAACCGATGAACGTTCGAGAATGGCAAGCCTTCGTTGCAGTCTATGACCAGGGAAGCTTCACGCGCGCGGCAAGATCGTTAGGTACCGCGCAGTCGAACATTTCAGCGCGCATCCGTAATCTGGAAACGACGATAGGCATTCGCCTCTTCGTACGTCGTTACCGTGTAGTGATCCCGACTGAAAAGGCGGAGCTGCTTTATACGCGGATCAAGCCCGCGATCGCCACGCTCGACACCATGTCACGCGAGCTCGTCCCTCCCCAGAGCCGCCTGACGTAACCCGGCCCGGCCCTCAGGCGCGCGCAATGAAGCCGGCGCAAGGCTTCACCCTCATCGAGCTGCTGGTGGTCGTCGTCATCATTGGACTGCTCGCCGGTTTCGTCGCGCCCCGTTATTTCTCGCAGCTCGGCAAGTCGGAGGTGCAGATCGCCAAGGCGCAGATCGACGCTTTCGAGAAAGCGCTCGATCAATACCGGCTCGACACGCGGCGCTATCCGACCACCGAGCAGGGTCTCAATGCGCTCATCGACAGACCGGCCAACGAACCGTTTTGGAACGGTCCGTACCTCCGCAAGGCGGTACCGCTCGATCCCTGGGGCAGGACGTATGTATACAAGGCGCCGGGCTCCGGCGGTGAGTACGAGATCGTCTCCTATGGAAAAGATGGCCAGCCCGGCGGGGAAGGCGAAGCCGCGGACATCAAGAACTTCTGACTGTGAGATACGTCCTTACCGCCATCAATAGCAGCAACGAGGTTGCGGTCCTCGATATCGATGGCGCCGACGAAGCTTCCGTGCGGGACGCGGCATGCGCGCGCGGCTATGCGGTCCTCGTGGTCAAGCGTGCGGGTCTCATTGGCGTGCCGGCGCGCGAGCCCAAATTTCCGACGACGCTTTTCTCCATCGAGCTTCTCGCCTTGCTTGAGGCCGGGCTGAATATCGTCGAAGCGTTGCAAACGCTGGCGGAAAAGGAGTCGCGGCCCCGCCAACGGCAGGTCCTGGACGGCGTCCTGAGTTCGCTCTTCCGCGGGCAGCCTCTTTCCCGGGCGTTTGAGGAGTTTCCCCGCGCCTTTTCGCCGCTCTACGTCGCCACCCTCCGCTCGAGCGAGCGTACCGGCGACGTGAAGCAGGCTCTGTCCAGGTACATCGCCTACCAGGAGGAGTTCGAGCGGGTACGCAAGAAGCTGCTTGCGGTTCTGATCTACCCGGCAATTCTTATGGTCGTCGGGTTGCTGGTCTTGGGATTTCTCATGCTCTATGTCGTGCCGCGCTTCGCGCGTGTCTACGAGGACGCCGCGTTCGATCTTCCCTTGTTCTCTGCCCTGCTCCTTACGGTAGGACAATGGATCGAGCATCACGGCATTGCCACGTTCGTCGTGCTGGCTGCCGCGGCCGCCGGCGCGGCATATACGCTGTCGCGCCGGCGCGTGAGGGGCGTCTTGCTTGAACGCCTGTACCGCAACGCTTCTCTCGGCGCGCGATTGCGCGTCTACCAGCTCGGCCGCTTCTACCGCACGGTCGCCATGCTTCTCAAGGCGGGCATTCCCGCGCTGAAGGCGTTCCAGATGGTCTCGGACCTGTTGCCGTCCAACATGCGGGAGCAGCTTGCAGCCGCGCTCGCATCACTGAATGACGGCAAGCCGATGTCCGTGGCGCTGAGCAGCGCAGGCCTGACCACTCCAGTGGCGCAGCGCATGCTCGCCGTGGGTGAGCGCGGTGGAAACATGGGCGAAATGATGGATCGAATCGCGCGCTTCTGCGATGAGGAGACCGCCCGGTTCGTCGATACCTTCGCCCGGGTATTCGAGCCGGTGCTGATGGCATTACTGGGCCTCGCGGTGGGAGCAATCGTCGTGCTGATGTACATGCCGATCTTCGAGCTCGCGGGAAGCATCCGGTGACCAGCGCGGCCGTCTCGCAGCTCGAGGAGCGGTTCGGCCAGGACGCGGCCGCCCTCGTGCATTACATGAGCGAGACGCTGTCGATACCGGTTCTCGGGTCCGACATCCTGCTCGACGCCTCGCCAGTGTTCGACCTGATCCCCTACGCCGATGCCGTCAGGCGCAACTGCGTGGCGTTGCGCGCAGCGGACGGCGCCCTCTATGCGGCGCTTGGCGATCCGTACGACGCCGCTACGCACGACTGGCTCGAGGAGCGGATCCGCGTGCCCTTCGCGTACCGGCTGCTGCATCCGAGGGAGCTCGCCGCGTACCTCGGCCGGCAGGAGCAGGGCCTGAAGGCGATGGACGCACTGCGCATCGAGCCGCTCCACGGCGTCGGATCAAGAAGCGACGTCCATCAGGTCTCCATGGAGGCGATCGACGTTGCCGAAAGCTCGGTGGTGAGCCTCGTCACGTCCACCCTCTACGATGCGCTCAAGACCACTGCGAGCGACATCCATCTCGAGACGGCGGCAGCCGGCATCGTCATCAAGTACCGCATCGACGGTGTGCTGGCGACCATCAAGACCGTCGAGGGCGTCGAGCTCGCCGACCAGATCATCTCGCGCATCAAGGTGATGTCGGAGCTCGATATCGCCGAGCGCCGCGTGCCACAGGACGGACGTTTCCGCGTGCTCTACAAGGAGCGCGAAATCGATTTCCGCGTTTCGATCATGCCGAGCGTCCATGGCGAGGACGCGGTATTGCGCATTCTGGACAAACGCTCGCTGTCCGATCGCGTCACGGGACTCACGCTCGAGCACCTGGGCTTCGAACAAGCGCTCGCCGCAAGCCTGCGCCGGCTCTCGGTGGACCCGCACGGCATGGTGCTGGTCACCGGACCAACGGGCAGCGGGAAGACGACCACGCTCTACGCCATGGTGTCGGAGGTGAACCAGGGCGCCGAGAAGATCGTCACCATCGAGGATCCGGTCGAGTACGAGCTGCCGGGCGTGCTGCAGATTCCGGTGAACGAGAAGAAGGGCCTGACCTTCGCCCGTGGCCTGCGCTCCATCCTGCGCCATGACCCCGACCGCATCATGGTGGGCGAGATACGCGACCCCGAGACGGCCGAGATCGCGGTCCAGTCGGCGCTGACCGGCCATCTCGTCTACACCACCGTGCACGCCAACAACGTCTTCGACGTGATCGGCCGTTTCATGCACATGGGCGTCGACACCTACAACCTCGCCTCCGCGCTCAATGCGGTGATGGCGCAACGGCTGGTGCGCAAGGTTTGCCGCGCCTGCCGGGGAACAGGCTGCGCCGACTGCGCCGGCACGGGTTACCGCGGCCGGCGGGCGATCGCGGAGCTGCTGGTGCTCGACGACGAGGTGAAAGACTTGATCGCGGCGCGCGCTCCAATGCGCGCACTCAAGCAGGTGGCTGCCGGCAAAGGCGGGCCGACGCTGCGTGAGGCGGCGCTGGAGCTCGTGCGGCGCGGCGAAACCACGATGGAGGAAATCGATCGTGTCACCTTCGTGGCGCGATGACCTGCGCGTTGGGCTGTGCAGCGACCGGCTGGTCGTGGCACGCCGCCGGCGCGGCTGGCGTGGGTCACTGTCGCGGCAGATAGTGCCCGCAGCCGACGATCCGGTCGCCGCGCTGAAAACAATAAGCGAGCATGCTGCCATCAGTGTCGTTCTGTCGAATCACTTCTGCCGCTACGCGGTACTGAAGAGCTCGCCGGCCCTCAAGACCGAGCGTGACTGGCTGGCGTACGCGAAGCATTCGCTCAATGCCACGTATGGCAATGAGTCCGCCCGATGGGACGTGCGCGTCTCTCCTGCGGGCCCGCACGGCGAGCGCGTTGCTTGCGCGGTCGAGGCCGAGCTCATAGCAGGCCTGCGTTCTCTGCCGGGCCTGCGCTCGATCCAGCCTTATCTCATGAGCGCTTTCAACGCCCGGCGCAACGCCTTGGCGGGGCGACCGGCGTGGCTGGTGATCCAGGAACCCGGCCGCCTCGCCATCGCGCTGGTCGACGGCGGCTGGAAGGTGATCCGCGTCAGGAGCGCCGATGGGCAGTGGCACGCGCAGCTCGCAAGCTTGCTCGATCGCGAAGCCGCGATCGATGGCGGAAACGGCTGCGAGCGCGCGATCGTCTGTTCGGAAGACGAGCCGCCCGCCCGCGCCGGCCGTTACCAAGTCGAGGACCTCAGTCTGCCGCGCCGAGCGGAGGCCTCACTGCGGCCCTATCTGATGACGCTTCACTGATGCGCACGCTCGAGCTCGACTTCGCCCCTGCCCGAGTCCGTCTTGCGGGCTGCATCCTCCTTGGGCTGGCCGTCGTCTGCGCGACCGTCCTGGGCCTAAGTTATCGCGCGCTCGTGCAGGAGATCGAAGCGAAGGAAGCACGGCTCGCCAAGGCCGTGCGCGGCGACCAGCCCAAGCTCGCCCAGCGGCCGATGAATGCCGAGGAGTACAAGTTCGCGCGCGAAACCGCGTGGCGGCTCGGTGTACCGTGGGACCGCCTGTTCCGGGGCCTGGAGGCGGCCGCCATCGACCGCGTGGCGCTTCTCGTCATCGAGCCCGATCTCGAGCACCGCACGATCACGATCTCCGGCGAAGCGAAAGATTACCTCGCGACGCTTTCGTACGTTGCGGGCCTCTCCGACCAGCACGAGGCGTTCGCCAAGGTCTATCTGCAGCGGCACGAGATCCACGCGAGCGCGTCCGAGCGCCCGTTGGCCTTCACCGTGTCGGCGTCCTGGCGGCACCAGCCATGAGGGACGCGCTCTTTCGTCTGCGTCAGGCCATTGGAATCGCCGGCTTGGGCGGCCTCGCGCTGCTGGCGGCCGCAGGGGCGATCTACATGCTGGTGTTACAACCCTTGGGCGAGAAATCACGGGGCCTCGACAGCGAGCTCCGCCGCGCGCCGCGTGCGGTGCCCGCAGCGACGCCGGATTTGGGCAAATCTCCGCGGCGGCTCGGAGCCTTCTATGAGTACTTCGAGCGTCCGGAGCGGGTGGAAGACTGGCTGTCCAAGCTCTACGCCAGCGCGCTCGCTGCCGATCTCGAATGGCGCACGGCCGAGTACCGCGTTCTCGACTCGCGGTATCGCCTCACGCGCTATCAGATCAGCTTCCCGATCACCGGCAGCTACCACCAGATCCGTGTGTTCATCGAGCGCGCGCTGGTGGAAATCCCGGTCATGTCGGTCGACCAGCTCGCCTTCCGCCGTAAGAGTGTCAATGAGAGCCGCGTCGCGGCGGACGTTGTGCTCACGCTTTACTTGCCCGCGCCATGAGACCTGTCCGCCGCGACGTGCCTCCCCGAGCAACGCTGCTGATCGTCCTGCTCGTGCTCGTCGCCGGGATCGTGACCGGAGGTGAGAAATCCGCGCCGCAGGAGGCGCTGGTGAAAGAATCCGCGCGCCCGGCCGTGGCGACTGCGCCGGCGCAAGACGAGGCCGATGTACGGATCGCTCCGCGCCAGCCCGCAGAGCGACCCGGCACGGATCTTTTCGCCAGCCATTCATGGGCGCCGAAGCCCCCGCCGGCTCCACCGCCCGCCCCCGTAAGCGTGCCAGAGCCGGTGGTGCCGAAAGTGGAGCCGCCCTCGGCGCCGCCGCTGCCGTTCCGATATCTCGGCCAGATCGAATCGCGCAGTCGCGCCATCGTCTTTCTGATCCGCGGTGAAGAGCTGGTGATCGCCGCGGCCGGCGACACGATCGATAACAGCTACCGCATCGAGGCCATCGGGGACACGACCGTGGAATTCGTCTATTTGCCGCTCGGTGTGCGTCAATCGCTTTCGGTCCCTTCGGTCGCGGAACGCGGCGGATGAAAGGCAAGCTCTGCGTCCTTCTCGCTGCATTCGCATTCGCCGGGTGCGCCGCCCAGCGCGCGTATGACCAAGGCCTCGAGCTGCTGCAGACCGGACGCGTGCCCGAGGGCCTCGCCAAAATCGAGGAAGCCGCCCAGCGCGACCCGCGCAACCCGATTTACCGCCAGGCATTGTTCCGTCATCGCGACGCCGCGCTGCAGCGCGAACTTGCCGCGGCCGAGCTCGCCCGTCAGCAGGGTAAATGGGACCTCGCCGAAGCGACGTACGCCCGGATGGTGGCGATCGATCCGCGAAATGCCCGCGGGCGCGCGGGCCTCGAGGCCGTGCGGCGCGACCGCCAGGAAGCCGAGCGCCTGGCGGAGGCGGCCGAGCTTTTGAAAAAAGGCGAGCTCGACGCGGCGCAGTCGAAGGCGCGGGAGGTCATCGCCGACAATCCTTCGCACCGCGAAGCCCAGCTGCTTCTGCGCAAGATCGAAGACGCGGCAGCCCCCGGGCATGAGCTCCCGCGCCTCTCGGCCGTCCTGCGCGAGCCGGTCAAGCTCGATTTCCGTGATGCCACATTGAAGCAGCTTTTTGAAGTGATCTCGCGCCAGACCGGCATCGACTTCATCTTCGACCGCGAAGTACGGCTCGACCAGCGCACCACCGTGTTCGTGCGCAATTCCAGCATCGACGACGTCATGCGGTTTGTGCTCATGACAAATCAACTCGAGCGCAAGATCCTCGGCGAGAACATGCTGCTGATCTACCCGAACACGCCGCAGAAGCAGCGCGAGTACCAGGAGCTCATCGCGCGCACGTTCTACATCTCCAACGGCGACGTCAAAAGCATCGCCAACATGATCCGCGCGGTGGTGAAGACCCGTGACCTGCACATCGACGAAAAGCTGGGCGCCATCATCATGCGCGACACCGCGGACGCCGTGCGTATGGCGGAGCGCCTGGTCGCAAACCTCGACATCGCCGACGCCGAAGTCATGCTCGAGCTCGAGGTGCTCGAGGTCGGCGCGAACACGCTTTATAACCTCGGCATCCAATACCCCGACAGTTTCAGCATCAGCGTCGTGGGAGCGGGCGGAACCCCCGGCACGCTGACGCTGCCCGAGTTGCGCAGCGGGAGGTCGGACCTCGTGCGCATCACCTTGAGCGACCCGCTTTTCGCGGTCAATTTCCGCAACACGCTCGGGCAGAGCAACCTGCTCGCCAATCCCCGCGTGCGCGTGCGCAACAAGGAGAAGGCCAGGATCCACATCGGCGACAAGGTTCCGGTGGTCACGACCACCACGACTGCGACCGGTTTTGCCTCCGAGTCGGTGACCTACCTGGAAGTCGGCCTGAAGCTGGAAGTCGAGCCCACCATCTCGCTCGAGGACGAGGTCGGAATCAAAGTCGGGCTTGAAGTCTCCAGCATCGCGCGCGAGATCCGCACCAACACCGGCGGCCTCACCTACCAGGTGGGAACTCGCAACGCGGTTACCACGTTACGCTTGAAAGACGGCGAGACGCAGGTGCTCGCCGGACTGATTAGCGACGAGGAGCGCAAATCTGTCACGCAGGTTCCGGGCCTCGGCAGTCTGCCGCTGCTCGGCCGTCTCTTCGGCAGTCATTCCGACACCTCGGCCAAGACCGAGATCGTGCTCCTCATGACGCCGCGCGTCGTGCGCAACCTGGCGCGGCCGGAATCGCGCTACGAGAAATTCGCCAGCGGCACAGAGGCCGCCATAGGCGCACGACCCTTCGCGCTTCAAGCAACAGCGGTCGCTACGCCGGCGGCCACGGCAAAACCTGCGCCGCGCCCGCCCGCGCAAACGGAGGTGACCCTGCAAAGCCGGCCGACGGCGGCATTCGGCGAGCGCTTCACCGTGAGCGTCATGGTCAACGGCAGGCCAGGCCTCGATCGCGGCTCGCTGGAGGTGGCGTTCGACCCCTCGCGCCTGCGCTTCATCGCCGCGGAGCCCGGCGCGCTCCTCCTCGGCGCGAACAAGGAGCCCGAATTTCGCGCCAATGCGCCGGAAGGCGAAGGCCGAGTCAGCATCGCCTTTGCGGCGAAGACCGGCATGCCGGCGTCAGGCGAGCTCGCGGCGCTTACCTTCGAGGTCAGCGCCAATGCACCCGGCAGTCCGCTGGTGCGCCTGGAGTCCTTGTCGCTGACCGATGCCGCCGGGCAGTCCATCCCGGCGATGCCCCCGCCGCCGCTGAAATTCTCTGTCATCCCCTGATGCGCGGCTTCACCCTCATCGAGCTGCTCATAACGGCGGCGATCGTCGCCGTGCTCGCAAGCGTCGCCCTGCCGCTGTCCGAAATTGCCGGGACGCGCAGCAAGGAATACGAGTTGCGCCGGGCGCTGCGCGACATCCGCGATGCCCTGGATGCCTATAAGAAAGCGTCCGACGAAGGCCGCATCCCCCGCATCGCGGATCAGTCGGGCTACCCGCCAAGCCTCAAAGCCCTGGTCGCGGGCGTACCGGACGCTAAGAGCATCGACGCCCGCAAGATCTACTTCCTGCGCCGCCTGCCGCGCGACCCGTTCTTTCCCGACGGCAACGCCCCATCCGAAGCAACCTGGAAGGTACGGAGCTACGAAAGCCCGCCGGAGCAGCCGAAAGCCGGTAAGGACGTGTTCGACGTCTTCTCGCAGAGCGAGCGCAAGGGCCTGAACGGCATCCCGTACAACGAATGGTGATCGCTCGCCGCGGCTTCACGCTCATCGAGTTGCTGGTGGCGTTGACCATCGTGGCGTTGCTGCTCTCGATCGTCGTGCCGCGCTACTTCGGCGGCGTGAACCGCGCCGAGGAAGCGGTCCTGCAGGAGAACCTCTACCTGATCCGCGACGCTCTCGACAAGCACCACGCCGACACCGGCCGCTACCCCGAATCCCTCGACCAGCTCGTCACCAGGAAATACCTGCGCGGTGTCCCAGCCGACCCAATTACCCGCAGTAGCCAGACATGGATCATCATCGCGCCCCTCGACCCGCAGGAAGGCGCGGTGTACGACGTGAAGAGCGGCGCTCCGGGTACGGGCCGCAACGGAAAAGCCTATGAGGCCTGGTGACCAGCCCGGCTTCACCTACCTCATCGCCCTTCTTCTGACGGGCGTCTGCTCGGCCAGCGCGCTCGCCGCCGCGCAGGTTTGGTCCACCGCACAGCAGCGCGAAAAGGAAGCCGAGCTCATCTGGATCGGCAACCAGTTCGTGCAGGCCATAGGGTCCTACTACGAGCGATCTCCAGGAACGGTGAAACGCTATCCCGAGAAACTAGAAGATCTGGTGGAGGACCATCGCTATCTTTCGATGCAGCGCCATCTGCGCAAGATTTACCGCGATCCAATAACCGGCACAACAGACTGGGGCATCGTTCGCGCGCCGGATGGCGGCATCATGGGTGTCTACAGCAGGTTAGACCAGCACCCGATTAAGAGCATCGGCAATCAAGGCGCATCGCGATATCGGGATTGGAAGTTCCTATACCAACCGACGCCGAAGCAGAGCTTTGGCAAACCACAAACTTAGCTGGCGTCGAAATATTGATTGAGTTGAGTTAACACAACCCAATCATGGCACCAATCCGAAACGATACCACGCGTCCACGGATGTCTTCTTCACGTCACCGACAGAAGACTCGCTGTCTTTTGATCCTGTGAAATGAACTATCAATGACCTATCCTCGGTGCGGGTGTAGAGCAGCCGGACGCGACTGCAGCTCCTTGGAGTAACTGCCGCGCCCTGACAATCGCCAAATTGCAAGGAATACACCCACCAACCGCCTTCACACTTGAGCTGTCGTGAAAAGGACGCGCGGTCGGGTGGGGATATGTCTCGACCTTCTATGTGGACGTTTAATACGCCTGTTTTCACTTCGTGCTCAAAGGTAGCTGTTTGCGGATATCCGCGAACCGACATCCTATTAAAGGCGGCTCGGTCGATTGTCGGAGCGCCACCCCTATCCGGGCGGTCAGGTTCACCACGGTACGAGTATCTGCCGGACAATGTCACGCAGCCATCGGAAGTACCTTGGATTGGCTTCGGCCATCTGCTTGGATACTCAGTGTCGCTCCGAGCTTTTGACGTTGAAGCAATAGTCAGAACTATAAGGAACGCTGCTCGGTATATATCGTCCACGTTCTTTTATCGGGGATTCTTAATGGAAAGGATGTTGTTATACAAGCTCTGCGGGTAGGAGAGAAGCGCTGCACCGGCGAAGGGTGCGGCTGGCACAATCAGCGCATAGTTCATAACCGAGTCGACGGTAGCACCCCAGCTGCCAGCTGCAAAGTATTTGGCATTGCCCCACTGGTCGTATGAGCCTGTTAGATTTCTGAAGGTGTCATGCGGCCCCGCAAATGCCTCCCCAACCCTGTTACAGAATGTGCCGGTAGGACATGAAACGCCAAGAACATTTGGCTGCTGATCAATACCTGCCCTAACTTGCCCTTGGCACCCCAAGGCATTGGATTGACATATGTCGTACTCATCGGTGCCGGGAATAAATGTTTGCCTTGACCCTCCGATGCCTGGACCTTGTCCGAAAAAGTTCTCAGTGTCCCCTCGAACGTTGTCAGGGTTTAGCATTGAATTGGCTAATGCGGCTCTATTCATTAGATAGTTCGCGTATGTGAGACCTGAAAAGCCAAGGCCTAAACGGAAACCTTCCATGAACGGTCTCCCTTGGAGGCGGGCGCCAATACCACTAACAGTGCTTTCTGCCGCGACGCGACTTAGCGAATATCCATTCCCATAATACCCGGCCAGCGCTCCGCCCATTGCACCAGTGGCTGCGCCGTTGATGCCGGCTTTTAAGTTTCCGCCGCTTCCCACAAACGATGCCGCGAATCCCGAGCTTGCACCTACCGTCGCGGAACCGAGCGCCGTCAACTCGCCCGCTTCTGCGCCCACGGTCATGAATGCACTTCCTATACCACCTGCCGCAATGCTGTCTGCAGCGGCAGCCATCAGCCATTCGCTCGCCAATCCGGCCGTGTAGTACGAGACCACGACGGTAATTACTATGCGGCCCACTTCGCTGTTCCAAACGGACTTAGCGAAATCTACTTGCTGGCGAATGGCAAAGAGGCCAAAGGCAGCGCCGATGACGTTTGCGGAGCGATGTACGGCGCGGCTGAGGCGGCTGTATCCGGAGGGATCCACGCCCGTGAACGGGTTGTTGTTCACGTAGCTGTAGCGGTTGTAGTCCTGCAAATTACTCGCCGACTGCACGAGAGGATCGGCCATCATGAAGCGTGCGAGCACCGGATCGTAGATGCGCCCGTTCATGTGGATGAGCATCATTTCGTCGAGGTGCTCGTGCGCGGTGTAGCCGCGGTCGGTGGTGACGCCGATCAGCGGGCTCGAGCGGTTCTCGGCCGTGCCGTTCGGATAGCGGCGCTCGCCATAGGCTTCGTAGGCAAGCCGCTCGATGACCGCGGCGGCCGGATTGGTGATGACGGCTACTGACCCGAGATGGTCGCGGTGGTAGTAGCGCATCTCCGGGGCTTCTCCGCCCGCGTAAATCGTCTTCGTGACGAAGACGCCGGTCAGCCCGGCGCCGCCGTTCACGTAATGCTTGTGCTCGATGCGGCCGTCGGAGGCGCGGATTTCCTTCTCGTAGAGGAGCGCTCCGTTACCGCCGCCGGGATGTACATAGATGCTGGTGAAGGTGCCGTCGGGGCGCTGCGTCACGAGCCTCACGCGCTGATGTTCGGCGCTGTAGGTGTACGTGTAGCTATAGGTCGAGCCGCCCTGCACGTGCGTGAGCGTGCTCGGCATGTCGTAGCTGCTGGGGGTGAGCGTGCGGCTGAAGGAGACGGAGCCCGAAGAGGGGTAGATCGTCCCGGATGCCGAGGTGAGGTTGCCGTTGGCGTCGTAGCCGTAGCTCGCCGTCACGGTGTTGGCGGCACCGCCGCCAGACACGCTGGCGACGGCGTGACGCTGCCCGCTCGCCGGGTAGCTATACGTGCCGACGTCCGACTTGTAGATTACGTTGCCGATCGGGTTGTAGTCGAACGACCGCGTGGTTAGGCCGCTTCCCGAGGCGCTGGTGAGGCGGTTCAGCGTGTCGTAGGAGAAGTTCTCCGTGACGCTTTGAGTGAGGTCCTGGCGCTGGCTGACATTGCTCACCGCGTCGAAGGTGTACGCGAGGTTGTGCACCGTGCCGCCCGTGCCGGTCGAGGTGACCGCGCTCATCCTGAAGAGCGCGTCGTACGTCCGTGTGGTGGTGAGGCTGTTGCCCAAGAGCTCCGAGGTGACCTGTCCCGCAGCGTTCTGGGCGTTCGCCGTCCAGTACACCGTGCTATCCGGATCGTTGGTGCGCTGCACCTGCCAGAGGTAGCCATAGCTGTTGTAGATGTTCTTGACGGCGTAGCCGGTGGGATACGTAACCGTATCGACGCGTCCGGCGCTGTCGTAGGTCGTGCTAATGCTGTAAGCCGTATCGATGGTGATCGAGAGCGTCGAGGGGCGGCCCAACCCGTCATAGCCGTGCAAGCGCGAGTAGCCGTTGGTCGCTGAGACGGAACAGAGCTTGCCTATGCCCTTGGTGCAGCTGTCGTACGTCCAGGTCGAGACGAGATCCGGTTCGCTGCGGTTCGTCATCCGGCCCAGCAGGTCGTAGCTCATCGTGACCGTCTGGCTCTTGGCGTCGGTCTGGCGGATGAGCTCGCCGAGCGCGTTGTAGTAGTACGCCCAGTTGCCCTTGTCGGGGTCTGCCATGGAGGTCTTGCGCCCCCGCAGGTCGTAGACGAGCGAGGTGACGACACCGCCCGCATTCGTGGTGAGCAAGTTGCCGAACGGATCGTAGGTATAGGTAACGGTATTGCCTTGCGTGTCCGTCACCGTCACCGGCTGCCCCTGGCTGTTCTTGGTGCTGGTCTTCGTCTGCACCGCACCGGCCGGCATGTTGGTGCCCGCACCCGCATTGCTCAGCGTGACACTGACCGTCAGGCCGTTATAGGTCGTTACCGTGCGAGGCACGTTGCCGTCGACGGAAGGCTCCTCCGTCTGGATACCGCGTCCGAGAATGTCGTAGCTGAACGTGGTGAGGTACACCGTCTCGCCCGGATAGCGAGGCTTGGATGAGTTGATGAGGCGTCCCAGAGCGTCGTAGCTACCGTCCGTGACGCGCGCGCGCCCGTCGAAGCCTTGCACTTCACTGCGGATCTCGCGGCCGAGCGTATCGATGTAAACGGTCTTTGTCGGCGCTCCCGTGCTCGCTTCAACGGCCTGGTTGGCGGCAAAGCTCGGGCAGACCCCCGGGATGTCGGCGCAGCGCGTGTAGGTCCAGCTCGTCGTCGTGCTGTCGGCGCGCGTCTCGAGCGTCTTGCGGCCGAAGTTGTCGTAAGTCCAGCTCGTCGTCAGGCCGTTCGGGCCCGTGAGGCTCGCCACCGTTCCGAAGCGACCGTCGTACGTCTTGGTCTCCGACTGGCTCAGGGCATTGGTGGTCGTCGTCGGGAACTGTCCGGCGGTCCAGCTCGAGCCCGCTGCGTACACGCTCGTCGAGGTGCGGCTCGCAAACACCGGGTCGTCACTCGGCGCAGCCGCCTCGCTCGAAGATCCGTTGCAGTTGCGCGTCGTCGCGCCGGTCTTGTTGCCGTAGGCGTCGTAGCTGTACGTCGTGACCAGGCAAAGCGCGGAATTGTCCGGCTCGATGATCTCCTTCACGAGGAGCCCGCTCGACGGGTCGTACTCGAACGCCGAGGTGCGCGTCTGCGTCGCCGCCATGGAGGCGCTCGTCGCCAGCGCAAGCGCATACACTGCCCAGCGAAGAGAGTTCTTCATGGCATTCCCTTTATGCGAGCGGCTGCCTGCTGGTAGTCCGATGCCGGAAGGGCGCGCACGCCGGCGGCGGCGCTCAGACGTTCTGCATTCGCGA
>Ga0209647_1000610_pt1 | contig 32950 bp, 26 predicted proteins | sample GraSoi_2013_60cm_FD_185827 | JGI IMG/M metagenome (GOLD analysis project Ga0209647, IMG submission 185827) | Grasslands soil microbial communities from the Angelo Coastal Reserve, California, USA - Sample 9_17_2013_60cm (SPAdes) (version 2) | ecosystem: Environmental > Terrestrial > Soil >... | reverse complement strand
CTTCGGTGCTGGTGCTGAATCCCGCAGTGCCGGCGCGCACGCTCGCCGAGTTCACCGCCTATGCGCGCGCCAATCCCGGCAAGCTCAACTACGCCTCGAACGGCAACGGCAGCGCGGCGCAGCTCGCCGCCGTGCTCTACGAAACCATGGCGGAGGTGCGCATGGTCCACGTGCCATACAAGGGCATCGCGCCGGCGATGACCGATCTCCTGAGCGGCCAGGTGCAGCTCATGTTCGGCACCGTGGTGGCGCTCGTGCCGCACGTCCAGTCGGGCAAGCTGCGGGCCATCGCAGTAACCAGCCGCAAGCGCTCGGCGCTCCTGCCGAACGTGCCGACGCTCGCCGAATCGGGCCTGCCCGACTACGAGTCGGGATCCTGGTACGGCATCCTCGCGCCCGCCGGCACGCCGCGTGAGGTGATCGACAAGCTGCACGGCGGCATCGTAAGAGCGCTAAGACAACCCGAGGTCGCGAAGCGCCTCGCCGCCGAGGGCGCGGAAGTCATCGGCAGCACCCCCGATGAATTCGGCGCGCACATCAAGGCCGAGGTCGCGCGCGTCGCCGCGGTGGTGCGTGCCGCCGGCATCCGACCCGAATGAATTACACACGCGGCCTCGCGCAGTACATCGCCGGTCTGGAGTACGACGCCATCCCTGTCGAGGTGCGCGAGCGACTGAAGCTCGTCATGCTCGACGCGCTCGGCTGCGCGCTCTACGGGGCCGATCTCGAGTGGTGCCGCATCCTGCGCCAGACCTTGCAGGCAGTGGATAAGGCAGGCGAGTGCCGAGCGTGGGGGACGAATGAACGCCTATCGGCGCCGCATGCCGCGCTCGCGAACGGCACCCAGGTGCAGAGCTTCGAGCTGGACGACGTGCACCGCGCAGGCGTGCTGCATGTCGGTGCGGTGGTGCTGCCGGCGCTGATCGCCGTTGCCGAGACGCGGCGCAATCTCAGTGGCCGCGATTTCCTGGCGGCAGCGGCCGCCGGCTACGAGACCGGCCCGCGCGTCGGCCTTTGCATGGGTCCGGAGCACATCGGCCAGGGCTGGCATTCGGGCGCGACCGTGGGTGTATTCGCCGCCGGAGCGGCGGCCGCACGCGGTCTCCGATTAAATGTAGAGAAAACCGTCCATGCGCTCGGCATCGCCGGCACCCAGTCGGCGGGACTGATGGCAGCGCAATACGGCGCGATGGTGAAGCGCATGCACGCCGGGCGCGCCTCGCAAAGCGGCCTCTATGGCGCGCTGCTCGCCGAGCAGGGCTTCACCGGCATCGAGAACGTGTTCGAAGCCGAGTACGGGGGCTTCTGCACCACCTTCTCGCGCTCGCAGGACCGCTTCCGGCTCGCGGAGCTCACGGCCGGACTCGGCAGCATCTGGCAGACGATGGGCGTGGCGCTCAAGTTCTACGCCTGCGTCGGCAGCAACCACACCACGCTCGACGCGCTGCGCGCGCTGCAGGCGGAGCACGGCTTCGGCGCTGCCGATGTCGAGCGCGTGGTGGTGCACGGCTCGCAGGTCACGGCGGATCATGTCGGCTGGAAATACGAGCCGAAGGGCATGACTTCGGCGCAGCTCAACCTGCCCTTCTGCGTGGCCACGCTGTTGCTTGAAGGCGACTGCTTCGTCGATCAGTTCAAGCCCGGCGCCGACACCGACGCGCGGCGCATGGCGCTCGCCGGGCGCGTGCAGGTGCTGGAGGACCCGGCAATCACCGCGCGTGGCGCGAAGCACCGGCACGCGGTGCGCGTCGAGGTGCTGCTAAAGAACGGCAAAAAAGTACAGGGATCGCGGGAAACGCCGCGCGGCAGCGACCAGAGCTTCGCCAGCCCGGCCGAGATCGTCGCCAAGTTCGAACGGCTCGCCGCGCGTGCCCTAGCGGAGAAGCGAGTACATGAATTGCGCGACGCGGTGCTCGGCCTCGAGAAACTCGCCGATGCCGGAGAGCTGGCGCGGCTGCTTCAATAGCCGCGCATTCCGCCGCCCATGCCCATGCCGCTCGAGCGCGCGGCACCGGTCGACACGCCCTCAGTTTTCATGCGCGCGTCATCCTCGAGCATGCGGCGCACTTCGGCGGTGTGCTCCTGGCAGTTGGCGTTGCGCCGCTTGAGCTCGGCCTCGGCAAGCGTGCGGTTCTCGGGCTGCGTCACCGCGATGTAGCAAACCTGGGCGGTGTCGGTGCGCTGCAGGCTTTCGGCGGTGAGGCCGGCGCAGCCGGCCAGCAGGAGCGGAACGAGAAGGATCGAGCGCATGGCTACATCTTGCTGCCGGACACCCGCTTGTTGAACTCGGCGTAGCCATCAGCCCAACCGGTCAGGTACTCGTTCGCCGCAGGCTGCACCTGGTACTGGTTGCACAGGTGCGCGTAGAGGTCGATCTTGGCCTGGTTGCCGGCCATGCCGTCGGTTTCGCCCTGCTGGTACCAGTTGGTCGCGCGGCACTGCTGCTCGCTCATCGAGGCGCAGCCGGCCAGCGCGCAGAGCGCCATTGCCCAGGTCCATGCTTTCATCGCACACCTCCTGTTGCCGGGCATACAGCCGCCCGCGCCGGCGTATTCCCGCCTGTCGTTACAATCGGCCGAGGAGGAAACCATGCTTCGAACCGCATTGCTGTTTGCCGCGTCGATATCGGTCGCATTCGCGCAGGGCTATCCGAACAAGCCGATCCGGCTGATGCTCGGCTATACCGCCGGCGGTTCGGCGGAAGCCGGCGCGCGGCCGCTGGCGCGCGCACTCGAGCCTTTGCTCGGACAGCCGCTGGTATTCGAATACCGGCCCGGCGCCGCGGGCGGCGTGGCGATGGAGGTGATCGCCAAGGCGCCGGCCGACGGCTACACGCTCTATTACTTCGACAGCGGGCCGCTGACTGTCGCGCCGCACGTCGGCAAGGTCGGCTACAACTTCCTGACCTCGTTCACCCAGCTCGGCCATGTCTGCGGCAGCGGCAGCCTGCTGGTGGTGCATGCCGCCACGCCCTTTAAGAGCGTGAGCGACGTGATCGAGCTCTCCAAGCGCGAGCCGAACAAGTGGAGCTACGGCACTTCTGGCGTCGGCGGCCCGCACCACCTTTCGGGCGAGTACTTCAAGAGCGTCACCGGCGCGAACCTGCTGCACGTGCCCTACAAGGGCGGCGGCCCGGCGATGACCGACCTGATGGGCGGCCAGATCCCGATGCTGTTCTCCTCGCTCGGCCCCGCGGTCGGCGCGGTGAAGAGCGGCAAGATCCGCGCGCTCGCGGTGACCTCGCCGGCGCGCTCGCAGGCCTTCCCCGACGTGCCGACGATGGACGAGGCAGGCCTGAAAGGCTTCGACTCCACCGCCTGGTACGGCATCCTCGGGCCCGCGGGCCTGCCGCAGGAAGTGGTCGCGCGCTGGACGCAGGCGCTAGCGAAGGCCGGCGCCGACAAGACGGTGCTCGACCAGATCAACGCCACCGGCTGCGACACCGAGATCCTCACGCCGGCGAAGACCATCGAGAAGATCAAGCTCGACAACGAGAAATGGGGCGGCGTGGTGAAGGAAGCCAACATCCGGGCCGAGTAGCCCGCAATAGGCCGCGCGGCTCAGCGCGCGCCGATGCCGATCAGGAGGTCGAGCGCCTTCTGGTACATCGCGGTGGGCGGATATTCCTCACCGCTGATCCAGCGGTGGACCTGCTCGGGCGGCACGCGCAGCGCGCTCGCAAGGCGTGCTTCGCCGCCCATTGCGGCTGCGGCGCGCTGCAGCGCTTCGGTGTGGACGGTCTGTTTCCCCATGGTCGGGATACCTCCCGCAAGGCACGGGCCGCTGTCGCCGTTTTCGGTACAGGCATGCGCTGAGTAGAATTCTGCTGGCCAACAATAACGAGGGGGGATCATGCAAAACGGGAGGCTCTGGCTCGCCGTCCTGGCGGCTGCCATAACTGCGGCCGCAACCAACGTCCACGCGCAGGCGCCGCTCGAGCGCGGTAAATATCTGGTCGAGGGAATTCTTACCTGCGGCAACTGCCACACGCCGCGCGGGCCGAAGGGCGTGCTCGACACCGCGAACCGGCACGCCGGCGGTCCGCAGGTGTGGGAGACCGCCGAGTACCGCGTGCGACCGTCGAACATCACGCCCGACAAGGACAGCGGCATCGGCGGCTGGAGCGCCGCGCAGGTGACGGCGGCGATGCGCGACGGCAAGCGGCCGAATGGCCAGCAGATTTCGCCGCAGATGCCGTATCCCTTCTACGGAATTTTCACGCCGGCCGATCTGGATGCGGTGGTGGCTTACGTCCAGTCGCTCCCGCCGGTATCGCGCAAGGTCGAGGCGCCGGTCTACAAGGTGAAGCAGATGGTGGTCGACGTGCCGCCGGGCGCGGAGAAGCCGATGCCCGAGAGCGCGCTGAAGGATCCGGTGAAGCGCGGCTTCTACCTCGCCAGCATCGGCCATTGCATGGAATGCCACACGCCGATGGCGAACGGCCGCCGCGACTTCAAGAACGCGCTCGGCACCGGCGGCGAGAAGTTCGAAGGCCCCTGGGGCGTCACCGTGGCGCGCAACATCACGCCGCACAAGCAAATCGGCATCGGTGCCTGGAGCGACGACGAGATCAAGCGCGCCATCACCGAGGGCGTACGCAAGGACGGCTTCAAGCTGCGCCCGCCGATGGGCTTCGATTGGTACGCGACGATGACCGACGCCGATCTTTCCGCGATCGTCGCCTACTTGAGGACGATTCCGGCGAAGTAAAGGCGGCCTATTCGGCCTTGATGCCTGCGCTCTTGATGAGGGGCCACCACTTGTCGATTTCGGCCTTGTGGTGAGCGCCGAGTGCGGCGGGCGATTGCTGCTCGCGCGAGGGGATTTCCTGCCCCAGGTCCACGAGCCGCTGGCGCACGCCGGAGTCGAGCAAGGTCTCCATGATCGCGGCATTGAGTTTGCCGACCACCGGCTTGGGCGTGCCGCGGGTGGTCCAGATGCCGTGCCAGACGGACATGTAAAAGCCGGGTAGACCGGCCTCGTCGACTGTCGGAATTTCCGGCGCCGCCTGCAGACGCGTGCTCGACGTCACGGCATAGGGGCGCACCCTCCCGGAACGCACCAGCGGCAGAGAATTGGCCGCCTGGTCGAACGAGACGTCGATCTGACCGGAAATCAGGTCCTGCATCGCCGGCGCGGCGCCGCGGTAGTGAATGATCTGGACCTTCGTCCCGGTAACTTGCTGGAAATATGCCGAGCTGACGTGCGCGGGCGTGCCGGCGCCGCCGGTGCCGAAGGAAACCTTGTCCTGGTTCGCTTTGACCCAGGCCACCAGCTCCTTCAGATCGCGCGCCGGCACCGCGTTCTTCGAGACGATGATCTGCGGATTGCTGGCGACCATCGCGAGCGGCTCGAAATCCTTTTGCAGGTCGTACGGCAGCTCGTAGATCGCGCCATTCACTACGTGCGTGCCGATGTGGCCGATGCCGAGCGTGTAGCCGTCGGGCGTTGCGCGCGCGATGCGGCCGACGCCGATCGTGCCGCCCGCGCCGGTGGTGTTCTCCACCACCACGTTCTGCCCGAGCGAGCGCGTCATGCGCTGCGCCAGGATCCGCGCGATCGTGTCGGTCGGCCCGCCGGCCGAGAACGGCACGACCAGTGTCACAGGATGCGTGGGAAATTCCTGCGCGCCAGCCGCCAATGCGAGCAGGAAAACAGCAATGCCAGCAACGATGCGCCTTATGCCCATTGATCCCCCTTGTACTACTCGGTGAGCTTGATGCCGGCCTCTTTCACCAGCTTGGCAAAATACTCGGTGATCCCGCAGCTGCATTCTCTTCGCGAAGATCTACAAAGACCTGTTCGCGCTGCAGCGCCGGGAGTCGCGCTAGATCGCCGAACCGGGTGATTAGGAGCGCTTGGTGGCAAGCCGCGCGCCTTCGGACATTGCCTTGAACTTCTCCCAGATCACCTTGGGGTGCACTTCCGTCTTGTAGCAGGCCTGGGAGGAGAACCCGCAATCGGCGCTGGCGATGACGTGCTCTGCGCCCACGATCCGCGCATATCGAGCCAGGCGTTCGGCGATCCACTCCGGATGCTCGACGATGTTGCTTGCATGGGTGATTACACCCGGCATCAGAACTTTCCCGGGCGCCAGACGAGTCGACTCGAACACGTGGTACTCATGCTCATGCCGGGGGTTTGCACCCTCGAAGGAGTAGTAGCGGGCCTTGACCTTCAGCATGTGGCCGACCACATCCTTGAGTTTCGAGTCGAAAATGCGCGGTCCCTCATTGATCCCGTAACAAGTGTGGAAGCGGACTTTTTCCTCCGGGATGCCGCGCAGTGCGTGATTCAGGACCTCGACGAACAGGCCCGCCTTCTGCTCGCGCCGCGTTTGGTCGTACCGGAGATCTGAATAGACTTCCGACAGGAACGGATCGTCGATCTGCAGCAAAAACCCGGCATCGACAATCGCTTTGTACTCGTCACGCAGCGCGTCGCCGACCGCGTGGAAGTATTCCTCGTCGCTCGAGTAGTACTCGTTCAAGCCCGCACCACTAGGGGCGATCGAAGGCACGAAAGCCTCGGCGGCACTGCGGCCGCGCAACGCGGCTTGCAGATTGGCAAGGTCGCGCTCGAGGGCTTCCTTTCCGATATAGCTGACGGGGCCGGTGCACACCATCGGGTGGATGGGAGCAACACCGCCTCCACCCATTGCCCGCGCGAAGTAGTCCTTGTAGTACTCCGGGAACGCTGCAACCTCGGCCTCGAAGAACGGCACCTTCATGCCGGGCCGAGTCTCGAAGCCCTTCAGGCGCTCGCGTACGTAGGTAAAGAACCCCGGCTTGGACTGCTCGCCGTCCGTGACGATATCGATGCCGCATTCCACCTGCTTGGCGACGACGTCGGACACGGCGTCGCGGACCTTTGCATCGTAGGCCGCACGATCATAGGGGGCGCCGCTCAGCCGCGCCTTCATCATGTCGAGCAGGTCGTGCGGTCGCGGCAGGCTGCCGACATGGGTGGTCAGGATCCGCTTTGCCACGGCAGTCCTATTTCATCCTGGCCTTGACAGGATCTTTGACGTTTTCCAGGCGGTCGATGGGAACGTTGACCAGCTCGTTGCCCACTTTGCGCACCTCGTAGATATAAACCGTCTGGATCACGTCGCGGGTTTCGGGGTCGATCGACATCGGGCCGCGCGGGCTTTCCCACGACAGGCCTTTCGCTGCGGCGATCAGAGAATCGCCGTCAGTCTTGCCGCCCGTCTTCTTCAATGCCTCGTAGATGAGGTGCATGCCGTCATATCCGCCCAGCGAGAATTGATCCGGGTTTCGCTTGTGCAGCTGGTTGTGCAGCCGGACGAATTCGCGATTAAGCGCACTGTCGCGCTTGTAGTCGTAGTGCCACGCCGTCACGATGCCGAGCGCGGCATCACCGACGCTCTTCAGCACGGGTTCCGAGGTCGCTTCGCCTGAGCCGAGCAGCCGGACCTTCTTTGGGTCGACGCCGCGCTCGGCGAAGGCCTTTGCCAACGCTGCCGGCTGTGCGCCGCCGGGCACGAAGTAGAAGATTGAAGGCGTCTTCACATCGATGGCACGCTGCACGTAAGGCGAGAAGTCGGCGTTCACCACCGGATAGCGCACCGAGCCGAGCACGCTGCCGCCGGCTTCCTTGAAGGCGCGGATGAAGGCGGCCTCGATATCGTGCCCGGGGCCATAGTCGGCAACCAAGGTGTAGGTTTGCATGATGCCGTTGCGCACGGCCCACGCGCCGAATGGCTCGATCGCCTGCGGTGAGGTGATGGAGACGCGTGTCACGTAGGGCGAGCGGGTGGTGATGGTCGACGTACCCGCGTTCATCACCACCATGAACTTTTTGGCCTCGGCCGACACGTCGGCCGCCGCCATCGTGTTCGGGGTGAGGAGGAAACCGGTGAGGATGTCCACCTTGTCGCGGACGATCAGCTCCTGCGCGAGCCGTTTCGCAACGTCCGGCGCGACGCCGCCGACATCGCGGCGAATGATCTCGATTTTTCTGCCGCCCACCGTGTCGCCGTACTTCTGCATGTACGTGCGTACGCCGTTGTCGAGCTGCACCCCGGCATCGGCGAACTGGCCGGAGGTGACATTGATCATTCCGATGCGGATGGTCTGCTGCGCGAGGGCAGCGACAGGTGCGACGCAAAGTGCGGCAAGCCATAGCTTCCGGGTCATGGCGCTCCTCCTGTGATCGGCATTGTAGGCAGCGCCTAGGGGTGGCGGACGTCGCTGAAGTAGCCGGGCTTTGCGACCCGCCGCAACGGCGGATTCCGAGCCAAGTATGGCGTCCCCACGGGGATTCGAACCCCGGTTACCGCCGTGAAAGGGCGATGTCCTAGGCCTCTAGACGATGGGGACTGCGGAGGCTGTGCTATCAGTCGGTTGGTGGAGGTAACCGGGATCGAACCGGTGACCTCTTGCATGCCATGCAAGCGCTCTCCCAGCTGAGCTATACCCCCAACCAGGGGCGGAATTATATCAAGGAGGATGTTACGAGCTACACGGACCCAGGCGCCGCGCGCTGATCTGCGAGCGGGTGGAGAACTTCATTCCCTGCGCCTCGCCGTCGAGATCGAGGTTGCCGTCCATGGTCTGCGCGGTGTAGCGCATCTTGCCCGAGCCGCGTACCGGGACGCGGCCGGTGCATTGCACGTCGAAGGTGAATTCGCTGCCGGTATCTTTCTGGTTGGTGAATTGGCAATCGCCCTTCGTACCGGCGTCGCCCAGCACCTTCGCCGGATCGTTGGCCTGGTCCTGCGTGATGCAGCGCGTGTTGACGATCGCGCCGGGCTTCGGAGCGAATGCGCCGAGGCCTTCGGCGGCGATATTGACGGTGAACTCCCAGTTGCCCGGCTGGATGGTGTCGGCGTGAGCGAGCGATGAAACGGCGAGCGAGGCGGCAAAGAGCCATTGACGCATGTTCAATCCTGGTCGAGGTGAAGGGACAGGCGGTGCAGCACGGTCTCGCGGCCGAGGAGCTCGAGCACCGCGTCGATGGAAGGCGTCTGGCTGCGTCCGGTGACCAGGCGCCTGAGCGGCATCGCCACCTGCGGCATCTTGAGCCCGCTCGACTTCACCACCTCCTTGATGACCTCGGAAAGCGCCGCGCGTTCCCAGCTCACGGTGGAAAGGCGCGCTTTCAGCATGCGCAGCGCGCTTCCGACGGTTTCCTCCCAGTCCGGCGTCCCCGGGTCGACTTCGATGGCGTAAAAAAGCATCGCCTCGTCGGCGAGCTGCTGGATCGTGGCGGCGCGATCCTTGAGCAGCGCGACGACCCGCGCCAGCGGCGGACCTCCGCCGGGTTGCGCGCCGCGCTTGCGCAGCTCGGGCTCGACCAGCTCGGCGAGGCGCGCATCGGGTGCCACCTTCAGGTATTGCTGGTTGAGCCAGCTGAGCTTCTCCGGATTGAACTGCGCCGGCGAGCGCGAGACGTGGGCGAGGTCGAACCACTGCACCAGCTGCTGCACCGAGAAGATCTCGGCATCGCCATGCGACCAGCCCAGGCGCGCCAGGTAATTGACGAGCGCCTCCGGCAGATAGCCCTCGTCGCGGTACTGCATGACGCTCACCGCGCCGTGGCGCTTGGAGAGCCGCTCGCCGTCGGCGCCTAGGATCATCGGCACGTGTCCGAACTGCGGCAGCTCAGCCCCCAGCGCACGGAAGATGTGGATCTGGCGCGGCGTGTTGTTGACGTGGTCGTCGCCGCGGATGACGTGCGTGATCTGCATGTCGAGATCGTCGACCACCACGCCGAAGTTGTAGGTCGGCACGCCGTCGGCGCGCAGGATCACCAGATCGTCGAGCTCGGCGTTCGGGAACTCGATCCCGCCTTTCACGAGGTCGTTCCAGCTGACGGTGCCTTCCTCGGGCGTGCGGAAGCGCATCACCGGCTTCGCATCCCGCGGCGGCACCAGTCCGAGCGCCTTGGCGCGCTCCGGGCGCCAGCGGCCGTCGTAGCGGGGTTTCTGTCCGCGCGCAGTCTGCTCCTTGCGCAGCGCTTCGAGCTCCTCGCGCGACATGTAGTCGTAATAGGCGTGGCCGGCGGCGATCAGTTGGTCGGCGACTTCCTTGTAGCGCGCGAGGCGCTGCATCTGGAAGAACGGGCCTTCGTCCCAGTCGATGCCGAGCCAGCGCATGCCCTCGATGATCGCGTTCACCGACGCTTCGGTGGAGCGCTCGAGGTCGGTGTCCTCTACGCGCAGGATGAACTGCCCGCCGTGGTGACGCGCATAGGCCCAGGAGAAGAGCGCGGTGCGCGCGCCGCCGATATGCAGATAGCCGGTGGGACTCGGCGCAAAGCGGGTTCGCACGGCCATGGGGGCTGGATTTTCCCACATGGCGTGCCCTGCAAATAATTACGACCCTGGCCCCGAATTAGTCGGCGCCGCCCTCGACCGCGAAGCGCTGGGCGCGCCAGCGCAGCATGCCGCCGGAGAGATTGGCGACTTTATCGAAGCCGGCCTTGCCGAGGAGCACGGTGGCCTGCGCCGAGCGCGCGCCGGAGCGGCATACCGTGACCACCGGTTTGTCTTTGGACACCGCGCCGCAACGCTCGCTCAACGTACCCAGAGGAATAAGGACGGCGCCGGGCACGTGGCCGAGCGGGCCGTTGAATTCGTCGGGCTCGCGCACGTCGACGATCTGCACCTCGCGCAGGTGCTCTTCGAGCCAGTGCGGCTGGACTTCCCAGATGCCGCCGAACGTATAGGTGAGCGGAGCCCAATCGGGATCGAGCGTGGTGGTCTTGTCCGAGCGCCCGCACTTCAAGTTGGCGGGCAGCGCGATGTCCATCTGCTTCGGATGCGGCAGGCCGAGGTTGGTCATGTAGCCGACGAAGTCGTTCTCGCCGATCGACTCGGCAAGGCGCGGGTTGTAGAGCTTCTCTTCGCCGACGCTGGTGACCGTGAGGCCGCGGTAATCGTGCCCCGGATAGATCAGGCAGTGGTCGGGCAGCGAGAAGATCTGGCTGCGCACCGAGCCGTAAAGCGCGTGCGCGTCGCCCTGCTGGAAATCGGTGCGGCCGCAGCCGCGGATGAAGAGCGTGTCGCCGGTGAATGCCATCGAGCGGTCGTCGAGCACATAGGTCATGCAGCCGCCGGTGTGCCCCGGCGTGCCGCGCGCCTCGACGTGGCGCCTTCCCAGCGGAATTTTCTCGGACGGCTGCAGATAGAGGTCGGCGCCCTCCGCGCCGCTCGCCGCCGAGACCGCGATGCGGCTGCCGAGCTTCTGCTTGTGCAGCCACGCGCCGGTGATGTGGTCGGCGTGCACGTGCGTCTCGACGGTGAACCTGAGCTTGAGGCCGAGCTCCTCGATCAGCGCCGCGTCGCGCCGCGCCTGCTCGAACACCGGGTCGATGAGCAGCGCATCGCGCGACGCCGCGTCGGCAACCAGATAGGTGTAGGTCGACGACTGCGGGTCGAACAGCTGGCGGAAAATCATCTAGAATTTCTCCACCGGGTCGTTAGCTCAGCGGTAGAGCACTGCTCTCACACAGCAGGGGCCACTGGTTCGATCCCAGTACGACCCACCACATGCGAGCTTCAGTCGGTCGGCAGCCGCTGCGGATCGTTCCACAGCGGCAGCGAATGGTGCGCGCTGCGGTATTCGCGCAGCAGCTCGCCTTGCCGCCGCTCAGGATCCGCCGCGATTTCCCAGCTGCATCCCGAAACGCGCTGCGCGCTAAGCGCGCGCGCACGCAGCTGCTCGTCTAGCGCGATGCGAATGGTGACGGCGCGGCCGTAATAGATGATGCCGCCGCCCTGCCATAAGGCGAACACGCCCGCGGCTTCAGGCGCGGCGGCGACCAGAGTTTCCGTGAACGGGAGACTGGTGCTGGTGATCGACATGGTTTCCTCCCCCGAGGTGTGACGTGAAGCATTTTACGCCTGCAGTTACGGCGTCGACGACGATGGCGGCTACATGTCGAATGCCAGCCACAAGCGCGAAACGCGGCATGATTTCATGCGCTTAGGAGCGCGCGCGTCACCGGCATAGCGGTTGCAGACGATTCGGTATCTGAAATATCCAGGAAAGGCGGCGAACCATGCCGTTAAAACCGAATGGCGCGTTATGCCGCGTGCGAGAGCAGATCATCGAGGATCCGGCGAGCGGGCTGATCCTGCAGTTCGAATGCGACGATGGGCGGCTGCGCCTGGTGCTCGCCGGCAGGTCGATGAGTGTCGGCAACCGCGAGATCCTGTTCGACGAGCAGGGCCGCGAAGCCGGCGCCGGCACGCTGGTCGGCGAATTTCGCCGGCCGAACTGGCTGAAACCAGTCTAGGAGACTTTCTTCTCGTTGTCGCGCGGCGCGCGGCCGTTGATGCGCTGGTAGTCGCGCAACAGCTCCGCTTCGCGCATTGCCGGGTCGTGACAGACCTCCCAGCTGTAATGCGTGGCGCGGGTGCGCTCGAGGTGCGTGAGCAGGCTCGAGCGGATCGTCGCGCCGTCGTCGCGCCCTGCAGCACGTCCGTAGTAAACCAGCTCCTCACCGTCCCAAAGCGCATAGACGCCCGGCTCTTCCGGTGCGCCCAGCAGCACGATGCGCGTGAACTTGTAGCGCTGGCTCGGCTCGGGCGCGCCGCGCAGCCAGCGCAGCGCCGCCGCCTCGTCGCCGAAGGCGCGCACGTTCATGTTCTGCTGGCGGGCGCACATCTCGAGGTATTCGTGCGCGGCGTTGAGCTCGGGCGTGTCGCCGACCAGCGCGACCTGGCACTTTGGCGTCACCAGGTCGTTCACATAGGTGGCGATGCCGTAGTCCTCGGGCTTGAACACCGGGCGCGAGGCGCGGAGCGACATCAGGATCTTCGGGCAGCGGTGCTCGCGGCAGGCGGCGTGCACCGCGATCAGGAACTCGCGCGTCTCGCCGCCGGTCTCGCGTCCGTGCAGGCTGGCGAGCAGGTGATCGCCGCGCGGCTCGATCTTGAAGCGCATCGCTTAACTGCGCTCGAGCAGCTTCCTCAGCCACTCCTGCGCGTCCGACGATCCGGGACGCAGGTTCATGCAGCGGTCGCGCAGGTTCTTCAGCACGTGCTCGATCATGCCGCCGCGGTGCTCCGGCGCAAGGCCGTCGAGCGCGCGGCCGAAGGCATGCGCGAAGTGCGTCTTGTCGATCACCTGGTGCTCGTGCAGCGTCTCGATCAGCACGATGTTCGCGGCGGCGAGCCCGGCGAGCGTCTCGACGATCGTCGCGTCGGTCTCATCCATGCAGCGAGTTCTGCGGCAGGGTGCGCCAGAGGGTCGAGAGCAGCACGTCGATGTTGACCGGCTTCGCCACGTAGTCGTTGGCGCCCGCCTCGAGGCACTTGTCGCGATCGCCCATCATCGCCTTCGCCGTCACCGCGATGATCGGCAGCGAGCGGTAGCCGTCGAGCTGGCGGATGATGCGCATGGTGTCGAGGCCGTCGAGCCCGGGCATCATCACGTCCATCAGCACCACCTCGATGCCGGCGGTGCGCTTGAGCAGCTCGATGCCCTCCTTGCCGCTCTCGGCGTGCATCACCTTCATGCCGTGCGCCTCGAGCGCCGAGGTCAGGGCGAAGACGTTGCGGATGTCGTCGTCGACCACCAGCACCTTCTTGCCGGCGAGCTCGGCCGCGGCCTGCGGCGCGTCGAGGTGCGCCTCGTCGTCGCTCATCGGCGCGGGCGCGAGCGTGATCCGCGTCTCGGCCTGCGGCCCGACTTGGGACAGGAGCTGCGGCGTCTCCACCGGCGGCGCGTCGAGCTCGAGCTCGGGCATGGCGTGCGGCAGGAGCTCGGCACTGGCCTCATAGTCGAGCGGCAGGTAGAGCGTGAAGGTGCTGCCCTGCGCCGGCGTGCTGGTCAGGCGGATCTCGCCGCCGAGCAGCCTGGCGAGCTCGCGGCTGATCGACAGGCCGAGGCCGGTGCCGCCGTACTCGCGGCTGGTGGTGCCATCGGCCTGCTGGAAGGCTTCGAAGATCAGGCGCTGCTTGTTCACCGGGATGCCGATGCCGGTGTCGGTGACGGCAAAGGCGACCACCTTGTCGGCCTGCTCGAGCACCGGATGGCCGGGCGTCCAGCCGCTCGTCACCTGGTCCACGCGCAGCGCTACGCTGCCGCGGCTGGTGAACTTGAACGCATTGGACAGCAGGTTGGTGATGATCTGCTGCAGCCGCTTGCTGTCGGTCTCCATCGAAGACGGCAGCTCTGGGTCGACCGTGACCCTGAACTCGAGCGCCTTGTCGGACGCGATCTGCCGGAAGGTGCGCTCGACGTAATCGCAGACATCGGTGAAGCGCTCGGCGGCGATGTTCAGCGTCACCGTGCCGGACTCGATCTTCGCCAGATCCAGGATGTCGTTGATCAGCGCGAGCAGCTCCGCGCCCGAGGAATGGATGGTGCGCGCGAACTCCACCTGCTTCGGCGTCAGGTTGCCGCCGATGTTGTCGGCCAGCAGGCGCGCCAGGATCAGCAGGCTGTTGAGCGGCGTGCGCAGCTCGTGCGACATGTTGGCCAGGAACTCGGATTTGTAGCGCGACGAGAGCGACAGCTGCTCGGCTTTCTCTTCCAGCGCCGCGCGGGCCTGCTCGATCTCGCGGTTCTTGAACTCGACCTGGTGCATCTGCTCCGAGAGCTGGCGCGCCTTCTCCTGCAGCTGCTCGTTGGCGGCGCGCAGCTCGTCCTGCTTGGACTTGAGCAGCGCCTCCGACTTCTGCAGGTTGAGGGCCTGCTGCTCCAGGCGATCGTTGGTCTTCTTCAGCTCTTCCTGCTGCGCCTGCAGCTCGGCGGTGAGCGACTGCGACTGGTGCAGCAGGTATTCGGTCTGCATGTTCGCCGCGATGGTGTGCAGCACCACGCCGATCGACTCGGTGAGCTGGTCGAGGAAGGTCTGGTGGATTTCGCTGAACTTCGAGAACGAGGCGAGCTCGATCACCGCCTTCACCTGCCCTTCGAACAGCACCGGCAGGATGACGATGTTCACCGGCGCGCCCGAGCCGAGCGAGGAGCTGATGCGGATGTAATCGGACGGCGCGTTGGCGAGCACGATGCGCTTTTTCTCGAACGCACACTGGCCCACGAGGCCTTCACCGAACGCAATCTTGCGCGGCAGGCTCTTCGAATGGCGCTGTGCATAGCCGGCGAGCAATTCGAGCGTCGAATCGCCGCTGCGATGATCGGCGACGTAGAACGCCGCCTGCTGCGCATTCACCAATGGGGTCAATTCACTCAATATCAATCGGGAAACGGTGACCAGATCCCGGTGGCCCTGCAGCATGCGGGTGAACCGCGCGAGGTGCGTCTTCAGCCAGTCCTGCTCGGTGTTCTTGCGCGTGGTGTCCTTCAGGTTGCGGATCATCTCGTTGAGGTTTTCCTTCAACGAGGCCACCTCGCCCTGCGCGTCGACCGTGATCGAGCGCGTCAGGTCGCCCTTGGTCACCGCCGTCGCCACTTCCGCGATGGCGCGCACCTGAGTGGTCAGGTTCGCCGCGAGGCGGTTGACGTTGTCGGTGAGGTCGCGCCAGGTGCCGGCCGCGCCCGGGACGCGCGCCTGTCCGCCCAGTTTCCCTTCGCTGCCGACTTCGCGCGCCACGTTGGTCACCTGGTCGGCGAAGATCGCCAGCGTGTCGATCATGCCGTTGATGGTCTCGGCAAGCGCCGCCACCTCGCCCTTCGCCTCCACCGTCAGCTTGCGCGTGAGATCGCCATGCGCCACCGCGTTCACCACGCTCGCCACGCTGCGCACCTGGCTCGTGAGGTTGGCGGCCATCGAGTTCACGTTGTCGGTGAGGTCGCTCCACACGCCGCCGACGCCTTTCACCTGCGCCTGGCCGCCGAGCTTGCCCTCGGTGCCCACCTCGCGCGCCACGCGCGTCACTTCCGCGGCAAAGGCGTTGAGCTGGTCCACCATGGTGTTGACCGTCAGCTTGAGCTCGAGAATCTCGCCCTTCACGTCGACCGTGATCTTTCGCGACAGGTCGCCGCGTGCCACGGCGGTGGTCACCTCGGCGATGTTCCGCACCTGGCCGGTGAGGTTCGCCGCCATCGAGTTCACGTTGTCGGTGAGGTCCTTCCACACGCCGGCCACGCCGATCACCTGCGCCTGGCCGCCGAGCTTGCCCTCGGTGCCGACTTCCTTCGCCACCCGCGAGACCTCGCCGGCGAAGGCGTTGAGCTGGTCCACCATCGTGTTGATGGTGCTCTTCAGCTCGAGAATTTCGCCGCGCACATCCACCGTGATTTTCTTCGACAGGTCGCCTTTCGCGACCGCGGTGGTCACTTCGGCAATGTTTCTCACCTGGCCGGTGAGGTTGGCCGCCATCGAGTTCACGTTGTCGGTGAGGTCCTTCCAGACCCCGGCGACGCCTTTCACCTGCGCCTGCCCGCCGAGCTTGCCTTCGGTGCCCACCTCGCGCGCCACGCGCAACACCTCGCCGGCAAACGCGTTGAGCTGATCCACCATCGTGTTGATGGTGGACTTGAGCGCGAGGATCTCGCCCTTCACGTCCACCGTGATCTTTTTCGACAGATCGCCGCGCGCCACCGCGGTGGTGACCTCCGCGATGTTTCTCACCTGGCCGGTGAGGTTCGCGGCCATCGAGTTCACGTTGTCGGTCAGGTCCTTCCACACGCCGCCGACGCCGCGCACCTGCGCCTGGCCGCCGAGCTTGCCGTCGGTGCCGACTTCGCGCGCCACGCGCGTCACCTCGGCGGCGAAGGCGTTGAGCTGGTCGACCATCGTGTTGATGGTGCTCTTCAGCTCCAGGATCTCGCCCTTCACATCCACCGTGATCTTCTTCGACAGGTCGCCCTTCGCCACCGCGGTGGTCACATCGGCGATGTTGCGCACCTGGCCGGTGAGGTTCGCGGCCATCGAGTTCACGTTGTCGGTGAGGTCCTTCCAGACGCCCGCGACGCCCAGCACCTGCGCCTGGCCGCCGAGCTTGCCTTCGGTGCCCACCTCGCGCGCCACGCGCGACACCTCGCCGGCGAAGGCGTTGAGCTGGTCGACCATCGTGTTGATGGTGCTCTTCAGCTCCAGCACCTCGCCCTTCACATCCACCGTGATCTTCTTCGACAGATCGCCCTTCGCCACCGCGGTGGTGACCTCGGCGATGTTGCGGACCTGGCCGGTGAGGTTGGCGGCGAGCTGATTGACGTTGTCGGTGAGGTCCTTCCAGACCCCCGCGACGCCCGGCACCTGCGCCTGCCCGCCGAGCTTGCCATCGGTGCCCACCTCGCGCGCCACGCGCGAGACCTCGCTCGCGAACGAATTGAGCTGATCGACGAGCGTGTTGATGGTGCTCTTCAGCTCGAGGATCTCGCCCTTCACATCCACCGTGATCTTCTTCGACAGGTCGCCCTTGGCCACCGCGGTGGTGACCTCGGCGATGTTTCTCACCTGGCCGGTGAGGTTGGCGGCCATCGAGTTCACGTTGTCGGTGAGGTCCTTCCACACGCCGCCGACGCCCTTCACCTGCGCCTGGCCGCCGAGCTTGCCCTCGGTGCCCACTTCCTTCGCGACGCGCGACACCTCGCTCGCGAACGCGTTGAGCTGGTCCACCATCGTGTTGAAGGTGCTCTTCAGCTCGAGGATTTCGCCTTTCACGTCCACCGTGATCTTCTTCGACAGGTCGCCCTTCGCCACCGCGGTGGTCACGTCCGCGATGTTGCGCACCTGGCCGGTGAGGTTGGCGGCGAGCTGGTTCACGTTATCGGTGAGGTCCTTCCACACGCCGCCGACACCTTGAACCTGCGCCTGCCCGCCGAGCTTGCCATCGGTGCCCACTTCCTTCGCGACCCGCGACACCTCGCCGGCGAACGCGTTGAGCTGATCGACCATCGTGTTGATGGTGCTCTTCAGCTCCAGCACCTCGCCTTTCGCTTCGGCGGTGATCTTCTTCGACAGATCGCCCTTCGCCACCGCGGTGGTCACATCGGCGATGTTGCGCACCTGGCCGGTAAGGTTCGCGGCCATCGAGTTCACGTTGTCGGTGAGGTCCTTCCACACGCCGCCGACGCCTTTGACCTGCGCCTGGCCGCCGAGCTTGCCTTCGGTGCCGACTTCGCGCGCCACGCGCGACACCTCGCCGGCGAAGGCGTTGAGCTGATCGACCATCGTGTTGATGGTGCTCTTCAGCTCCAGGATCTCGCCTTTGACGTCGACCGTGATTTTCTTGGAGAGATCGCCCTTGGCGACCGCGGTCGTGACCTCGGCGATGTTTCTCACCTGGCCGGTGAGGTTGGCCGCCATCGAGTTCACGTTGTCGGTGAGGTCCTTCCAGACCCCGGCGACGCCCGGCACCTGCGCTTGGCCGCCGAGCTTGCCTTCGGTGCCGACCTCGCGCGCCACGCGCGACACCTCGCCGGCGAACGCGTTGAGCTGCCCGACCATCGTGTTCACCATGATGCCCAGGCGCAGCGCCTCGCCGCGCAACGGGCGGCCGTCGGCCTCGAGCACCATGGTCTGCGACAGATCGCCCTTCGCCACGGCGCTCATCACGCGCGTGACCTCGGTGATCGGATACGCCATGTCGGCCACCAGCGTGTTCATCGCCTCGATCACATCCGCCCAGCCGCCCGCGGCGCCGGCGACGTTCATGCGCTGGCCGATCATGCCTTCCTTGCCGACCTGGTCCGCGACTCGCGCGATCTCGACCGCCTTGGATTCCTCCATCTCGACGACGTCGTTGAACGCTTGCGCGATCTCGCCGTCGATGCCGGTCAGATTGAGCGGCATGCGCGCCGAAAAGTCGCCGCGCTTGAACTGGCGCAGCGCTTTCAGCAGCTCTCCGCGGTCGAGCATCATTTGCAGGCCTGCGTGGATCGATTCCATGGGACTCCCTGCGGCTGGTTCTGTAAGGCTAAGTCCGTGATGCTACGGGGCTATCTCGGCAGGGGGTATCGAGGAAGGCCCCAACACCCTGTCGTGATTTGCACTACAACCAAAAGGCGAAAAAACCGGGGGTCAGAGCCCGATTTTTTCAGTCGACGAGATGGTGCGCGATCGCGTAATGCATCAGCTCCGCGTTCGACTTCATGTTCATCTTGCGGAGGATGCGCGTGCGGTGGGTGCTTACGGTGTTGGGACTGAGGAAAAGCTCGTCGGCGATCTGGCGCACCGTCTTGCCCGAGGCGATCATCCACATCACTTGATACTCGCGATCTGAGAGCGTCTCGTGCAGCGGCTTGCCGCGGTTGTCTTCCAGCTCCAGCGCGAGCTTCTCGCCGAGCGTCGGCGTTACATATCTTCCGCCGCCCGCGACTTTGCGGATCGCGCTCACCAGCTCTTCGGGCGCACTTTCCTTGGTGAGGTAGCCCGCGGCGCCGGCCTTCAGCGCCCTGACCGCGTAGCGGTCTTCCGGGTACATCGAAAGGATCAGCACGGCACGGCCAGGATAGCGCTGGCGCAGCTCCTTGATGAGCTCGAGCCCGTTCTTGCCCGGCATGTTGTAGTCGAGCACCGCGACTTCCCAGGGCACGCGACGCGAGAGCTCGACCACTTCCTGGCCGTTGCGCGCTTCGCCGACCACGGTGAGGTCCTGCTCGACCGCGAGCATCTGCCGCAGCCCCTGGCGGACCACCGGGTGATCGTCGGCGATGATGACTTTCACTTCGGTCACGCCCTCTGTCTAACCGGGATGGAAACCGACACCCGGGTCCCATGACCCGGCGTGCCATTGATCTTCACTTCGCCGCCGAACAGCAGCGCGCGCTCGTGCATGCCGAGCAGCCCGAGCGATTTCTTGCCGTTGAGATCGCTGTCGGCGATGCCGACGCCGTTGTCGGTCACGTCCAGGCCGACGCGCTCATCGCTCACCATGAGCTCCATGTCGACGCGCGTCGCGCGCGAATGGCGCGCCACGTTGGTGAGGATCTCCTGGAAGATGCGGAACATCGTCGTCGACACGTCGATGTCGAGCTTGGTGGTCTCGGGCGGCAGCTTCGCGCGGCAGCGGATGCCGGTGCGCTTCTGGAATTCCTTCGCCTGCCAGCCGACGGCGGCCACCAGGCCCATGTCGTCGAGCATCTCGGGCCGCAGGCCGGTGGCGATCTTGCGCACCGTCTGCACCGTGGTGTCGATCAGCTTGCACATCGAGTCGGTCTTCTCGATCAGCGGCTTCTCGCGCAGGCGCTTGGCAAGCCACGTCACTTCCATCTTGAGGCCCGTGAGCACCTGGCCAAGCTCGTCGTGAATCTCGCGCGCGATGTGCGCGCGTTCTTCTTCCCGCACCGAGATCAAGTGAGCCGCCAGCCGGCGAAGCTTCTCTTCCGACTCGCGCAGCCTTTCGCTTTTCCGATGGAGCTCGACGAACACGGCGACCTTCGACTTCAAGATCTCGGGAACCACCGGCTTCTGCAGGTAATCGACCGCGCCCACTTCGTAGCCGCGGAACATCGAGCTCATCTCGTCGGCCGCGGCGGTCAGGAAGATGATCGGCGTGAGCCGCGAGCGCTCGCGGCTGCGGATCAGGCGCGCGGTCTCGAAGCCGTCGATGCCCGGCATGCGCACGTCGAGCAGGATCACCGCGAAGTCGTTCTTCAGCGCGAGGCGCAGCGCCTCTTCGCCCGACTGCGCGATCATCAGGTTCTGTCCGAGCGTCGACAGCAGCTCCTGCAGCGCGAACAGGCTCTTCGGCTCGTCGTCGACGAGCAGGATCTTCGCCTGCGGCGCGCTGTCGGCTTGCGTCTCGGTCGAGAAGACTTCGGGCTCGGCGACGCGCCGTGCCACGGTCGCTGCGTCGGACATGGATCAGCCTACGAGCTGGTGCCTGACCGCGTAGTGAACCAGCGCGGCGTTGCTCGCGAGTCCAAGTTTGCGCAGGATGCGCGTGCGATAGGTGCTCACCGTGCTCGGTGAAAGTCCCATCTCGCGCGCGATCTCGCTGATCTGCTTGCCGGTGGCGAGCAGCCACATCACGCGATACTCGCGATCGGACAGCTTCTCGTGCAGCGCTTTCTGCGGATCGCTGGAGCACTCCGATGCCAGGATTTCCGCGAGCGAGGCGCTGACGTACTTGCCGCCGTTCGCGACCTTGCGCACCGCGGTGGTCAGCTCCTGCGGCGCGCTGTCCTTGGTGATGTAGCCGGCGCCGCCGGCGCGCAGCACGCGCGAGCCATGGACGTCTTCCGAGTGCATCGAAAGAATCAGCACCGGCTTGCCTGGAAATTCCTTCTTGATGTCGCCCAGAAGATCGAGACCGCTGCGGCCGGGCATGGAGAAATCGAAGATCGCCATGTCCCACTCCACCTTGCGCGCCAGCTCCAGCGCCTCGTCACCATTGGTTGCTTCGCCGACCACGGTCGCGGCCGGATCGGACGCCAGCATCTGCTTCAGGCCGTGTCGGACGATCGGATGATCGTCGGCTATAAGGATTCTCATTGCTCCCTCTTTAGTCTGTCGTGTTCCCTGTAGGCGAAAAGTATAGGCATGGGAATGACGCTTGGCCATCATATTTTCTTCTTTTTCTTCAAGGCTGTAGTACACCGTCGACAGCGCTGTAGGTATTCGCCCGACAGCCTTGATTCGACGGGCCCACGGCCGCGATAGACCCTCGTGCCGCGGCGCGCAATGCTCGCCCGATGATCCGCCACGGGCTGCTTTTTCTTTCCCTGGCATGCGCCTCCTTCGCGTTCGCGGCGGAGCCACGAGCCATCGCCACTTTCGAATCGATCGGCGTTTACTGGACGCCGCCCTCCGATCCCGGCCCCGGCGGCTGCGCGATCCAGTTCAGAAAGATCGGCGAGTCCGCGTGGCGCGAAGGCCTGCCGCTCTGGTTCGATGCGCGCAACGCGGAATGCCGCGGCAGCCTGGTGCATCTCGAGCCCGGCACGAAATACGAGATCGAAGTTGGTAACACGCGCGGCGGCACTCGCATCACCGCCAGCACATGGAGCGAGCGCTTTCCCATCGCTCGCACCGTGCGCGTCGCAAGCGGCACGCAGCAGCTCGACATTACCGAGGGCGGCAGCGCGGGCGGGTACGTGCTCTATACCGGCGAGGGCGTCGCTATCGATGGCGGCGACGCGCAGCTGTACAACATCTCGATCGCGGCGCCCTACGTCATCGTGCGCGGCCTCACCTTGAAAGGCGCGAAGCAGGATGCGATTCGCCTGCTGCCCGGTGCGCACGACGTCGTCATCGAGGACAACGACCTCAGCGGCTGGGGACGCTACCGCTATACCAACAGCGCGGGCTGGAAGATCGGCATGGACATGGATGCCGGCGTGCGCGCGGTATGCACCAAGGCCTGGCAAATGGAACGCGTCATCGTGCAGCGCAATCGCATCCATCACCCGCGCTACGGCGCGAACAGCTGGTCATGGGGTCATCCGGCCGGACCGCAGGCGATCACGTACAGCCATTGCGGCGGCAACCATGTCATCCGCTACAACGAGATCTACAGCGAAGACGGCCATTACTTCAACGACGGCATCGGCGGCGAGGACAACTTCTCGGCGATCGGCTTTCCGAACGCCGACACCGATATCTACGGCAACCGCATCTCGCACGCGTGGGACGACGGCATCGAAGCCGAAGGCGGCAACCGCAACGTGCGCATCTGGGGCAACTACCTCGATCTCACCGCCACGGGCATAGCGAGCACCGTCACGCACTACGGGCCGCTCTACGTCTTCCGCAACGTCTATAACCGCAGCCGCAAGATGTCGGAGCGCTCACCTGATGCGGACGACCGCGGCCCTTTCGCCAAGGCGGGCGCCACGCAGGAATGGGGCGGCGGCCGGCGCTACTTCTTCCACAACAGCGTGCTGCAGCCGGGCAATTCACTCGGCGCCGGCGCCGGCATCTCCGGCAACAGCGGCCAGCCGCTCACCAACACCGTCTCGCGCAACAACATCTGGCAGATCTGGAAAGCGCACTGGGAATCGATCAACGAGGCGGGCGGCTCGGGCAACGACTTCGACTACGACCTCTACAACGGCAAGCTCAACACTTACCGTGCCGCCGAGAAACATGGCATCACCGGCGTGCCGATCTACGAGCGCGAGTTTCAGCTCGCGCCGCGCAGTCCCGGCGTGGATAAGGCGCTGCGCGTGCCGAACTTCAACGATGCCTATGTCGGCGCGGCACCCGATATCGGCGCGCAGGAAACCGGCGCGCCCATTCTGCAGTTCGGTCTCAAAGGGGCTGAAAGTCGGGACGCAGCGACATTAAGAACGGCGCGGAAACAGTGACTTGAGGATTCGGCACGACATGCCGTCGTCGTTTCACCACAGATTCGTAGTACCGACCACGACAAGCGAGTAATAAGCAACTGATCTAGCGAGATTTCTCCCGCTGGCACGCACCGTGCTTTTGTCCCTGCCCGAACTACATCCGCGGCAGGAAACGCGTGCCGCACGCAGCCAAGCTTAACGCTGCGTTTCTGTTCGTGAAAGGGAGAAACGATTTTGAGATTCCGTAAATCGCAGATTGCTCTTGCCGCGCTGGCTGCATGCGGCGCATTGCCGCTTGCTGCGCAGGCGGCGCCCACCATTTCCTGGACCTCGCTCGCCAACGGCGCCGTGCTCACGGGCACGGTGAACGGCGCCGCGTGCGCCGTGAACACGAGCGCCGACACGACGCGCGTCACCTTCTGGGCGACCAACTGGCAGATCAACAACGACTACAGCCCGCCCTTCAATTGCGATTTCCCCACCACGCAGCTGCGTGATGGCGCGTACACGCTCAGGGCCGTTGCGTACGACGCGAACGGCGCCTCGACCGAGTCTGCGATCAACATCACGATCAACAACAGCGGCACGGCGACCGTAACACCGACGCCGACGGTTACGCCGACGCCGACTGTGACACCGACACCGACTGTCACGCCGACGCCGACACCCACCGTCACGCCCACCCCGACTTCCGCCACGCCGACACCAGCGCCGCTCAGCGGCGCGCTCGACGTCTGGTTCAAGTCGCCGCTGGCCGGCACGACCGTTCGCGGCGTGCTCAGCGGCGGCAGCAACTGCTACGTGAACGCCTCGGGCAGCGTGAGCCGCGTCCAGTTCTTCCTGGATAACGCCGCGCTCAACACCGACAGCACCGTCTCCGACGGCATGCAGTGCGCGCTCGACACGACCAAGTTCGCGAACGGCTCGCACCAGCTCAAGGCCACGGCGTATGCCACCGACGGCTCTTCGCGCAACGACATCATCAGCATCAACATTCAAAACGCGGCAGTTACGCCGACTCCGACGCCGACGGTTACCCCGACGCCGACGGTCACGCCGACGCCGACCGTGACGCCAACCCCGACGCCGACTGTGACGCCGACGCCGACCGTGACCCCGACACCGACGGTCACGCCGACGCCCACCGTCACGCCGACGCCGACCACCACGGCTACGCCGGCACCGTCGGGCGGCGCGCTCGACGTGTGGTTCAAGTCGCCGGCCGCGGGCGCCACGATCTCGGGCACGCGCAGCGGCAACACGTGCTACGTCGCCGGCGCGGGAGTAACGCGCGTTGCGTTCTTCCTCGACAACACCGCGCTCAACACCGACAGCACCGTGTCGGATGGCATGCAGTGCGCGCTCGACACGACCAAGTTCGCGAACGGCTCGCACCAGCTGAAAGCCACCGCGTACGCGGCCGACGGCAGCTCGCGCAACGACGTCATCAGCGTCAACATCCAGAACGCAGCGACCGTTACGCCGACGCCGACTGTTACGCCGACGCCCACCGTGACGCCGACGCCGACGGTCACGCCGACGCCGACCGTCACGCCGACACCGACGCCGACCAGCAGCACCACGATCGCCGCCGCCGACATCCTCGGCCAGGCGAGGCAGGACCTGCCGTTCGCACAGCAAAGCGGCTACGGCGGGCAGGTTCTCGGCCAGTACCCGGCAGCGAAAGACATCCCGGAAACCGGCATTCACGGCCCCGCGCTGCCGAATGGCGAGACGCTGCGCCTGGGCAAGGTGGTGGACCCGCTCGACTCGGCGCGCAAGGCTTTCGCCTTCCAGCTTGGACCGAACGACACGCTCACCTCGGGCTCACGCCGCTCGGAGTTCGAGTTCACGCCGAATGTCGAATTCGGCAAGACCTACTGGATCGCCTATAGCGTGTACGTCTACGACTGGGGCACGCTGCTGAACGGCGACGACGCCCTGTTTGGCGCGCAGGTGCACTCCGGCAACAGCAACCTCGGCCTGAGCCCCTCTTTCACCATCTATACGCAAGGGGCGCATGGCGGGCGCACGCTGCAGGTGTATCGCCAGTACAGCACCAGCACCAGCCCGACGCAGAGCAACTCGATCACTTACCGGTACCCGGATGTTCCGCTGCCGTTCGGACGCTGGATCGACTTCGCCATCAAGTTCCGTCACGCCATCGACAACAGCGGCGTGCTGCAGATCTGGATGGATGGCAACCCGATCGTCGACTACACGGGGCCTCTCGGCTTCCGCACCGGGTACTTGGACTACGCGAAGTTCGGCTACTACAACTGGTCCAGCTTCGACTCCACCCGCAAGGTGCTGCTGCGCTCGCCGATCCTGGTCAACGACCCGACCGGCAGCAAGTACCAGGCAGCCGACCTGCGGTCCTACGTACAGCAATCCCAATAACTGAAAGTTGAAGGGAGAAACCATGAAATTCCATAAGACCCCCATTGCCCTCGCCGTCGTCGCGGCCTGCGGCGCACTACCGCTCGCCGCGCAAGCGGCGCCCACCGTGTCGTGGAACGCGCCGATGAACGGTGCCGCGCTGCGCGGCAACGTCAGCGGCAGCGCCTGCGCCGTGACCACCAGCAGCGATACCGACCGCGTCACGTTCTGGGCCGACAACTGGCAGATCAACAACGATTACAGCCCGCCCTTCAACTGCGACTTCCCGACGACCCAGCTGCGCGACGGTGCCTATACGTTGCGCGCGGTCGCGTTCGACGCCTCGGGCGCATCGACCGAAGCGCGCATCAGCATCACGGTCAATAACAGCGGGACGGTATCGACCGTTACGCCCACGCCGACGGTTAGCCCGACCCCGACCAGCACGACGAGCACTACGCTCGCGCTCGGCGGCGTTGCGACCGCCTCGCCAACGCCAACGACCACTACGACTACGGCCGTCTCGGCCACCCCGACGCCGACCACCACGACAGGGTCGACGCCGGCGCCGCTGAGCGGCTCGCTCGATGTGTGGTTCAAGGCGCCGCTAGCCGGCGCGACCGTCAGCGGCGTCCTCAATGCCGGCAGCTCGTGCTACGCGAATGCCTCCGGCAGCGTAAGCCGCGTCGCCTTCGTCCTGGATAGCACCGCGCTCAACACCGACAGCACCGTCTCCGACGGCATGCAGTGCGTGCTCGATACGACCAAGTTCGCCAACGGCAGCCACCAGCTCAAGGCGACCGCCTACGACTCCTCGGGCAATTCGCGCACCGACGTCATCAGCATCAATGTGCAGAACACAGCGCCCAATGCCGCGCCGACGGTGTCGGTCACTTCGCCGACTGCCGGGCAGACGGTGTCGGGCACCGCAATGGCGTACGCCGCCACTGCGACCGACGATGCCGGCGTGTCGAAGGTCGACTTCTTCATCGACAGCACGTCTCTCGGCACGAAGACCTCTGCGCCCTACGGCGGCACGTTGGACACCACCAAGCTCGCCAACGGCACCCACGTGCTGAAGGCCGTGGCATACGACGCGCAGGGGCTCAGCGCCACCTCGCAGGTGTCGATCAACGTATCGAACACCGTCACGGTGACGCCCACCCCGACGCCGACCACCACGACAGGGTCGACGCCGGCGCCGCTGAGCGGCTCGCTCGATGTGTGGTTCAAGGCGCCGCTCGCGGGCGCGACGATCAAGGGCGTGCTCAATGGCGGCACCGGCTGCTACGTCAACGCCTCGGGCAGCGTCGCGAAGGTCGCCTTTTCCATCGACTCCACGGCGCTTAACACCGACAGCACGCCTTCCGACGGCATGCAGTGCGTGCTCGACACCACTAAGGTCGCCAACGGCACGCACCAGATGAGCGCGACCGTGTACGGCACCGACGGCACCACGCGCAGCGACGTGATCAGCGTCAACGTGCAGAACACCGTGGCGAATGCGGCACCGACCGTGTCGCTCACCTCTCCCACCTCGGGCCAGACGGTTTCCGGCACAGCGCTCGCCTACTCCGCGAATGCGGCCGACGATGTCGGCGTGGCGCGCGTGGACTTTTTCGTCGATTCCACGTCGCTCGGCAGCAAGACCTCGGCACCGTACAGCGGCACGCTCGACACCACCAAGCTCGCCAACGGCACGCACGTGCTGAAGGCAGTGGCGTACGACTCGCAGGGGCTTAGCGCCACCTCGCAGGTGTCGGTCAACGTCTCGAACACCGTGACGGTGACGCCGACGCCCACCACGACGGCGACGGCAGCCCCGGGCGCTGGCGCGCTCGACGTGTGGTTCAAGGCTCCCGCTGCGGGCGCCACGGTCTCCGGTCAGCTCAATGCCGGCACTTCGTGCTGGGTCAACGGCACGGGCGTGACGCGCGTCGCGTTCTTCCTGGACAACGCCGCGCTCAATACCGATACGACGATGTCGGACGGTATGCAGTGCACGCTGGACACCACGAAGTTCGCGAACGGCACGCACCAGCTGAAGGCCACCGCGTTCGCCGCGGACGGCTCTTCGCGCAACGACATCATCAGCGTCAACATCCAGAACGCCTCGGCCACGCCGACACCGACGCCCACGGTCACGCCAACACCGACCGTGACGCCGACCCCCACTGTCACGCCGACCCCGACGCCGACGCCGGTGCAGGGAATTTCCGGCCTGCCGGTGAACGGCGCGCGCGCCGTGGCGACCTTCGAGTCGATCGGCCTTTATTGGACGCCGCCGTCGAACCCCGGCTCCGCCGGCTGCTCGGTCATCTTCCGCAAGGCGGGTGACGCCTCGTGGAGGAACGGTCTCGCCATGTGGTATGACCCGAGCAACAACGAGTGCCGCGGCAGCCTGGTGCTGCTCGAGCCCGGCACCAGCTACGAGGTGCAGATCGGCCTCGCCGGCCAGTCGCCGAGCGCCGGCCTCGCGGTCAGCACCTGGAGCGAGCAGTTCCCGGTCGCCCAGGTCATCACGCTGCCCGCCGGCACGCGCACTACGCCGCTCGCCATCACGCAGGGCGGAAGCGCGAGTGGCTACGTCGTGTACCAGGCCGATCCGGCCGGCACCACGATCGACGTGCAGAACGCGTACGCCAACAACGTCACCATCTCGGCGCCGTACGTGATCCTGCGCGGCTTCACGCTGAAGGGCGCGCAAAACGATGCGATCAACCTGCTCAATGGTGCGCGTGACCTCGTCATCGAGGGCAACGACATCAGCGGCTGGGGCAGCCTGCGCTCCACCGGCAACTGGGCGTATGGCGCGGACTACGAAGCCGGCGTTCGTTGCGAGAGAGTCGCGACGCTCGAGCGCGTAGTGGTCCAGCGCAACAAGATCCACGACCCGCGTTATGGCGCGAACAGCTGGGACTCCGCGCACCCGGCCGGCCCGCAGGGCATGAGCTTCAACTTCTGCGGCGGCAACAACGTCATCCGCTACAACGAGGTGACGAGCTCCGATTACAAACACTTCTACAACGACGGCATCGGCGGCTCGGACAACTATACGAGAGAGGGCTTTCCGAACTATGACTCGGACATCTACGGCAACTACGTGCAAGGCGTGATGGACGACGGACTCGAAATCGAGGGCGGCGACCGCAACGTGCGGATCTGGGGCAATTATCTCGACCAGACGGGCACGGGCATCTCGAGCACCGTGAACTCCGTCGGGCCGCTCTATATCTTCCGCAACGTCTACAACCGCAGCCGCATGCGTTACCTGAGCTCGTACGATCAAGACGATCGCGGTCCGTTCTTCAAGGCAGGCTCCGATACCTCGGTCGGCAACGGCCGCCGCTACGTGTTCCACAACACGTCGCTGCAGCCGACCGATTCGAGCGCGAGCTATGGCCTCGGCGCGGGCAGCGGGATCCACGGCTCGAGCACCAACCCGCTGACCAACACCGTGTCGCGCAACAACATCTACAACATCTGGAAATCGAGCTGGGATTCGGTTGACCAGACCGGCAGCGGCTTCGGCAACGACGTCAACTACGACCTGTACAACGGCAGTATCAGCGCCGGTGCAGGCGCCGAGACGAATGGCGTCAGGAGCACGCCGACCTATGCCAGCGGCAGCGGCGTCGGCATGAGCGGCATGTACCAGCTCGCGCCGGGCACCGCCGGCTACGGCACCGGCGTCGCCATCCCGAACTTCAACGACGACGTGGCCGCGCCCGACATGGGCGCCCACCAGTCCGGCAAGCCGGCGATGACATTCGGCGTCAACGGCACGCGCTAAACGAAGTTTGTTGTCCTGGAGGCCGGCGCCTTGTGCGCCGGCCTTTTTTTTGGTTCGAGGCCAAAGCCTTCGCTCATGGATCGTGTTGCGGTTCCAACGAAACAGTCGGCTGCCGGCGACACAACAAGACCTGTCGGATCAGGGGCTTGAGGTTCGAGGCAGGGAGCGTGTCGGGTCAAGACCACAGAGCCGTAACAAATCGCACTACGCGGAAAATCCAACGCGTTGAAAGAGAAGACTTTCCCCACCTGGCACAGGCCGTGCTCTCTGTCATGGGCCGAACTACAAAGTTCTGCGCCAAGAAACTACAAGCAAGGGAGAAATCGATGTCCAAGTCCAAGGGATTCACGCTGCTCGAGCTGCTGGTAGTGATCGTGATCATCGGCCTGCTCGCGGGCTACGTCGCCCCGCGCTACTTCGGGCAGATCGGCAAGTCGGAAGTCCAGGTGGCGCGCTCGCAGATCGATTCGCTCGAGAAGGCGCTCGACCAGTACCGGCTCGACACGCGCCACTACCCGAGCGCCGAGCAGGGCCTCGAGGCGCTCGTCGCCAAGCCGACCAACGAAGCGAACTGGAGCGGGCCGTATCTGAAGAAGGCGGTGCCGAATGATCCGTGGGGCCGCGCGTACGTGTACCGCGTGCCCGGCTCGAAGGCCGAGTTCGACCTCTACTCGCTCGGCCGCGATGGCAAGCCCGGCGGTACCGGCGAAGACGCCGATATCGGTCTCAACCAACAGGTCACGCTGAACAAGTAAATGCAATTCAACGTCCACGCCCTCGATACGCAGCAGCAGGTCGTAGCGCTCAGCCTTGAAGCGGCGAGCGAGGCGGCGGCGCGCGACATCGCCCAGAGCCGCGGCCTTTCCGTTTTCTCCGTCGAGGGAAAGCGCCAGGCGTTTGCGCTGCCGCGCCTCACCCGTAGCGGCGGCTTCAAGCCGGCGCTGTTCTCGATCGAGCTGCTCGCGCTGCTCGAGGCGGGCCTCAACCTGGTCGAGGCGATGCAGACGCTCGCCGAGAAGGAAGCGGCCGGCGAGCGTGGACAGGTCCTGGGCGGCGTGCTCGCGGCGATCAACCGCGGCGAGCCGTTCTCGCGCGCCGTGGCGGCGTTCCCGCAGCACTTCTCGCCGCTTTACGTGGCGACGCTCAAGGCGAGCGAGCGCACCGGCGACGTCAAAGAGGCGCTCTCGCGCTACATCGCCTACCAGGGCGAGCTCGACCGCGTGAAGAAGAAGATCGTCTCGGCGAGCATCTATCCGGCGATCCTGGTCGTGGTCGGCGCGCTGGTGCTGGGATTCCTCATGTTCTACGTGGTGCCGCGCTTCGCGCAGGTCTACGAGGACATGTCGGGCACGCTGCCCTTCTTCTCGCAGCTCCTGCTCGCCTTCGGCAGTTTTGTCGGAAAACATGGCTTCTTTTTGTTTTCCGCTTTTATTCTCGGCGTCGGCTCCTCGGCCTGGGCGCTCTCCCGCCCTCAGGTGCGCTCGGCGCTCAACCAGCGCCTGTGGCGCCTGCCGGCGATCGGCGATCGCATGAAGACCTACCAGCTCGCGCGCCTCTATCGCACGGCCGGCATGCTGATGCGCGCCGGCATCCCGGCGGTGCGCGCGCTCGAGATGGTCGAGGACCTGCTCGCGGCGCATCTGCGGCCGCAGCTGCGCCAGGCGCGCGCGCTCATCGAACAGGGCCAGCCGATGTCAGTAGCGCTTGGTACCGCGAGCCTCACCACGCCGGTGGCGGCGCGAATGATGCTGGTCGGCGAGCGCAGCGGCGACATGGGCCAGATGCTCGGCCAGATCGCGCGCTTTCACGATGAGGAGGTGGCGCGCTTCGTCGACTGGTTCACGCGCGCCTTCGAGCCGGTGCTGATGGCGGTGCTCGGCGTCGCGATCGGCCTGGTGGTCGTCCTCATGTACATGCCGATCTTCGAATTGGCGGGGAACATCAAATGAACATTGAAACGCTGGAACGCGAGCACGGCGCCGACGTGGTGAACCACCTGTCGCAGGCGCTGCACATGCCGGGCGTGTCGCTCGAGCTGATGGCGGCCGACACGGCCGCGTTCGATCTGGTGTCCTATGCCGAGGCGACGCGCCGCGGCTGCATAGCGCTGCGCAACGCCGAGGGTGCCGTTTCCGTGGTGCTGGGAGACCCGTTCGACCTCGACACGCAGGACTGGCTGGAAGAGCGCCTCGCGGTGCCGTTCCGCTATCGCCTCGCGAGCCGCCAGGACCTCGCCGACTACCTCGCGCGCCAGGAATCCACGATGCGCGCCCTCGAGGGCGTGGCCGCCGAGATGCAGAGCGGCGCGCACGCCAAGGACAAGGCACAGGACCTGTCCTTCGAGACCATCAGCGAGACGGATAGCCCCGTCGTGCGCCTGGTGGCTTCCACCCTGTACGACGCGATCAAGGCCGGCGCGAGCGACGTGCACATGGAATCCACCTCCAGCGGCCTGACGATCAAATACCGCGTCGACGGCGTGCTGACGCCCGCCGAGACCGTGCCCGGCATCGAAATCGCCGAGCAGGTGATCTCGCGCATCAAGGTGATGTCCGAGCTCGACATCGCCGAGCGCCGCGTGCCGCAGGACGGCCGCTTCAAGGCGCGCCGCGAAGGCCGCGAGATCGACTTCCGCGTCTCGGTGATGCCGAGCGCGCTGGGCGAAGACGCAGTGCTGCGGATTCTCGACCGGCGCGCCCTGTCCGACCAATTGCAGGGGTTGACGCTCGACGCCCTGGGATTCGAGCAGGACATCAAAGAGCGCATGCGCAAGCTGTCCGCCGAGCCCTACGGCATGCTGCTCGTCACGGGCCCGACGGGCAGCGGAAAAACCACTTCGCTGTACGCGACCATTACTGAGGTCAATAAAGGCCTGGACAAGATCATCACCATCGAGGACCCGGTCGAATATCAGCTGCCGGGCGTGCTGCAGATCCCGGTGAACGAGCAGAAGGGCCTCACCTTCGCGCGCGGCCTGCGCTCGATCCTGCGCCACGACCCCGACCGCATCATGGTCGGCGAGATCCGCGATCCGGAAACCGCGGAGATCGCGGTGCAGTCGGCGCTTACCGGCCACCTGGTCTACACCACGGTGCACGCGAACAACGCCTTCGACGTGATCGGGCGCTTCACGCATATGGGCGTCGACCCGTACAACCTGGTGTCGGCGCTGAACGCGGTGCTGGCGCAGCGCCTGGTGCGCGTGTTCTGCACCAGCTGCAAAGGCAAGGGCTGCGCGCAATGCCGCGGCACCGGCTTCAAGGGCCGCAAGGCGATCGGCGAGCTGCTCGTGCTGAACGACGAGCTGCGCGACCTGATCATCGCGCGCGCCCCGGCAAGAAAACTTAAGGAAGTGGCGCGTGCCGCCGGCACGATGCCGCTCAGGGAGGCCGCACAGCGGCTGGTCAATAACGGTGAAACAAGTCTTGAGGAGATCAACCGTGTCACTTTTGTGGCGTAACAAGCAGCTGCGCGTCGGCCTCGCCGCCGATCGCATCTACATCACCGGCGCGAAGTCGGTCGACCTCGCTGCCAATGACGGCAACTGGGACGCGCCGCTTGCGGCGCTGCCGGCGGTGCTGGCGGATAAGAAGGGCGAGGCCTCGGTCGTGCTCGCCGACCAGTTCGTGCGCTACACGCTGCTGCCCTGGAACGAGGCGCT
>Ga0209647_1000609_pt1 | contig 32971 bp, 27 predicted proteins | sample GraSoi_2013_60cm_FD_185827 | JGI IMG/M metagenome (GOLD analysis project Ga0209647, IMG submission 185827) | Grasslands soil microbial communities from the Angelo Coastal Reserve, California, USA - Sample 9_17_2013_60cm (SPAdes) (version 2) | ecosystem: Environmental > Terrestrial > Soil >... | reverse complement strand
CTACAAGCGCAGTTGGCTCCGATGGGTTTATCCATTTCGGTGTCGGCAATAAGAGCTATAGCTTCCACATCGCTGCAGGTGCAGATTTAAGTGACTTCAATAATAATGCTCAGTCTATTGGCAACAATCAGGTCGCGAAAGTGAAGGTAGTCTTCCAGGGAGCCACGGGCTCGGTGACCAATGTTAGCAAATAGGTAGACACCCAGTCATAAACCAACCGTTTAGTTTTCTTTTAAAGTAGCACTTCAGAATCCCAGGCCATGGGAAGAGGATGACCAGCAAAGATAGCTGTCAGGACATCAAGAATCCCATGGCCCTGCTTGCACAAGGTGAGTTTGTACGAGCGTATCTCTTGTAAATGGGTTTAACTGAAATAAGAGGTTCTGAGGCTAACAATGCCTGTTCCTCGCTCTTTTGGCCTGATCAAGTACACTTTTTATACACTGCATTGCGCAGTTGGTACTGGTATTAAAAGAGTGGTGGCATCAGGATGCGGCACTTTATTGTTGAGTGTTCCCGTGTCAATCACCACATCTTCTCCATTGAAGGAGAGAGCGAAACGATCCAGGCTCCTTGGAGCCGGGCCGTCCAGGAATTCACCATCAACATTATAGTGAGAACCATGACAGGGACACTTGAAGCTCACACAATCATCGCGAAACGGTACAGTACAACCCAGGTGTACACACCTTTGATACAGCGCAATCCAATATGAACCATCCGTATCTTTGACGATTGTCTCCGCAGCCATCTGGTCCGCAAACGCCGTTCCCTTCAATAAGAACCCTGTACCTTTATCCAGATGCACTACATAGGTTTTGGCCTGCTGGTGATAGAAAATGCCTGCTTGACCGATCCTGAAATCACTTGGCTTGGCAGCAGGAAAATCCGCTTTTGTGCCAATTGCCAGGGCAGAACCAAATTGACCAGTCAGGTTAGGATAGAGCATGTTGAGTGCGCCTGCCACACCTGCTGTTGCAGATAGCCCCCATACAGCGAACATTGATCGACGAAGGAAACGCCGCCGCGACAATCGCTGATTGGCGATTTGAGCAGCTTCAGCCCCTCCACCATGCAAAATTTCATATTGTTGTGGTGTGATAGGCGGTAAATTTGTACTCATGATTTATCTATTCTCCAAGGTTTCTTGCCAACCGCTCCTACAAAAGATATACCCTTCTTGAAGCAGGAAAACATCGACAGAATCGCGTAATTCAGCGCATCATTGCTCTGGGAACATGCTAGACAGAATTACCTAGCTGTTAGATAGAAAGGAACTGCGGGGTTCAAAAAGAAGGATAGCCTCTTTGAGGGTTGCAGGGGTCTTTCCCATAGGCTTGGACTTGAGCGGAGTTCAAAGGGGCGGCCAGCCCCTTTGGGGGTTGCAGGGGGTCTCCCCTGCCGCTCTTTCTCTCCCCACGCCATAGGAGACATGGGAGAGAAAACCTGAGACTCCCTCGGATGAATCACGAGGGGTTCTTGCTGGGATCAGCACGCTTCCGATGATCTTGGAAGGATCATCGGCTCTTGTGCTGAGCAGACAAGACTGCGGGCCGACACGCTCCAACTCCGGGCATACCGAAGCGGCGCAGGAGTCCCTGCGCGCTCGCATGTTGTCGGGTCTCTTCCAGGGCGGCCGACAAGCACGCCTCCATGCTCTGCCAGTTGCTCTTCAACTGGCCCCTGGAAGGGAAGGTGAGTCTGATCGGATCGAGCACACTTGCTAGCCAGGCGGAATACAGATCCCGTTGGATGAGATCCTCGCTGCCAAGTCCGCAGTGGGGACAGTCGTGGAAGCGCTGCGCCAGTGGCTTTCTCGTGTAGTTGCCGCAGACATGGCAATACTGCGACAGCTTTGTTTGAACGGTCGGGATCTCATGCAACTGGGCGGTGCGAGTTCTTGCAACCACGCACTTGACGACGTCTACAAAACGCCCAGGGGCACGCACCCCGACACTTCTGCCAAAGCAGCGCTGCCAGCCCTTGTAGCTGACCTTTTCAATGCGCAGATCATCACCGAGCCGGATGATCTCATTCGCCAGTTTGCCATGCAGGCTGCGGCGATGCGCGGCGAGTCGGCGCTCCGACGTCGCCAGGCGCCTGCGGGTCCGCTGATAGCCCTGACTTTCCCGCCATATGCGTTGACCCTGGCCTTTGCTTCGTTTGCGGATGCGGCCTGTTTCATCGTAGTGCTGGGGATTGTTGGCACGGCGTTGCCGCTCTAGACGGCGCTGCAGCCGACGGCGCTTGCGCGCATCGGGAGCCAGTTCCTCGGCGAGGAGAAGCAACCGCGCCGTCCCCTCCTGAGAGACAATGGCGACCGTGGAGGGTCCCAGGTCGAGTCCCACCGTTCCCTTGCCAGGCAGGTTCTTGGGTTTGTGCCAGGGGTGACCTTCAAGGATGAGCTGCACCGAGTACGCCAAGCCGCGGCAGTCGGCGCCCTGCGCCTGGGGAGAGGACGCCCGCTGGCGGATCAGGCGCACATACTTGATGCGCTGCTGCAAGGCGTGGTGGACCACTTCGTCTTCCCACTCGATCAGGGCCGGGATCTGGTCGCCGTTCCAGCTGAGCTGGCCCTGATTTCCTTCTGCTCCCGCCTGCAAGAGAAAGCGCAGTCCCGAGGTGTTGGTCTTGCCCTCGACAGAGTCCAAACCTCGTCCTTTGCTGCGAAAGCGCACACGTCGGGCCTGGCCAACACCCACCCGATTGGCTGCCTGGTAGGCGCGGCTGGCCAACTTCTGCGCCATGAGACTGTCGATGTGCTCAGCGAGCCAGCTGGTGCGCAAGCGTTTGGCCGCCTCGTGGAGGCCGTATTCTGAGAAGCCATACTGCGTGCGCAGACGAGCGAAGGCCTGACTGCGCGCGTGCTTGTCGGAACGGGGAATGGTCCGAGCAGTCTGCCAGGCCGGGTCAGCCTTCATGCGTGTAAGGCGTTTCATCGCCTCGGCAAGCAGGGCATTATAGAGCTGGCGCGCGCATTCAAAATGAGCATGCAGATGGGTCGCCTGTTGCGCGTTCACCTTCAGGGGCAGGGCGAGGACAAATGAAGGGGTTGGCTTCTGTCTCATGCTCACTCCAAATAGAACATTATTTCTATATCTGACGAGAAGTATAGCACAACCATGGGAGGGTGTCAAGCGCACCCAGGGATAGCGAACAAATTGGGATGTGTGGTATCCAGAAGGAAGCGTTTCATCCTCGGGATAGAATCCGCGGGGCTTTCACGCTTCGTATCCTGTAAATTGAATGCGTAGCAAAGCGAGCGACAGTTCAGGCGAGGTGATGTTCAATGGCATAGCGAGTTGCCACACTGCGTGAGGTAATGCCTAGTTTGCTGTAGATGGAACTAATATGGGCATGGACGGTGCGGGGACTAAGAATCAGCTTTTCGGCTACCTGGAGATCAGTCAAGCCTGCTGCAACCAGGCGCAGCACTTCCACTTCTCGCACCGTCAGACCAGCAGGATAAGCTGGTGGGACCACAGGTGTTCTCGGCGCTGGAGTGGGTTTTTGTCCCTTCGTGGCGAGTGCCTGCTCAGGTGTCATAGAGTGTCCTTGCGCCCAGGCGACAGCGAATGGCTTCTCACCCAGATGAGCACGCGCAGCCGAAACTGAGCGCTCATAGTCAGCACGCTTGATAGGCGGGATGGGTATGCCAATGACATCTCGTAAAGCCTCCGATGCTCCCCAGAGCTGTGCTGCCCACGCCAACTGTCGTTGGGCTGCAACTACTTCCCCCAATTCCACCAGGCATACCGCAATCACCCACTTTTCGCCCAACTCTCCAGAGATTGCCAGGCTCTCTTCATACAGCCTTTGTGCTCCTGCATAGTCGCCCTGGGCTGCAACTACTTTCCCTAAACCGGCAAGTGACTCCGCGGTACCATGTCGGTGCCCTATCTCTCTGTAGAGCTCGACGCTCTTCTTCGCCAGTGTATATGCCAAAACAATATCACTCTGGCAGAGGGCAATCTGTCCTGAGAGGTAGCAATATGCCGCTATCCCCTCCTTGAAGCCCACCTCCTGGGACAGCGCGAGACATTCTTCGAGAAGCATATTTATCCTCGCCTGATCGCCCTGGGAAACAAAGAGGGTCTGCGCCAATTGAGAGAGGGAGTGAGCAATACCTTGCTTGTTACCTAGCTCCTTTTGTATAGTTAGGCTCTCCTCGAACAAGGTACACGCCTTGGCATACTCACCCTGGCTACTATCCAACAATGCCAGCGAGAAGAGCGACCAGGCGACAAACCCCTTGTCGTCTAACTCTCTGAAGAGGGCCAAAGCCTCCTCTTTCATTGTGCGAGCCACTGCCATGTTCCCTCTCGTCCAGGCAACATTCCCCAGCGGATAGAGGGAGAGCGCGATGCCGCGCTTGTCTCCGAGTTCCCGGCATACTGCCAGGCTCCCTTCAGAAAGTGCCACTGCCCGCTCATAGTCACTCTGAACGAAGGCCAGATTTGCGGCGGTGAACAGTGCTTTCGCACCGGCAGGTGATACCCCCACACTCTCACCGGCTGCCAGTGCCCGTTCCAGGAAATTTCGCCCTTCACTCAAGTGACCATGTACCCACCAGAAGCTTCCCAGTGCTCCAGCCAACCGCAGGGACATGTCTCTGCCATTGATAGTACTCTGCTCGGTCTCCTCTTTCCCAGCCTGCTCTAGCGACCACTGCAAGGCTGCTCGCAGATTGTCATGCTCCCTTTCTAAACGTTCCAACCACACTGCTTGCTGCGGGCCTGGAAGACCTGACTCCGCTTCTTCCGCAAGTCGCAGATAGTAAGCAGCATGTGCCCATCGCGTGTTTCCCATCTCCCCACTTTCGGCGAGAGCCTCCAGTGCATACTCACGGATCGTCTCCAGCATCATAAGACGAGGGTCCCCTCCATCCTGCTCCGTCTGGTACAACAAACTTTTATCAATGAGTGACCCTGCCCCGTCCAACACGTATGCAGGCATATCATGCAGAGCCTCAACCGCTTCTAATGTGCTGCCATTAGCAAAGACAGAGAGGCGTCTGAAGAGGGACTGCTCCCTGACATCTAACAGATCATAACTCCATGTAAGCATGTTACGCAGCGTTTGCTGTCGTGCAGGAACATCTTGTGCCCCTTTCGTCAATATTTGCAATCGATGCTCCAAACGCGCCAGCAGCGCCTGTGGAGGAAGCAGTTTGATGCGCGCTCCGGCCAGTTCAATGGCAAGAGGCAGCCCATCCAGGCGTACACAGATTTCGGCGATGGCACGAGTATTGGCAGGTGTCATCTGAAAGCCTGGTTTGACAGCTTGCGCGCATCGCACGAAGAGAGCCACTGCGGCATATTGTAAGAGGGCTTCGCTCTCTGGAAGATGGGTAAGGTCGGGGAGCGGCAGCGGTGGTACGGAAAACTCGTATTCACCCTGGATGTGCAGCACGGCCCGACTGGTCACCAGGATTTTGAGGTAAGAGCAGGCAGTCAGCAGATCCGAAAGCTCCGGAGTTGCCTCTAACACCTGCTCGAAGTTATCCAACAACAGCAGTAGGTGCTTATCTTGTAGATAAGCTTTCAAGAAGTTGAGAAGTGGCTGATCTCCAGCTTCTTTGAGGCCAAGTGCGCGGGTGATGGTGGGAACGACAAGATCAACATCGCTCACGGCCGCCAGTGGGACGAAGCAGATACCATCGGCAAAGTCATCGAGCAGCTCAGTAGCCACCTGCAGACTCAGGCGTGTTTTCCCGACACCCCCTGTGCCTGTGAAAGTTACGAGGCGCACCTCTGAGCGTCGCAGGAGTGTACACGTTATTGCCACCTCTTCCTCACGTCCAATCAAAGGGGTAAGTTGGGCGGGTAAGTTGTGGGGTCGAACGTTCAATTTGTCCAATGTCTGTTCAACTCCGGTTGAATGTTCAAATGAGTCCTGATGAGCCGCCGCCGCAGGCGCTAAGAATTGGGGCTACACATCTCTTACCTCGATGTTATCCTTGCCGCCATAGAAGTTCCACCACGGATGTGCCGTTTTCTTGACGACTTCGTTAAGAGCCTGGATATTGCGAACCCCTTCATCTTCGAGCCAGCTCCGCAAGGCGCGGCCACCACCTTTGGCATAGACTGGAATACCTTCTTGCCACGTGGCACGGCCACACAGAACTCCTGAGAATGGCGTACCGGCTTCTCCTGCCAGCTCCAGAGATTCGAGGAAAACCTCGTTGCTGACGCCCGCACTGAGGTAGATAAATGGGAGACTGGAAGCAGCCGCCGCCTCGCGGAAGTATTCCTTGGCCTCCTCGCGGCTGTAGGCGACCTGTCCATCAGTATTGGCTTTCGAGCCTTCGACATAGCGCATATTGATGGGAATCTCGACCTTCAGCACGTCGATGCCATACTGCGGTTTGGAGAATTCCTGCATATACTTCCTGACTTTCTCAGGTTTGACGCGGGCGAACGCCAGGCTTTTCTCGTCTCCAACCGTATCACTGTAAGTAAGCGGCTCCAGGAAGAATGCAATATCATAGGCGCGGCATTCCGCTCCGATACGCTCAATGAAGGCGTGTTTGATGGTATTGATCTCCTGGGTATCGTCAGGATCGTAGTACATCAGGATCTTTACCACGTCAGCACCTGCATCGACCAGGCGCTTCACCGACCACTCCGACAGCAGATCGGGCAGACGACCCTGGATCGTCGTATCGTAGCCGGTTTTCTCGTATGCCAGGAGCAGTCCCGCACCTTTAGAGCGATGTTTCGCCGCCTCCAATCCGTATTCCGGATCCAGCAAAATAGCGCTTGCATACTTTGTCAGTACCTCCGTGACTTGACTTTTGAATTCGCTCAGTTGTGCGTCTGTCGCGTCATGGCCCTGACCTTTAGCAATCGATTTCCGCAGCGAGCCGCGCTGGTCCATCGCGGCTGCAGCAATAATAGCGTTCTCATCGGCAACGGCGTTTATGCTGTTGAATTTGCCCCGCGTTATGCGGACTTTAGACCCTGTTTGTGCCATAAATTTCCTCCTTTAGTTTCCAACTGGTCCATCCAGTTAAGCACGAGCGGCGGGTAAAGTCAAACCTGTTGGCCTGCTGGCTAATAACATAATTCTGGCTCTCTGCAGCATCTTTCATTCCATCCCTGCATCCTCAGCGACTAACCTGCTCAACGCTGTCCAGTCCATCTCCCCTCGCCCTTTTGCAACCCCAGTCAGCAAGCGATCATGCACAATGTCAGCAATGGGCAGAGCCATGGTCGCTTGCTGCGCCGCATCCAGGAGCAGCGTGAGATCTTTGAGGGCCAGGCTCATGTCAAACCGGACCGGGGTGTAGCGTTTTTCGGCAATCATCTTGCCGTAGTTCTGATAAATAGGACAGGCAAAGAGGGTTTGCCCAAACATGTTGATGACAGCCGTCCTCTCAATACCGTTTTTCTCGGCGAGGGTCAGGGCTTCGGCCATGCTTTCCATCGCTGAGCCAATCAGAAAGTTGCCACACAGTTTCACCACGTTGGCCATGGCAGGGTCTTCACCGAAATCGAACACTCCCTGGCCGATTGCCTGTAGGATTGGGTGAGCCCGCTCCTTGGCGGCAGGTGCTCCCGCTAGACAAATCCAGAGTTCTTTCGCTGCGGCAGCCTCAGGTCTGCCAAAAACAGGGGCAGCAACGTAGCTACATCCATGTTTTGCATGCAGGTCGGCCATGCGACGAGCGATGATAGGGGAGACCGTGCTCATGGAGATATGGACACCCCCTGGACCGAGGCGCTTGAGAATACCATGCTCTCCAAGGCTCACCTGCTCCAAGGCAGCATCGTCTGCCAGCATCGTGATGACGATGCCTCCTGGTTCCACCACCTCATCTGGATGCAGGCCCTGATGTGCCCCTTGCGCAACGAGCGGTGCTGCTTTGCTGGCATCACGATTGTAGACGAACAAAGCATAGCCAGCTTTGAGCAGATTGCTCGCTATCGGTTGGCCCATGTTGCCCAGGCCAATGAAACCAATGCGCTCGTTCATAATATTCCTCCTGGAAATGTATGTCGGATGAAGCTCTGTTTTCACGTGTGATGGTAGTGTTTGCAAGAGGAGGAAGATCTCCCTCCCGTTGCACGGTAGGCTGTTTCTAGCCTACCATAACTAGAGGACGGGTGCAAACACATGCAATCATCCGACAAGATACTTCACGCATGACGATTTTATAATCATAGTGATAGAGCATGCGAGCCGTCATGCTTCAAATACCGCCGCCTTTGTCTTCATCTGGTGATCTTCTCTTTGTCAGCTTCCGCTCAGATTTTCCCCGGCCCAGGAGTGCGATCGTACACTCACCGTGCAAACCATCCCTCCTGGCCCTCACTTCGCCATAACGCCGTCACAATGGTCCCCGCGACGGCACAGGCGTAAATGGAGGTCCATACCTCGTCACAGACGGGGGTGGACTCCAGGCGATCTGACTCATCAATGGCTGTCAAACTCTCATACTCCTCCATCCAGATGAAGCCAGGTCGTGCTGGCTCACCTCCCCATTGCACCCGAAAGCCCCGTGCGCTCCTGACACTGGGATGTTCCAGGCGCACATGCTCTTGTAATCGCGTGAGCGCTTGTTGCAACTCAGGCAAGCGCTCGCGGATGGCTGTCCACTGCACAACATAGAATACACTCATGATTCTGCTCCTCTCGTCCTTCGAATACGTGGTCGTCTCTCTCAGCGCTTCGCCGGAGAGAAAGATCTATTGGCGCAAGAAGCTTCTGTGTTTCAGAGGCGACCTTCTCCATCGCATGCATTGAGGTGCTGCACACCGGGATACATGCTGACGAATGCCAATGCACATCTGCCTGAAGCATACCCGAAAGAACTGGGAGGGCACATCCTTTAAACAACGCATCTTTCGCTCGGGAAACACTGAGGGGCTATAGAGCATTCGCTCTATAGCCTTCCTTTGAGGAGGCAGGCGATGCGAGGAAGAAGAGCTACTCAGCTAATCCGTAACGCAGCGCATAGGCAACTGCAGCGACTCGGCTGTTGACACCAAGCTTATTAAAGATGTGGACGAGATGGCTGTTTACTGTCCGTTCACTGATATTCAGCTGGCGAGCCATCGCTTGATTGGTCAAACCATCTGCCAGCAAACGGAGCACCTCCGTCTCGCGGGGACTGAGGTTCGCAAGCCGGGTTCTGGGCTGCTGCGTTTCTGACCCGCTCTCACTGCTCCTGCGTGTGTGAGGAGCAAGGAGTGCTACCACCGGAGCAGTCGCGAGGAAGGCGTTTCGCAACTCAGCGGTGTGTAATCCAGCCGCAATCGTTTCCACACAGGTTTTCGCCCTGGAGAGGGAGAGAGCTGCTTTCTCGGTCTGCCCCATCTGTTTAAAGAGATGAGCAAGATGCACGAGCGTGCGCCAGTGACCGGCGGAGTAGCCCAGCGCGGCAGCTTCTGATGCCGCCAGTTCGAAACAGTTGAGAGCCTTCTCCTCTCGTTGCAGGACCACCAGGGCACGGCCTGCCAGGTCTTGTGCCAGGACGCGGTACTTGCCTGAGCGTGTGGATTGCGCCTGGGCGAGCGCATCCTCTGCGTCCAGCAGTGCTCCCTGTGCGTTTCCACGAGCCAGCAAGAGTTCTCCTGTGGTGAGTGCCAGACGGTTCCGATTGCGCCAGCGCATGAACTCATCGCGCTCAGTCGCCTCCATGGCACGTTGTAAGGTTTCGTCAGCCTCATCGAGTCGCCCCAACAGCACCAGATCCATCACCAGGTTGAGCAGGCCGTTGGCGCGAGCCTCGAAAAGCCCTGGCCAGTCTCCGTGTCCCGTTTGCTCGACAGAACGCCTGTCCCACTCCAGAGCACGCTCGACCAGGAGGAGTTCGCGATAGATCCAGCCAATCGTATTGGGGACACGAACGGCGAAATACGGCTCGCCGATGACCGCAGCAAGGTCTTGCAACGTATGCAATTGGGAGAGCGCTGCTTCATAATGGCCCAGACCAGCCTGAGCCAGGGCCAGGGCAAAGCGCGTATGGGCGGCGCTCAACAGATCATGCGCTGACAGGGCAAGTGCGAGCGCTTCCTGCAGGTGGGCCACGGCAGAAGCGAATTGTCCCTGCCAGTTCGCCATGTATCCAAGATAGATAAAGCCGTTGAGGATCACCGCGCGGTCCCCGACCTGCTCAGCAAGAGGCAGCGCCTGCGCCATACACGCTTCAGCTTCTGTGAGCAGACCACGCTTGTCGAGGAGCACGGTTCTCTGGGAAAGCACCGAGGCTCTGAGGGCCGCATTCTCCAGCGCTTCGGCGAGTTGCTGGCCGCGCTCAAGCGCCAGAGAGGCTTCATCAAGATGATGGGTGAGGATCTTCGCCTGCCCAAGGCGTATCCAGGCCCACGCTTCTGCAGCACGATCCCCCACCTGGACAGCACGGGTAACCATGGCCTCGGCTTCCCTTTCTACTTCTGCGAGACGCCCGGTTCCCAGCAGAGCCATGATCACCTGGCGTACAAGCGCCAGATGATCTGTAGGAGACAGCGTAATCGACGTCATCAGGCTGCGGGCACGTTGGAAATGGAGGAGGGCATCGTGACTTGCCAGGACGCGCATCGCCGCAGTTCCGGCGGCCACAGATGCATCGAAGGCAAGCTGCCAGTCGCGAGCACGTTCAGCATGATAAGCAACAGTGGCCGAAGAGCGTGTCTGCTCATCACCTGCGATCAACTCATGGTTTCCTCCTCCCAGGAGGTGAGCGACCTGGCGATGGAACAGGCGACGTTCCACGGGAGGCAGCTCGGCATAGAGCGTATCACGCACCAGGACATGACAAAACACATAGGCTGTCGGCAGATCAGAACTAGCAGTGTAGATCGGTTGGAGCAGATGGGCTCCGACAACTGGGGTCAGATCTTCCACCACCGCCCATGCAGGCAGAGCAAGCAGGCGTGCTAAAAGAAGAAGAGAAAAGCGCGTCCCCAGGACTGCAGCGGCCTGAAGAAGCTTTTGCACCTCTATGGGAAAGTGCTGGAGACGCCGCAGGATGGTCGTGGTGGTACTGCGTGACAAGGGAAGATCACCCCTGGTCGCAGCCTCGGTGAAACGCCACATCCCCTGCTCTCGCTGGAGATAGCGTTCCGACACCAGGAGCCGCACCTGCTCCTGAAGAAAGAACGGGAATCCTCCGGTCTGCGCGTAAAGGATGCGAACAACCTCAGAGTCAACGCGCTCCAGCAAGGAGGAGAGGAAGTGCTCGCTCTCTGCTTGTGTGAGTGGCGACAACGGCACCTCAAAAAGACACTGCTCACGAGTCATATCCGTCAAAAAGAGGCCGATCGGTGAAGAGGCCGGGCATTCATGAGGGCGCAGAGTAGCCAGAAAGGCACGGCCTCCCTGGCGTCCTCGGCGGATGAGATAACGGAGGAGATCAAGGGAAGCCGCATCCGCCCATTGGAGGTCATCGATCAAGAAGAGAAGAGGCCCCGTTGTCATCTCCTGTAGCGCCCGATCCACGCGGTCAAACAGGCCAAAGCGTGCCCCGCTTTCACTTCGAGCTCCTTCAGCGTGCGCGGAAATGGTGGAAAGCAAGACGGAGAGCGCAGGGAGGTCAGCTTTCAAATCGATGAAGAGAGCATAGGGAAGCGTCTGTGTTTGTTCATAACAGCGCAGGGACAGAAGCCGCGTCCCTGTTGCCCTGAAAGCCTCGGCAACAGCCGTGGCCAATTTCGTTTTGCCGATCCCTGGCTCACCACTCAGGGTGACGATCGATCCTGACTGAAGAGCAGCATCCAGGTAGCTAGAGAGCAAGGCATATTCAGCGCCACGCCCGATAAGCGGAACCGTATCCAGACGATGGAGCACGGAGAGGATCTCTTCTTGCATACAAACCTCCCTGGACAGAGACAAGAGCCGTTTCATAACGAACAAACGCATGCCCTTTTCCAAAGAACGCGGATTTTTCCGTCCGCTCATGGCATTCTACCGAGGTTATCTCTGTCTGCTCCAAAATACCACCATCACAGCTCTCTTGCAAAGTCAGAATCCACAACAAGCGTGTTTTTTCGAGCCGTGGCAAAAGCGCGGCTCTGGCTCCTTCTCTTAAGCAAGGCACACGTGGGCTGAACATGTGCTCCGTTTCAGAACAGCTTGACCAGTTGCTTCCCCAGGTTCTCCCCTTTGAGCATCCCAATAAAGGCTGCTGGAGCATGCTCCAACCCCTGCGCCACGCTTTCACGATACTTCAACGTTCCTGCTGCTACGAGCTTACTCAGTTCCTGCGTTGCCTGGGGCCACGTCTCCGTGTGTTCGCCTCCAATAAAGCCCTGCAAGGTCACACGATTCGTCAGGAAAGACCCGAAGTTCCGCAAGCGATAGGGTTCGCTGGCATTATATTGCGAAACGAGGCCGCAGAGCGGAATGCGAGCAAAGGCATTGAGGTGTTCAAGGACCGTATCGAGAATCTCGCCACCCACATTGTCAAAGTAGATGTCGATGCCAGGCGGCGCGAAAAGTGTACCTGAATAGTTACTCTTCGTTTTATGGATCCACTACAATGATAGTGATAAGCGTAAGATAAACTTTGTCAGCATATCTTTTGCATGTGGCTTCTTGTACGCTTCGGATCATGTAGAAGAGCAGTTGTGGGGTGCCGATGCACTTCTCTGCCTGCTCTACCTTTTTTACATTTCCTTTGTGCTGTTGCAATGAGGTACTACGTCATGCATATTCAACATCAGTTTGCTGGTCGCCTGGTCCCCCTGGTCGTTCTTTGTGTGCTGATCGTGTTCAATACTCACCCGACACAGGCGTCACAGGCTTCATCAACCCTATCGCACAAACCAGAAAACAGACCAGGAAAAGATACCTTACAGATCCTACCCAAAAAACTGACAGATCAAACGCGTGGTTCCGCTCATACCATGTCAATCTACGAGTCCACGACCGATGCCGCCACGATGTACAAGCAAGGCTGTAGTGCTGCTCATAGAGCGCCTGGATTGCTTATCCTTGATTGGGGCCAGCCAGTTTATTTTGGGAATAACACCTACGGCACCTACGACTTTGGCGGTCATGATGATACAGACACGGCCATCTTACATGCCGTTTCCAACTTCGCTCAAGGTGTTTGGTACTGCCGCACCAGTTCAACGAACATCTCTATCGGCATTGGCGAAAGTAACTATTTCTCTGCTCAAGCGATCCCCCTTACAACCGCGGCATGGTTTGCCGATGGGCAGCAATGGGGCATAATGGTCAACGGTGTACAAAGTTTTATTACAAACAATCACTATACTGTTGTAAATGCCAATGGAGCTGGCGACCTGGAAGTGGAGTGGGAGAACTTTACTCTAACGAGTAGCCTGGTGAATGGGTACAACAGCGTCTCCTCACATGTCTACTTCGATTTCGGAGACGATTCACCTGGATGGTGGTCCAGCTACCAGGTATGGTACATAGCATATGGAGCAAAGGACAATTTACCCTTGCCGGAAATCTTCTACACTAGTGACGCAACATACGACTGGGAGGCATTGGACATATGGGCCTGTAACAACGAAGGTGGTCCCATCTACTTCAAAGGGGCTATCAGCGAGAACGTACCTGGCACTAATTCCCCCACCCAGGCATTTCTTGATATGTACAACGCTGAAGCCTCGAATGGTTGCACAGCTAGAGCCCTGCCCGGAATGACTTTCTCAACCGAGATTTTTCACACTTGACATCCTTCCGTCGCCTGAAGGCGGACGGGTCTTCCCGTGCCGGTTTGATAACGATAATTAGCTGAGGGTCATCCTTTGCGGGTATCCTCATTCTTTGGCCAATAATTCGAGGCAGTTGGCTACAAGGTCGCCTTGTAGCCAACTGCCTCGAATTATTGGTGACTTGGAGACTTGAATATGGCTCTTTATATATCTAAAGATAAACGCCTTTTTATTCCTCAATCGTGGTGAGGTCGCCTGGCTCAACACCTAACTCGCGCGCCTTGAGCACACGACGCATGATCTTGCCGGAGCGTGTCTTGGGAAGCCCCATGACAAATTCCAACTCGGAAGGGGTCGCGATCGGGCCAAGTTCGTGACGAACATGTTCCACCAGTTGCCCTCTCAGTTCCTCGCTAGGGCTCTGACCAACCTTGAGGGTCACAAACGCTTTGATGGCCTCTCCCTTAATTGGATCAGGCTTGCTAATCACCCCTGCTTCGGCTACGCTGGGATGGCTCACGAGCGCACTTTCGACGTCAGCTGTACTGATGCGATGTCCTGCAACGTTCATTACATCATCGGCGCGACCCAGTACGGCAACGTATCCATCTTCGTCCACCGTCGCAACATCCCCAGCGGTATAGTAGGGAGGCAAGGTTTCCCAATAGGCGTCATAGCGCTCTTTACTCCCCCAGATTGTGCGGAACATCTGAGGCCACGCTCCTTCAAGCACCAGCAGGCCGCCCTGGTTCGGTGCAACTGGCTTTCCACTGCGATCAAGCACTTTGACTGTATAGCCTGGGAGGGGTTTCCCTGCCCGCCCGGCCCGCGCTTCCATGCAGGGTAAGGTGCCTATCGTCGGCGCGGCAGTCTCAGTTTGCCACCAGTTGTCACAAATTGGCACTTTGCCTTTGCCAATGTGCTCCCTGGCCCACAGCAGGGCTTCAGGGTTGAGTGGTTCACCCGCACAGACAATCAGGCGCAAGCTTTCAAGGTTATGTGACGCGGGGTGCTGCGGCCCGAACTTCATGAACATACGCAAGGTAGTGGGTGCTGTGAAGATCTTGGTCACATGGTATTTTTCGACAATGTCCCAGACGATGCCTGGATGTGGAAAATCAGGAGCTCCCTCACGCGCCATAACCGTCGTACCATTAGACCACGGTCCATACACCATGGAGGTGTGACCAACAATCCAGCCTATGTCGGACATACACCAGTAGATATCGTCCTCTTTGAGATCGAAGGCCAGTTGCATGTAATAAGCCGTGCCAACCATATAGCCACCATGGACATATAGACACCCTTTGGGTGCTCCTGTTGAACCAGAGGTATAAAGCATGAAGAGAGGGTCCTCCGCTTCCATAACCTCGGCTGGGCAGGTCGTTGGCTGTGATCCACATAACTCGTAGAAATCCACCTCGCGGTTGGCATCCAGTGAAATTGGCGGTGTGGCACGCCGCCAGACAATAACCTTCTCAACCAGGGCCAATCCTTGCACTGCTTCATCAACGATGGTTTTCAAGGGAGTCGCCTTTCCACGGCGATAACCAACGTCAGCGGTGACCACAATACGAGCCTGCGTATCCTCGATGCGAGCCCACAGGGCACTACTCCCCAGACCAGCATAGACAACTGAATGGATTGCCCCAATCCGCGCACAGGCCAGCATGGTGGCAATTCCTTCTGGTGTCAAGGGAAGATAAATAATGACTCTATCACCTTTTTTCACACCTAGCGACAGTAACCCGTTGGCGATCTGACAGGTAAACTCCAGTAACTCGCGAAAGCTATAGCTGCGCTCCTCGCCGTCTTCCCCCACCCATAGCAGGGCCGTTTTATCTGCCCGCTTTCCCATGACGTGCCGATCAAGGCAGTTCGTTGTAATATTTAATTGTCCACCGACGAACCAGCGCGCATTAGGAGCCTGGCCTTCCAGCACAACATCCCAGGATTTCACCCAGGTAAAATTGTGGGCGATTTCTTCCCAGAAGCCTTCGAGGTCGCGGCTTGCCTTGTCGTAGAGTGCCTGATAATCTTTGACGGCAAGCGTGGCGAGCACTTCAGGTGAAGGGGCAAAACGTGCTTCTGCCGTTAAGAGCCGCTTGAAATCAGACGTAGAGGAAGATGTATTGCCCACAAGTCCCTCTCCGGATGTTTCTTGCTGCCCATTCGATTGCGAGACCATCATAACCCTTCCTTGCTATTCATAACGCCATCTTTCTTCAGTCCACACTGTCCTGTTGAAAGTGTACTGTTCAGGTAGCAAGATTACAAGTGGCTGATATGGTTTTGGTTAGCATATATTCCTCGATCAGCGCGGACCCCCATACGAAGCAGCCACCGCCCTTTGCTCTGTAGTTTTCGACTCATCATCTTTTTGCACATTCATCTTCGTTGCGCTCGTAAGTGAGATTCCTAAACCGCCCAAACATAGCATACACATCGAGGTCATAATCAAAGCAGCCAAGGGGTGGGAGAATACAAACATGGCAAGAACATTGGTCCTCGGAAAACCCAGCAGCCCGCTGAAGACCACTACACCAGCAAGCTCGTTGCTCCCTACCTGTCCCGGCGGATTCGGTAGAATACTGAACATGGTATAGGTTATATAGCCGAAGATGGCCGTTCCAAAGCTCATATTGCTGACTCCAACGGTCAAGAAGGCAAACCAGGCAAAAAGACCATCACACGTTATAGCCAGGCAGGTGAGCAGTACCGCGGGAATGAAGGTCCGCGGACTGCTAGCACCTGCTAGCAGCGAATCAACAAACCCCAAGGCAAAGCCTTCAATCCTCGCTCCAATCCCTCGCGGAAGAACTTTAAGCATCGTCTGAATAAACTTCGTGGCCGCTACGCGGTTCCAGGCCATCAGCGCAACCGTGAATATAATCCCCAACAGAATACCGCCCACTATGCTGAGAATAATCCAGAGCGTGGGACTCATATGAATGCCCGGTATAAATGGTACCGCCACCATAATAAAGAGAGCTGGCATCAAGTCGAGTGACTTGTCCATTGCGACGGTGGGCAAAGACTTGCTAATTGGAATCTTGTTGGTTTGCTTCAGGATGAGGCATTTAGCCACTTCACCTCCCTGGACAGGCAGCAAGAAATTGAGAAAGACAGCAACCCAGAAGATCTGAATAGATTTCAGCGTAGTGATCTTGCAAATACGGCTTAGGAACAGCCGCCAACGCATCCCTCGAATGCTAAATGCTGCGATAAATGAGGTGGCAGCAAGCAGTGCAAAGAGCACACCTTGTGTGGTCGTCAAGTGTCGCCTAAGGATAGATACAGTGGTCGGAATATCAACAAACCTGGAGATCAGGAAGATCATACCAATCCCTAATAGCAAGCCAAACACAACTCTTACTACAGAGTTATTCAGGATGGCCTTCCACCTCGGCTGCGTCTTCGCTATCCCTTTAGCCACACTTTGGGTAGTAGGTAAAGATGGCAACGCATGTGTCTGACCGAAGAGCTCACTCGCGTAATCGTTCACAGCGAATGACCCCGCCTGCTGTCCGCCATAAGGGTTCACTACCTCGCCACCAGCAGATGGCGTTATGCTTCTTCCCTGGGCGGGAGGACGCATAACATGCATCATGCCGCTGATTTCCATGAGGCGCATCGTGCTCATCGAACCAACATCGAACAAGTCTATGGGAATATCGGCATCTGGATCATCCTGGAAGCCGTCTTCCCACAGGTGTGGTCGAGGTGTCGTAGGTAAAGTGGGCAGGGCAGTTGTTGGCGCTGCCTCAACATCTTCCTCTTCAGTTGTTCTATATCGACGCAATTTATCAGTCGTAAAGGGTTGGCGTGAAGGTTTAATCAGTCGTGTAGGACGAATAATCGTATGTTTTGAATGTTTATCGCCTGGAGATTGCATGCTTGCCTCAATTGAAAAATTCCTCACTGCTTCCTTTCAACGAATAAATCCACCTGGGAATAACATTGGCTGCTCAATTCCTCCATCAGTACTGTATTATTCAAATTACATGTTCTGCCATTGAGTGGGCATGTCCAATACCTGCTGTCTGCCCTGCAGAAAGAGACAGATCCTTCCGATGCTGGTGGTAGGCTGCACAGCCTGCGTTGCCCAGCCTACCACCGGCATAAAGATAAAAGATATACGATGTGCCGCGGGTAACAATCAGTGAAGGAACCTGAATAGCCACTCATTGGCTATTTCGATGGATTACCAAGAGCAGCAGAAATCGCCGACACAAGTGTTTGCAATTTAAAGGGCTTCTCCACAATATTGGCATAGGGAGCGACGCGTAGAGCCTTCGCTACTTCGGAGGTAGTCGCAGCGGTACAAAGAATAAGAGGCAATCCTTGAGTCTGTGGATGCGAGGTAAGATAGCGCAGCACCTCAATACCATGTATATCGGGCAGAGCAAGATCCAGAATAAGTACTTCTACTGGTAATGGGGGGGAAGATATGGATTCCAGGACAGGTATTTTGCCATTATGTGTTCTTATATCCGCCAGGAGATCCGGCAATAATGCACACAGGCAGGTCTGAGAATCTTCATAAACAGTGACCTGGTGACCTGCGTAATGAAGCAAAGTGGAACACAACTTTGCAATTCGAGCATTATCTTCTAATAAACCTACCTGCGCCATAAAAATATGGTTCCCTTTGTTAGCGGCAACAGTTACTACCAAATTGTAAGAGTTAAATGTATCACCTGTCAAGCTATTATAGTATTTTGCCGTGTTTTTTGGAAGCCCTTCCGCTCAAACCCTCGGGGCTTCGCAAAATTTCATCATTTCCCCACCGCCCGCCTGAAAAATAAAGAGATGAGCGCCAGGTAGGCCATTCGCTCATCTCTTTCCTCCAGGGTGGGACTTTGTGCCAAACAGTGCGACTTTTGCGAAGCCTCGACTCAGCACATTAGATGCTGTACAATCTGTAATGGCGAAACAAAGCACACCCGAGAATTTTTGAGAATGTATTATGAGCGATATAGAAAATGTCAAACGCTATCCCATTAGCACAGTCCGGTTTGGAATGGGGAAAGAGATCCAACTGTACACAGATGAACTGGTTGTCACCAGTCGGGAAGAAAGCCAGGAAACACGCCTACCTTTAGCAGAGATTAAAAGACTCATATTGATCCCAGGAGATCCTACTCCATCAAAACTGGTATTGATGGCCGACCTGACTGACGATTCAACGATCATACTGGCCGAAGGAATGAGCAACGCACGAGATTTTCGAGCTATGCTGCCTCATCTGATCGAGCTTTGCCCCGAGCTGCAGCTTGATCCGCCAGATATGGGTGAGCAGTTACGCCAGGCACTTAATAGTCGCCGGGCCTGGGCACTAACCTGCTATGGAGCAATTCTGCTGGTCTGTGTGTCCCTGTTTATCCTCTATCTGATCGTAGCCTTCATTGGCGCACATCACTAAGATCATTGAGTACAAAAGAGAGAGTATATGACGGTAAATGAAGGGATTTTCTTTGTCCCTGCCATGAGCACAGACAACCAGGTACGTGTTTTCCGGCGCACACTCAATGCTACCGAGGAGTTTGAAGGGCTAGATGTGGACGCCTATATCATAATTACTGATTCCTACCTGGTAGTGTGCGACACTTTGCTCTGTCCGGAAGATGTCGCCGCCATGATGCAGATTGTACAGAATGAAATAGCTGACCGTACAGTGCTCGTTGTCAATAGTCATGCAGATTGGGACCATGCCTGGGGCAATGCCTATTTTCGAGGTAAGCGTACCGCGCCAATTATTGCTCACAAACATGGCCTGGTTCGTATGCAATCACAAGAAGCCCGCCAGGAGTTGTCTGACTTTCAACAGCGCCATCCTGTCTTTCGCAATGTTGAACTTGTTCCACCGACCATTACATTCAAAGACGAACTCACCATTCATGACAGTGATTTGACAATTGAACTTTTTTCTACCCCTGGTCATCATCGCGATCACATTGCTGCGTGGCTACCTGAATTAGGCGTATTGCTAGCATTTGATGCCGTAGAGAAGCCACTACCATGCATAGAAAATGCGGCAGCAGTGCCATCAATGTTCGCTACTTTAGAACATCTATTAACCCTACAGCCCAGACGTGTACTGTGTTCACACGGTAAAACCACCAGTTCAGAAATTATCAAAGAGAACCTTGCATACCTGCGTGAAATCGAGCGACGGAGCCGCACAGCTTTATTAACGCACAGACCCACAGAGCAAGAGTTGGAACACGCAGATGAATTTATCCAATATCCCTTTGATGAAGTAATCGCTAGCTCAAATGACGAGATCGACCATACATTCTATAGTTGGGCCCACAACACCAACGTACGCTACATGCTTGAATGGCTAATGACAAAAGCACATTTGACAGCGAACCCGCCAAACGCATATAACCAATAATGAATAAACAGGTACAGGAATATGGATTATGGCGGATAACAACTACTTATTTTGCCCACTATGTGCGACAAAGTTGGTTGAGAAACACATCTACGATGCCCAGCGTCAAACATGTCCAATGTGTGGTTTCATCAACTTCCTTGAACCCAAATTGGTAGCAGTAGTCATAGTAGAATACCGTGGCGATTTTTTGCTTGGTCGCCGGAATATGGACCCGGGTAATGGCTTGTGGAGCTTCGTGGGTGGCTATGTCAATAGGGGTGAAAAGGTTGAAGAGGCCGCTATACGTGAAGTTAAAGAGGAAACCAACCTGGATGTGCAGTTAAATCACTTGATTGGAGTCTACAGCGAGCGCGGCAATCCCCACGTTGTCATTGCTTACCAGGCCAACATTGGCAACAACGATGTGAGCAGCATGGCACCCCAGGAGAACGAAGTAAGTGAACTCGCCTTCTTTAGCCTTCAGGGGATGCCAGAGCTGGCCTTTCCCGTTGACGAACAGATTAAACGGGACATACGCAGGCCATAGGCCTATGGCAGATTACCTGGCGTCGAACGATCTGGATTTTCCGTCTGATCTGGCTGCTCGCTGATCCGCTCAGGTTTCAACATATTCTGTTTTCCCCGGCGATTGCGCCTGGTCAGACGATAGAGCATGTAGAATAAGAGCACAACAAAAAGGATTGGCAGCAGGCGTGTGATACTAAACTGGCTGCTGCTGCCAGGAAACATATAGACATCGTTCGTAGCCGCATACAGCTCAGCGTAATTACTTGCCCCCAGCAGCAAGGTATAAACAGGTTGATTCCTGGGCAGTCCCGGACCAATGCCACCCCAGTTTTGTCCACTATCATCACTGCGCAAAACACCCACGCCAGTACCAGCGTAAACTGTTACAGGGTGTCGGAAATCAACGAAAAGGGAGCGTACAGAGGTACGTGCCAGGGATTGCTGGCTCTGCACCCAATGTGCTCCCGCATCTTCTGAACGGTAGAAGCCCTGATTTGTACCTGCGAATATGAGGTTAGGCGCTCCTCCACTGGTAGAAGCAGGCTGTACCGCATAAACAATACTATTGCCCGGCAGGCCATCATTCAATATTTGCCAGGCTGCTCTTTTACTATCAAAGCGATACACACCGGCTGTAGTTGCTACCCAGAGCTGGTGATTATCGGTATCAAAGGCCAGGCTGTTGACGCTACTACCCGCAGTTAAAACCCGGCTCAGGCCGATAGAGGACCAGGCATGACCATCATTCTGGCTCACAAAAATATCATTGCTTGTGGCTATATAGATACTATGAGGGGCATTGAGATCAAAAGCCAACGCAACAAAGTTGTTCGTAGTCAGGCCCGTAGCTGTGGCCCCCACATTATTCCAATGTTGGGCAGCATCTGTACTTACAAAGAGGCCACCAGCCGTAGCGGCATAGAGTTTCTTGCCCGTTGCATCAAATGAGAGAGCATTGATAGCCTTAGAAACAGGATGCAAAGCATCGTCAACTGGCAAACCACTGCTACGTTCAGCCCAGTGCTGACCACCATCGCTGCTCGCAAAAACTTTTCCCTCTCTATCACCTGCATAAAGAGACTGTGGATTATTGCTATCTACCGCAAGAGTACGAATATGTTGATGGACTAAACCACTCGACTGCCAACTTCCCCCTGCAAACACACCTGTATCCGCCGAACATGCAGCAAGCATGATCGGCAGCCCACATAGAACGAACACAAGATGGAACAAGGGGTAAAAACCCCTCCTATTCCGATCTCGCAAAACTCTTTTTTGCATAGATGCCTCTTAAGAGAGAATTTGGAGTTCTTCGCCCACTTTCCTTTCTCTTGCAAGCTTATAGACATGGGCAGCTGTAGCAATATCTTCCAGGGCAATCCCCAGACCCTTATACAGAGTGATGTTTTCAGGTGCATCTCGTTGTGGGCCCTGATGCCCCACCACTTCGGATAGTTCAATGACTCTATTCCAATCGAATAGCCCCTCATCAGCAGGAATAATAAAATCGCCAGCTTCCAGGTGAGCCTGATCGCGCGAATCAGTAACAATCAGATAACTGCGTTGTAACGTGGATAGATCTATCTCACGCCTATTCTCCCAGTTAGAACCTATAGCATTGACATGACTGCCAGGTTTCAGCCACTCCCCATGAATGACCGGCTCTGGCGAAGAGGTGGCAGTAATCAAAATGTCCGCTAACTCTACTGCCTGACGAGCAGTGGCTACCGGCTTTACCTGAATACTTAGTAGACGCGTCATCTCATCACAGAAAATTTTACATGCCTGGGGCGTTCGACTGTAAACGTAGGCGGTCCTCACATTACGTACAGTGCACACACCTAGTAATTGTGTATGAGCCTGGTTACCGGCCCCGATGAGCCCGACAGTCGTAGCATTCGGACGTGCCAGGTATTTGGTCGCCAGTCCACTTGTCGCTCCTGTCCGCATACGCCCAAGCCAATCGGCTTCAATAATGGCCAGGAGTTGCCCATCATGAGCACTATACAGCATAACCACAAAACGCACGCCATTGCGAAAGGCGGTATATGTTTTATAACCCAGCACACCCAGGGTCGGAATAGCAGCAGCAAGTATGTTTAAAACACCATTTGCCAGCATTATACGGCTACGTGGTTGATTCTCCACACAACCATCGGCCATCGCACCGAATGCCTGCTCCAGCACTGCCACAGTATCAGGCATAGTCAACAGGTGGCGCACATCTCCCTCACGTAATACCAGAGCCATGATAATGTCTCTACATCCCATTAATCTTTACGACGAATCACACGCTGCATATATACAACTGTTTCTTGAATTTCGTAATTCTTGGGCAACTTGTACTTCTTCTCGTTTTGAGGAAACAAGACATCCTTTAACCTGTTTAGCGTTGGCAACGTATTGCTTACAGGCTGAGGCAATCTTGATGGCTGTGTAGCACGAGCCACCAGGCTACGACGCAATAATTCCAGTCCAACCCCCACGGCAACAGCTCCCACGCTGGCTGCAACCCGCGGAATTTGTGGGTTATGCAAGACAGCGGGCAGGCGATTCTGTATTGTCACCAGGCTCGTTGAAGGTGCAGCTAAATCTGCCCCGCAGCGACGACAATTCAGATCATCCTCCAGGTTTTCTGTATGACAAGTGGGACATAACATTTAATTTCTCCTCTATGAAAAAACACTGTGATTCTCTACTTCCTGCTTGCCAGTATCTCCGCAATAGCATCGATAACGATAGTATTTTCCTCAATCGTATTGTAAAAGTACGGGGAGATACGTAACAAACCAGGGCGCGAGTCGGTAATAATATTATGAGTAACGAGAGCCTTGACAACCTCTTCAGGATTTTCTATCTCTAACATCACAATAGAACTCCGCCGTTCCGGTTCCTGGGGCGCACACACATTCCAGCCATGCTCACGAGCCTGGGCAATCAGATCATTGGTGAGATAGCGTGATCGCTCACAAATGCTTTCTACACTGATTTCCTGGATGATGTCAAGGCCACCATTAGCTGTATAAATTGTGGGTACCGCGGGCGTACCCATTTCAACCCTGGTTGCTTCACGACGAAATTCAAATTCTTTCGTTTTAAATTGGAATTGATCCTGGTGCCCAAACCAGCCGGTAATCGTCGGTTGGAGTTGAGCCAGCAGCCCTTCACGAATATAGACAAAGGCCAGGCCAGGCCCACCCATAAGCCACTTGAGCGTCCCGGTTACCAGGAAATCAATATCCAGGGCATTGACATTGATCGGTATTTGGCCGGTTCCCTGGTAATCATCAATCAGCATATAGGCACCATGTTTATGGACGATATCAGCAACAGCACGTACATCCTGAATGTATCCACTCGTATAGAAAACACGCGAGGTAGCCACAAGGGCGGTCTTGCCATCAACCAGTTGCTCAAATGCTTCCGGTGGCGTATGGATGCGATCAGGACTCTCAGCGAAGCGGCATTCTACGCCCAAACGTTGCTTGACCAACCATTGATAGGCCAGGGTAGGAAAATCCATAGCCGCCATGACAACATTATTACGCTCGCTATAATCAAGGGCAGTAGCAATGGAACTAAGGGCTACAGAAACACTGGGTGCAATTGCCACTTCATGAAGCTGGGCACCAATGATCTTGGCAAACTTTTGGCGAGCTTTGGCTATTTCGCCCATCCAGATCTCATACCAGGCATGCGCTCCCCATTCATTCCACATCTCCAAGAATTGCGCCATGCCCTGCATAGATCGATTTGAAAGCGCACCCAGTGAGCAACTATTCATATACGTCTTGCGTTGCAGAATTGGAAATTCTGACCTGTATGCAACAAGTTCTGGATGTTCGATAGCAACTGGAGCTGGATATGGCAGCCTGGGCTCACTCATAGTCATGGCGAATATGCTCCTTTTAATTTATTTGTGACTGATCATTGTCCTGATATTATTGTACCCGATTATAGACATTATAATTATATATTGTACCGCATCTGCTCAGATCACGATTTGACAAACCCAAAAGTTGCTATTCCGGTTATGCCAATCTTATACGTCGCAATCATTGACGATTCGCTACTTTATACTCATCTAACAGTGCACGAGTCGAAAGTGTTTTAAGTATAGCAGTTAACATGAGATAAAGGTAGAGGCCTGGCACAGGACTTAATACTCCTATTCAGGCAACATTATAACCTGTTCATGCGTCTAAATGAGTAGAGATAGCATTCCTTTACCACTATGAACCAAATACACCTGACAAATACGCATTTACAGCGATTATAGAAGTGACATCATATGCATTAAACCAACGCAAAGGTTCTCGCTGCACGATAACATATATTTTTTGAGAGGATTAAGAATAATCGTGGTCACTGAGAGTAACCAGCTACTGGGCCAAACCCTGGGAACATGTACGCTACAAAGCTTACTGGGACGCGGGGGTATGGGAGCAGTCTATTTAGCACAGCAATCTCGTCCACGACGTGTGGTAGCCATGAAAGTTCTTATGCCTGGTCTCCTTGCGGAGACAGGTGTACGGGCTGAATTTCTCGCGCGTTTCCGCCGCGAAGCTGACGCTATCGCTGCCCTTGACCATATCAATATCATGCCGATTTACGCATATGGTGAACAGGAGGAACTGGCATTCCTTGTCATGCCCTATGTAACCGGAGGCACATTACGCGAGGCGCTGGAAAAACGTGGTCGTCTTCCCCTCAATGAGGTTGTACCTATCATCGAACAGGCCGCTGCCGCTCTTGACTATGCTCATGCACGAGGCATTATTCACCGTGACCTGAAACCTGGGAATATTCTTTTTCATGCCGATGGCAGAGTTGTTCTTGCCGATTTTGGCCTGGCGAAAATATTGGATGAAGTAACCGGGCACGAAGATACTTCAAGTGTCACCAGTATGGGCACAATCATTGGCACACCCGAATATTTCTCACCAGAACAGTCTACCGGCAATGCAGTAGACAAGCGTACAGACGTCTATTCACTTGGCATTGTCTTATTTCAAATGCTGAGTGGACGCGTCCCGTTTACGGGCCCAACAGCCGTAGCTATTGCCGTCAAACATACAGTTGAGGATCCCCCTTCACTTACTCAATTAAACCCCAGCATTCCGCGCAGTGTTGAAGCTGTGGTCATGAAAGCGATAGCCAAGAAACCTGAACAACGTTATGCCAGTGCAGGCGGACTCGCCCGCGCGCTCCGTGCCGCTGCTCCCTCTGACCTCATCTCTCAATTACCCGGTACAGACTCGAAAGGAGTTGCTGAGCGCATCACACCTGTGACCTTGATGAGCAATGATACCATTTTAGAAATACCCATTATACCCGTTCACGAAGCGCTAACCGTACCATCAGCCTCGGTGCCATCCTATAATAAGACAAAAGAGCCTCCATTCAATATACTAGCACCACAGAACAAAGGAGCTGAAAAGAGGAGCGGTTGCCAACCCTTGTGGATGCTGCTGCTTGGAGGCTTACTTGCTGCTTTGTTAGTCATTGGAGGAACTGCAACATTCTTCAATTTTGTCGCAAGGAAACCATTCATAACGTCATCATCTAACCAGTATAGGCCCACCGCTAAAGCACCCTTGCCTACACCCACCCATGCACCAACCAATAGCCTGCCCAAAGCCCTGGTTCCTGTTGGGACATTACTCTATGGAACCGCACTGCCGGCCTGTGATACGTACAGCACCCTTTGGAGCAAAAGTGCCAACGCACAGGTACTGTGCAGCCCGTCAGCCATGGAACTTTCAGATACCAGCAGCACATATTTAGCAGGCATATTTCTCGATAAGTTCCCCAATGGCTTTGGTATCCCTAACGACTACGTTTTACAAGTGCAGGCCAATGAGAGTCCCACGTCTTATGATGGCTTCGGGGTCTTCTTCCGCAATCAGTCCGGTGTAATTCATCAAGGTACATTTTCTTTTTTACTATACCCCCAGGACCATTGGGAAGCAAGCGTTTATAACGATACAACGGGCAAAAAGGCACTGCTTTATTCAGATGCAACGACTTTACGACTTGGTAGCACGACAACTATCGACATTGTTGTGCACGGCAGCACCTTCACGTTCTATATCAATGGCACATATCAAGGCAAAGCATCCAGCACCCTCTATCCAACTGGCACAATTGGCCTGGCGGCTAGTGGGGGAGCGCAAATATACTTCAAGAATATGGCCATCTACGCGCTACCGAATTAACGCCATGTGCCTGTCTTTTACACCGCCTCGGCTGCCGAACCATGTCATGAGTCAGAGCAAAGTTTTAGCACGAGTGTCCCATCCGCCTTCGGCCGCCAAACCGTGTCATGAGTCAGAACAAAGTTTTAGCACGAGTGTCCCATCCACTTTCGGCCGCCAAACCGTGTATGTGGAGTTGGAGCCAGGGCAGCGCAAGCTGCCCTGGCTCCAACTCCACATACACCCTGCGAACTGCCGTAGGCAGTGAGGATTCAGAAAAACAGGCATATGGCGTTAATTAACCATAGCGAAAGCTACCTACGAAACATTCAGATTCGTATATGCCTGAGAAATGTCTTGTCCTGAAGGTATGATATTCTGGGCTATCAAGAACTGTTCCATTGACTTCCAGGTAGAAGTATCATTGTAACCGAGATGGCCATTGCCCTGCCAGAGAGGAATTGTGGCCTCTAATACCTTCATTGCTCGCCCAGGGTCCATACCTGGCACATAACTCTTACTGAGCTGAATCGCCTCTGAAGGATGAGCAATCACATCTTTCAACCCCTTTAGGGTCGCCTGCACAAAGCTTTGCACTAATTGAGACTGATTGTGTAACGTATCCTCGGTAGTCACAATACCATTAGATACCAGGGGTTGATAATCGGAAACGTCAAAAGTGCGCACAGCAAAGCCTTTCTGGCGCAGTTGAAGCGGCTCGTTATTCGAGTATCCCATCACCGCATCCACGTGACGCCCAAGCAAAGCTGAGACTTGCGTAAAACCAATCGCCTGAATATGCACATCATTGGGCGTGAGATGAGCTTGATAAAGGAGAGCAAGCAGCCCAATATGAGTTGCACCAAAGGGACCGGGTTCGCCTATCGTATGTCCCTTCAGGTCCGCGAGCGTATGAATAGGTGAGTCAGCGGGAACAATCAAGCTGACCGGAAACTTCTGAAAGATTGTAGCTACATCAACGACCTTAAGGTTTTTGCTCCGCGCTACCAATTCCTCGTCACCACTGGCAAAGACAAAGTTGTCATGTCCCAACACCATAGAGCCGATGAGATCGTTCACAATGCCATGGTGGAAAGTTACATCAAGGCCAGCGGCTTTGTAGTAACCTTTACTTTGGGCCACGTAGAAAGGCGCAAATTGAATATCAGGAATATAGCCGAGACCAATGGAAATCTTCTTCAACCCTGGAGCTGAAGAACTAGATGATGGAGTTGTGCTTCCACAGGCCGCACTAATCAAGGCTACCAGGATAAGCAAGGATGAAACAGGCAAGAAGAAAGATAAACGACGATGCGTATTCACCAATTTGCTCCAATTCAGTATGAGATATGCAGGCGAGATGAGCTAGCATGCACATTAATAGATAGCCTCAGCCAATTTGACCAAGAGCCCGGTAAAACTATAGTAGAGCGCAGCCAGGATGGCCAGGATCAACAGGGTCGCAAACACCAGAGGTGTGTTAAATTGTTCGCGTGCGATCTGCACCAAAGAACCAAGCCCCTGATCTCCTCCACCAACAAATTCTCCAACCACCGCTCCCGTAATCGAGAGAGTCAAGCCAGTACGTATACCAGCAAGAATGGCAGGCAGCGCCAGGGGAAATTCGACAGAGGCTAGTAATGACCAGCCTGAAGCACCATCGACACGCGCGGCATCAACCACAGCTTTATCAAGCGTTTGTATACCCAGGACAGTGGTAATCACCATCGGGAAAAGCACCACCAGCATGCACACAATCGTGATGGGCAGTAAACCAGCCCCTACCCAGTACACGAGCAGGGCAGCAATAATAATTGCGGGTATCGCCTGTCCTGCAGCAAGGTATGGCTGCACAGCGGCAGCGATCAAACGGGATTTTGCCAGGGCATATCCCAAAGGTAGAGCCACAGCCAACGCCATGAGAAAACCCAGCACGCTCTCCTCGATAGTCACCATGGCACTGTTCAGGAGCAATCCCGAGGTTATGCCATTGACTAAACTGGTGAAGAAATCCGTTGGTGTTGGCAGAATGAGGCTGTTAATAAGTCCACGGGTTGTACCTATATACCAGCCGGTGAATAGGAAGAGGCCCAGTACCATAGGCGGTGTTATACCCAAAATCCGCTCAACGATACCGGGTTTGTTAGCACGCGCAGCTTTATGCCTGAATCCAGGCTTTTTTGCGTCATCGTGTGCGGGCGAACGTACCTCGAGAGATACTTCGTCACGAGTAGAAGTTGTTACGCTCATTTACATCCCTCAGTCATAGCTCTCTTGACAGCTCGTTCCCAAAAGACATGGAACTACCGTCAATTCAACTGACTCGGGGAGGCTTGTGAGGGAGATAATTGAAAAGCATCGCGGATAATCTACACGAAAGGATAAACCAACCACCCTGTTGCGCAAAAGCAACAAGGTGGCGTACTCCGCCTCTATGCTGTACCTTCTCCCATCCGGACTTTAACCGTCGGCCTCGGAATTACACCGAATCTGTCAAGCAAAGCAACTCATATATGAGCTATTTACTACTTGACTCGCGGGCTTGACACAGGTATCAACACTGCGCCTTACCGCCGGTCGGGGATTACACCCTGCCCCGAAGGTCTTTATAGAGTATAGTATGTCATACGATGCGGTAGAATGCAAGGCTAATTTCAACGATTTAAAGCTGGCAAAACCTCGCTGACAAGCATTTCGAGTGTCGTCAGTTCGGGGAAGCCGCCACTGCTGAGCATAAAGTAGTCAACCCCCAGGTCGATGAACGGGCGCATCTGGTCTATGATCTGTGCAGGCGTACCTACGAAGGCAGGTCCTGCGCTCATACCATTTTTATTCAGCGCCTTTACACCCTTTTCCGTGGGAGCACACAGGCACCCACCAAACCAGGTACGTCGCAGAGTGGCCGGATCACGCTGCTCTTTGGCACAGGCCCGCTCACACTCTTCTACCTGCGCGCGATAGTCTTCAATACGCGTCCAGGAAACATTCCACCAATCAGCATACCGTGCTACCAGGCGTAACATGCGCGGCTTTGAACCGCCCACCATAATGATGGGCAGAGGATCTGGTTTAGGTTCGCACCAGGCATCGACAACCTGGTAGTGCTTGCCCTGAAAAGTGGCTTTTTTATCCTGCCATAAGGCCTTGATAATCTGGAGGGTCTCGTCAAGCTCCTCTACGCGTGTCCCAGCCGGAGGAAAAGGATAGTTGTAGGCCCGATATTCATCCTCCTTCCAGCCCGCACCTATACCAAGAATAAAGCGACCACCACTCATGTACTGGAACGTTGCCGCCATTTTAGCCAGGAGAGCCGGATTGCGGAAGGATTGAGAAAGAACGGCGTGACCAAATTTCAACTTTGGCTGCAAAGCAGCCATATAGGTAAGCGCCGTCCATCCTTCCATCAAAGGCGTATCCTCATACTGGAGATGGTCAACTGCCCATGCCGAGTCAAAATGTTCATTGACAAGGGCCAGGCCTTTTTGCAGGTCGGAGACCAGTGTTCCCTGGGGAATAACTTCGCGCGAGCTAATGGGCATAATCCACCCAAATTGAATGCGAGGCATCTGTAATCCTTACTTCAAATAATCGCATAATGATAGAGAAAGCACCTGCTTGCAGAGCATATAGAGTTAGCGGTTTTCTGCCCGGTGGAATTCCTCAGCATAGGTCATACCATATTTGGCACCACAATCGGCCGTACGCGTCTGTATGAAACCGAGCATCTCATCAAAGCGCGCCCCAAGTTGACTGTTATGCGCGCGCAGGGCCGCTACTTTTTGTTCCCAACGCTCGGTAATATCAACAGCATAATTTGGATTTGGCGCTCCCATGAAATAGACTTCACTGATTTTATGGGGTAATAACCCTTCTTTCAAGAATTCGGGGAAGTCCCAACCATTCTGCGTAGCGGGATAGACTGCCGAGATAGTGGCCTGGCCCGCGGCCAGATGATCTGGATGATAGCGCCCAATAGCATATACAGGCGTCCATGTCCGTTCTGGCGATTGGCACAGCACCCGCGAGGGTCGATACTGGCGAAAAACACGGACCAGGTTACGGCGAAGTTCAACAGATGGCTGCAACAGACCATCAGGATAATCAAGAAAAACCACATCTTTGACCCCGAGAACATCACACGCCGCTCGCTGCTCGCGCTTTCGTATATCCGATATCACCTTACGCGCTTCGGCTCCAACGTCCGTGGCATCATCGGCTCCTCCACCAGACGCATCCGTACAAATTACATAGTGGATCTCCCATCCTTCACTAACCCAGGTGGCAACGGTCCCGGCCGCACCAAACTCGGCATCATCTGGATGGGCAACCACAACGACGGCGACTTTCTGCTGTCCTTGCACACTCACTGATAGCTTACCTTCTTCCTTAAAGTGTTATTTCTTCTTTTCTGCCAGCACAAGCAAGAGTCCACCAATCAGCCCCAGATTTTTAATAAACTGTAAGCGGTGATTCTTGTAACTTGCCGCTTCTTTTTCTTTCCAAAATGGGTGACCAACAAACGTCGTGGGGATCATGCAGCCAAGTAAAACAGTTGCAGCCCCTTTCGGCGCTATGTCCAGAGCTAGCGCTGTGCCAGCAACAACCATAGCAGCGCCATTGAGCAATACAGCTTGTTTAGCTTCTGGAATACCTGCGCCTGCTACCTTATCGACGCGGCCACCTGGTTGAAAAAAAGCATCCGCGCCCCCGGAAATGAAGACGCCGGACAAAAAGACATGACCAAGAGATCTTACCAATGACATACTGCGCTCCTTCACGCGACTCTAGTTTAATGAATATCTATTTTATAGCACATATTTGAGCCATATTACATATATATCGCTTGCGCAAGGACAGAAGTTTCAACGCTTCATCCTGACTATTCATTGCCGCATCTCTCTAATACTTCATAATTTGCAGTGTCACAGTGCAGACGATATAATGAGAGCAACAAGGAGGCCTATGAGCACAGAATTGCGTATTACACCTATCACAGGCATTGGTGAGATCTCCCCAGGGATAGACCTGGGGAACGTTATTTATAGGGCCTTGCAAGCCCAACAACTCGAACTGCAGCAGGGAGATGTATTCGTTGTAACCCAAAAAATCGTCTCCAAAGCAGAGGGTCGTTTAGTAGATCTGGCAGAGATACAGCCCTCGCCATTTGCGTCTATCGTTGCGGCCCAGGGGAAAAAAGATGCCCAGCACATAGAGGTCGTGCTACGTGAAAGTCGGCGTATCGTACGTATGGACCATGGCGTGCTGATCACTGAGACAAATCATGGCTTTATTTGTGCGAACTCCGGCGTAGATGAGTCGAATGTTAATGGCGCACGCGAGTTGACCCTACTCCCACAGGATCCTGACCGTTCGGCCCATACCTTGCGCTCGCGCTTGCAAGAGATTGCAGGCCAGGATACAAGCTTTGACATAGCTGTGATTATTTCTGATACCTGGGGTCGTCCCTGGCGCAATGGCCAGGTCAATATGGCCATTGGGGTAGCAGGCATGGAGGCCATTGTTGACTATCGAGGCCAGCACGATCCCTATGGCTACGAATTACAGGCCAGCGTGATTGCGGTGGCTGACGAACTGGCGGCAGCAGCAGAACTGGTGATGGGGAAAATTGATCGCATTCCTGTGGCGCTTATCCGTGGCTATACCTATATACCCAGTGCAGGAGATGCCAAAGCGCTATTGCGTGATCCTGCAACCGACATGTTTCGCTAATATATAAAAGGGAATAGAGCGAAGTGACAATACATTCTGAAACGCGTCCGGCTACCCTACCTTTACGCGCAGGTAGCCTGGCAAAGTTGTTACAGGGGCGACGAAGCGTACGCAAATATCTGCCGCAGTCGGTGCCACGTGAATCCATTGAGCAAATACTTGAAGCAGCTCGTTGGGCGCCATCGCCCCATGGCAGGCAGCCCTGGCGTTTTGTCGTACTAACACGACCAGAGATCAAGGCGCAGTTGGCCGCACATATGGGTCAGACCTGGCGCGCAAATCTGGAAATGGATGGACAGGACGCTGAAATAGTGAATATACGCCTGGAGAAGTCTCGCCAGCGTATTCACAATGCTCCCGCCATTATCATTCCCTGCTTGTATCTGGAAGATCTGGATCACTATCCAGATGCCCAGCGACAAGCCGACGAGGTAACCATGGCTATCCAGAGCCTTGGGGCAGCTATCCAGAATATGCTGCTGATGACCTATGATCTGGGA